>Ga0208019_1000606_pt1 | contig 19415 bp, 15 predicted proteins | sample CB_VirMetaG_5_FD_184540 | JGI IMG/M metagenome (GOLD analysis project Ga0208019, IMG submission 184540) | Freshwater to marine saline gradient viral communities from Chesapeake Bay - CB_1508_1D Viral MetaG (SPAdes) (version 4) | ecosystem: Environmental > Aquatic > Marine > Coastal | place: USA...
CCAAGGAACTTCTCCGTGAAGCTTCCACAATGGCGGCTGGTGATGTCGAAGGCTTTAGTGCCGTAGCATTCCCAATCGTCCGCAGAGTCTTTGGTGAGCTAATCGCCAACGAACTCGTTTCCGTCCAGCCAATGAGCCTACCATCAGGTCTCATTTTCTTCTTGGACTTCACCGCAAACTCAGGTCGCGTAGGTTACGCCGCTGATACCTCACTCTACGGTGGTGGTGTCACTGGCTCAAGCCTTCAAAACGGCATGGACCTCGGCGGTGACAACGCCGAGCGTGGACCATACGCCCTCAACAACGGCTATGCTTCACCAACAGGTAGCGCCACTGTTTCACTAACAGCAGTTGCTTCCGGTACATTCGGTGGCACAGGTTCAACTGCCGAACTAGGTGGTCTAACTCAAGAGCAGTTTGATAATCTTCTCTGCCACTCTGACCCTGATTTTATTTCAGGTACAACAAGCGTTTACGTTGCTAAGGTTGCCAAAAGCGATCTTACTGGCTTAAACGACGACAACCTAGTAAGCATTTCTTACGGAAGTGCTGGTAACGCTGCAATCACAGGTTCACAAAGAATTGTTCGCCGCCTAACAAGTTTTTCCGGCTCTGCCGCACAAAACTACATTGGTACTCGTACTTCTGACGACCTATTGCTCGTTATTGCTGATATCAACGGCTCTACAACACCAAAATCCGTAGCCACTGGTAAGTTAACACTAGCCCTCACCTGGGCAAGAACCGATACCTTTGAGGACACGGGCAACGCCGTCGGCGCAGTTCGTGGTACAACGGCATGGGGTCTAGAGGCTGAAAGCAACATCCCAGAGATTGATATCAAGGTTGAAAGCACAGCAATTACTGCCGTCACCAAGAAGCTCAAGGCTAAGTGGTCACCCGAACTCGGTCAAGACCTCAACGCCTACCACAACCTCGACGCTGAGGTTGAGCTTACAAGCATTCTCTCTGAGCAGATTGCCCTAGAGATCGATCAAGAAATCTTGAACGACCTCATCCAAGGTGCAAAAGGCAACGTTCGTTACTGGTCACGCCGCCCAGGCAAGTTTGTTAACCGCACAACTGGTAACGAAATTGGTGCATCTGGTGCTCCTGACTTCACAGGTACAGTTAGCGAATGGTACGAGACTCTTCTAGAGACCATCAACGATGTGTCCGCAGAGATTCACCGTAAAACCGTTCGCGGCGGTGCAAACTTCATCGTTTGCTCACCAGAAGTTGCTAACGTTCTAGAGTTCACTGCTGGCTTCCGCGCCAACGTTACCGTTGACGCCAATGGCACAGCCGGTGCTGTAAATGTTGGTAGCATCTCCAAGAAGCTTGACGTTTACGTCGATCCATACTTCCCCCGTCAGGTGGTTCTAGTTGGTCGCCGTGGCAACAGCTTCCTAGAGAGCGGTTATGTCTACGCTCCTTACGTTCCACTACAGGTCACTCCTACCATCTTTGGTACAGAGGACTTCGTGCCACGCAAGGGTGTGATGACACGCTACGGCAAGAAGCTGGTCCGTCCCGACATGTACGGTGTGGTCGTCTGTCTTGACGTTGCTAGCTAAGTTTAGCTAAAACCCGATAGAGTTGCCCCTCGTCTGCTTCGGTAGGCGGGGGGTTTCTCTTTGGGGAAACTATTTAGGAAGAAGAGGGTTTAACACTATGCCAGTTCCAGAACTTAGTCCAGTATCTACCGTAAGCACATCTGTTTTAACAGCCACAGGTTCAACAGATGATGTGGTAGCTGCTTTACCATTTACCGTATACAGCGACAGCGCAGCTTTTATTAGTGGAGCAGCAGACCAAGTAGCTTATGTTTATAAAAAATTAGGCGGCGATGTTTTAGATATCGAAATAAAACCTGGCAATGTTTATGCAGCTTATCAAGAAGCAGTATTAGAATACTCATATATGATAAACTCTCACCAAGCAAAGAATGTTCTCTCTGACATGCTTGGTGCAACAACATCTTCATTTGATGAAGACGGTGAGATTACAGCAGGAGCATCGGATGCATCAAGAGACTTTCCGAACTTTGGTTTTGCTTATGCACGTCGTGTGGCAGAGGGTGTATCAACAGAAGCAGGCGTTGGTGGTTTCCTAACAGAATACTCAGCAAGTTTTAAGCTAGAACCAAATAAACAACAATACGACCTACAATCTATTGTTCAGGCTTCAAGCTCCCTAACCTCTTCTGATTATTACGACAAGATTAATAACAAAAAAGTTCTTATTAGAAATGTTTATTACAAAAGCCCCAAGGTTATGTGGAGGTTCTTTGGCTACTACGGTGGTCTAAATGTAGTAGGCAATCTTTCCACCTATGGTCAGTATGCTGACGACTCAACATACGAGGTTATTCCAACTTGGCACAACCGTTTGCAAGCTATGGCATATGAAGACCACACAAATGTTCGCTTCTCACACTATTCTTACGAGTTACACAACAACTTTTTAAAGGTTTATCCACCCCCAGGAGACTCTGTACAGTCCGACGACTACATTTGGTTTACATTCACCGTTGATGAAGATGCAAACACCGTAGACGCCACCAGAGACCGTGGAGTAAAGGGTGTAAACAACATGAACACCCTGCCATTTGCCAATATTCCTTACGATAACATCAACTCGGTGGGCAAACAATGGATTCGCCGCTATGCCCTTGCACTTTGTAAGGAAATTTTAGGTCAAGTGCGCTCCAAGTTCGGCACTATTCCAATTCCAAACGATTCTGTGACTCTAAATGGCTCAGACCTTATTAGTCAGTCCCGAGAAGAACAACAAAACCTAAAAACAGAACTAAAAGAGCTTCTAGACCAACTAACTTACTCAGCCCTAGCTGAAAGTGACGCAAATATTGTCGAAAACTCGCAAAAACTTTTTGTAAACGTTCCAAATGCAATCTATGTGGGGTAAATAAATGGCAAAATTCACAAGACCAGACGCTCCACCTCCACCACTCTTTGTTGGCAAGAAAGAAAGAGACTTGGTTCGCCAAGTTAATACCGAACTTATCGAAAATGTGGTTGGACAGGTTGTAGCCTATTACTCAATCGACATTGATAGTTCAGATTTTCATCCAATTTACGGAGAGAGCAAAGAAAAAAACTTTTTACCACCCGTAAGAGTTTATGCAAGAGTGGAGACACAACAATCAGACACTTTTCAAACCAAATCTGGTTTTGATAGAAGACAAAAGATAAATGTCTATTTTCACCGTAAGAGATTAACAGAAGACCAAAACCTTTTTGTAAGAGTTGGAGACTTTGTTTATTACGATGGAGATTATTACGAGATTGTGCAAACAAATGGAAGCAAAAGATTGTTTGGTCAAGAAGGACAAAAGTACGAAATTTTAGCAGAGTGCATAAAAGCAAGAGAAGGAATGTTTAATGGATAAGGCAGAATTAAAAGAACAGCCATTTATTGAATCATCCATTGAAACTATGGATACAGCGCTTTTTAACTATTTGAACGGGCTGGAGTTTCAAACTACCCAACAGGGTGAGGCAGAAAAAGTACCCCTTATCTGGTCATCTTCAGAAAGGGCTTATCAAATAAAAAACAACAAAGAGTTAAGAGATGATAACGAAACTTTAAAGCTGCCCTTAATGACTGTTTATAGAGCGAGTATTCAAAGAGACACAGACACTTTTCCTTTTACGCCTGGAAATAATTTTTACCCTATTGCTAGAAGAATCCTGCCAGTACAAACGCAAAAGTTTGCGAACGCTGTATCAAGAAAGAAGTTTGGCGTGAGCAACAGCAGGTTTGACAACGATAAGGTGGTGTATGAAACTCTTTATTCAGAAAACATTGTAGCCGTTTTGGCGAATTATAATGTTTTGATTAGAACGAACTACCTTCTCGACATGAACCAAATTCTCAACAAGTTTTTAACCGCAACAACTTACCGAGAAGTAAAAATAAAACACGAAGAACACAGCTATTATTTAACACTTCCCACAGAGTTCTCTTTTGATAAAATTTCAGAGACGCTTGACACAGAAGAAAGAATGTTTGAAACAACGATTGAACTAAAGGTAAGGGGCGCTCTTTTCCCAAGAATAGAGAACGTTGAAGATAAAGTTATCAAAACCGCTCAAAATGCAGTAAACATTAAATTCAACAAAGAGCGCACAATAGTTGGAGACCAAGCCACCGTGGCAAAGGGCGTAAAAACATTTGTAGAAGAGTAGCCTCCTTTTCATTTAATTGACTACTATTTATTAATGAAATTCTACGAGGAGTGATTTCGTAATGTCAGTAAAAAAGTTTAAATTTGTTTCCCCTGGCGTGTTCATCAATGAGATTGATAACTCGCAACTCCCCCAACCACCCGCTCAAGAAGGACCAACTCTTGTTGGACGTTCGCTTCGCGGTCCTGCTCTACGTCCCGTACAGGTTGACTCACTAGAGCAGTTGGTAGAGGTTTTTGGACCACCAATCGCAGGCAACGAGAACGTTGATGCTTTCCGTAACCCAGCTTACGGTGCAGCCACATACGGTCTATACGCTGCCGAAGCTTGGTTGAGAAACAACCCCACAGTAAACTTTGTGCGTCTCATCGGTCGCCAAGACCCAAACTACACACCAAACTCTGGTGAAGCTGGTTGGCGTCTAGCTGAATACAGCGCCAGCGCTGACGGTGGTGGTGCTTACGGTATTTACGTTTTTAACTCACAATCTTCTGGACACCACACAGGTACTCTAGGCGCAATTGTTTACTGTGACTCTAATACAAGCGTTGGCGTCAGCGGCAGTCTTGCCGGTAATGGCACGCAGATTCAAGGTGGTTGCGCCCTTATTGAAGCTGACAGCGGCGACATAGTTGTACGAATCATTACTGGTGCAGGTCTGGTTGAGACCGCTGTCAACTTTGATAGAACTTCAAGAAAATACATTCGCAGCGTTCTAAACACCAACCCCACAAAAACAAATAGTGAAGTTACCCCTAGCGCAGACCTTCAGGAATACTTCCTTGGTGAAACCTTTGAGAGAGCCATTGAAGAAGAGATTGGTGGAATTAGCAACATTGCCCACACCATGGTAATCCCACTAAAGTCTGGCTCACTTGACGGCGCTGACTTTAGACAAGGTTTCGTGGATTCACAAACAGGTTGGGTTATTTCCCAAGACTTAAACACCACATCAACAGGCTTCAACCCAGAACTTGACACAAGAGCACAAAAACTCTTCAAGCTACACGGATTGAAAACAGGTGAGTACGACCAAGGAAACATCAAAGTTTCAGTAGAGAACATCATCCCATCAAAGACTCCCGGTCAACACGGCACTTTTAACGTTGTTGTCCGCAGAATGGACGATAATGATGCCAAGGTTAGAGAAGTTGAAAGATTCAACGCTGTAAACCTCAACCCCAACTCACCAAACTACATTGGTGCTCAAATTGGTGATAGATTCACAGTGTGGAACAACGAGAAGAGAGTATACGACGAGTATGGTCAATACGATAACCAATCAAGCTACGTTCGTGTAGAGATTGCTCAAGCCATTGATGATGGTGCAAGCGACCCAACACTACTACCATACGGCTTCTTTGGACCACTAAAGTACAAGAACATTTCTAACCTTTCTGGTTCCTCACTATCAAATGGTGAATTCGCAGTAGGCACTGGTTCACTCCCAGATAACCAAAGACCTTCCGTCGCCAGCGCCAACTCAGGCGACTTGCTTCTCGGTGAGGCTAACGAAATCTCAATTAGAATGCCTAGAATCCCACTCCGCACAACAACTGCGGTCGGTGATGTGAGTAGCGTTAACGCAGCCTTCTTCGGCTTGACAACCACAAGAGCTTCTGGTTCAACCACTTTTGATGATTCAATTGGAGACATTCTGCGTAGCAAACCTTCAGGAATTAGCTCCTTCACAGCAGGCAACGTCACAGAGGTATCCCACATCTTTACCCTAGACGACATTGTTCTTAACGGTGGCGTTTTAAGTTACAGCAGCGGCTCCAGGGCAAGCGGCACTTCACTAACAGCCACAAGCGGTACATACGCTATTCTCACTGGCACAGCCGCACCAAAAGGCTTCACAATGCCCTTGTTCGGTGGCTTCGACGGAATGGATATTACCGAGAAAGACCCCTTTGCCAACAAGAACACTTCTGGCGAGAGCGAGCGCTCAAGCTACGCATACCACACACTAACTGTTGCAATGGATACTTTCAAGGATACAGAAGTTGTTGAAACAAACGTTGTTTCTGTCCCAGGCATAACCACAGCCGGTCTAACAGACAAGCTTCTAGACCTTGCTGAAGACCGTGGCGATTGCCTAGCAGTCATTGACCTAGCAGGCGGCTACCAGCCACCAGCAGAGACAACCAATACTTTCCAAAACAGAGTTGGCTCTGTTGAGAGCACAGTAAAAACACTTAACAACAGAGCTATCAACACAAGCTACGGTTGCGCTTTCTACCCCTGGGTAAGAGCAAAAGACTCCTTCAGCGACACAACAGTATGGCTACCACCATCAGTTGCAGCTATCGGCGCTTTCTCTTTCACAGATAGAAACGCAGAGCCATGGTTCGCACCAGCAGGCTTTAACCGTGGTGGTCTCTCAAAGGGCGCAGGTGGTCTGCAAGTTGTAGGCGTAGCCGACAGACTTCGCTCAAAAGACCGTGACGACCTCTACGAAGCAAACATCAACCCAATTGGTACATTCCCCAACGAAGGCGTTGTAATTCTTGGTCAAAAGACGCTACAAACAACACCTTCCGCTCTAGATAGAATTAACGTTCGTCGTCTCTTGATTTACACAAAGCGTCAAATCACAGCAGTCGCCAACAACATTCTCTTTGAGCAGAACGTACAAGCAACTTGGAATAACTTCATCTCCAAGGCAGAACCAATCCTAGAAGATATTCAGGCAGGCTTCGGTCTAGAGGAGTTTAAACTTGTTCTCGATGAGAGCACAACAACACCAGAGCTTCGCGATAGAAACGTCCTTTACGCAAAGGTATTCTTGAAGCCAGCAAAATCAATTGAGTTCATCGCTCTAGATTTTATTATCACAAACTCGGCAGCAGTTTTTGAGTAACAACAGGAGATAAATAAACAATGGCAAATTTTTGGAATTCAGCCGAACTAGAACCTAAAAAGAGTTATCAGTACACCGTTACCATGGGTACGATTGCTGACTCATTTTTAATCAAGTCAGCAAAGCTACCAGTGCTAGAGGTAGGAACTCTAGAGGCAGATTACACCCAATACAAGTTTTACTACCCTGGAAAGGTTAGCTGGTCTCCTGTGCAGTTTACCATCTACGACGTTGTTGGTTCAAAATCTGTTGCTCAAAATTTAACATCGCTATTTGCTGCTATCGGTATTAACAAGCCTGTTAATGCTAACCAGCTAGCAACTCTTTCAAAGCGTAACGCCTCGACAGCAGTAGGCAATGTTATTATTAGCCAGATTGATACAAACGGCATCCAAATTGGTTCTTGGACACTAACCAACGCCTTTATCACAAACATCGACTTCGGTCAGCACGGATACTCTGACGAGGGTCTAATCGAAGTTTCAGTTGATATGGCATACGATTGGGCAGAGTACAAGGTTGGCACTTAATTAAAAAAGAGGTATTATGAGAAATGAAGATAGACTTGGCTTACAGCCTGATGTAAGTCAGCCGATTGGTGCTACACCACCGGCAGCAGCGAGTTCGATTCTTAATTTTCCATCACCAACAGAATTTGTAGAACTACCTTCGGGGGGCAAATACTATCCCGAGGGGAGTTCTCTATTTGGTGTGGAGAAAGTAGAAATAAAAGTAATGACAGCAAAAGAAGAAGACATTCTTATGAATGAGAATTATCTTAAAAATGGAGTTGTCATTGACAAACTACTGCAAAGTGTTATAGTAGATAAATCAATTAGAGTAGATGATTTACTTATTGGTGATAAGAACGCCATCCTGTTCGCCACAAGAATTGCAGGACTAGGAGCAGAGTACCCAGCAAAAGTTTCCTGCTCAAGCTGTGGCACGGCACAAGAGCACACTTTTGACCTTTCAACTTTGGAGAACAAAGAGAAAAAGGATGCAGAAGAGCTTGTTACCGAAACAGACAACAGCACTTTCTTGACAACAACTCCAAGAACAAAACTTCAATTTGAGTTGAGGCTTTTAACCGGAGAGGATGAAAATAATCTTGTTCAAGCTGCAAAAAAAAGAGCAGAGCACAAACTTCCACAAGATAAACTACAACATCAGTTGGAAATGATGGTTGTTTCTATTAACGGTATTACAGACAGGGTTCAAATAAAGCTTTGTCTACAGAGCCTGCCTGCACTTGATTGCCGGTACTTAAGAAAGGTTTATGAGTTTGTAAGCCCAGATTTAAATACAAATGTTTCATTTACCTGCAACAGTTGTTCCGCACATCAGGAGGTCAGTTTGCCGATGACGGCAGACTTTTTTTGGTCTGTCTGACGAATATGGCAAAGCGGCTTATGACACTATTTTTTACCTTGTTTATTACGGGGGCATAAGTTTTATAGAGGCTTATAATTTCCCAGTAAAAATGAGAGAGTATTTCGTCAATCGTTTAATAAATGAAATCGAAAGAAAAAACGAGGCGATGGAAAAAGCAAGTAAAAGCTCAAGAAGAGGTTCCTTCGGTAGATAACGGGAGGAACTTTTTCTTTTAGACTATTTACATTTAGTGAGGTGTTTATTATGGAAAAAACAGTTATTAACCTAAACGAGAAAAGAGTCGATGAATCTTGGCTAGGAGCATTTGGCGCACAGATGCGACACATGATAGACCTTATGGGTTTCCCAGGACTACAAATGGGTTCAAACTATTTGCTTCGTGGCACACCAACTCAAATTAGAACCTTTATGGACACACTTCGTCACGAGCGCAGACACATGGATGCTGCTAAAAGATACGGACTTCTCGACCCAAGAACACACGCTAGCTCAACCAGACTAAACCAAGCTGTTAAGAACTTTGAAAGAGCAACCGGGATTAAATACCCAATTAAGTAATTTAAGTTATGGCTACAAAAGAACAAGTACAACTGGCAAAAGAACTTGCTACGTACATTAAACAAGCAAACAAAGAAACACAACTCCAAGCAAAGACGCTAGAAGAGATTAAAAAACACTATGCAGATGAAATTGCTGACTTAATTCGACGAAATGAATTACTTGGGATAGCTAATGATAGCGCCGAAGTCGGACGACAAGTAAGTGAACTTCAACTTAAATCTCTTAAGGCTCAAATAGAGGCTCTTTTAAGTAAGGAAAAAATAACAGATAAAGAAAGGGAGCAACTTAAAAAACTTTTAGAGGACCAAAAAAAGCTAACAGAAGAATTAGAAGAACAGAACGAAAAATTAAAAAAACAGAACGAATTACAAGCTCTTCAAAACGACCTTAAACAAGAAGCCCTTGGTCTAGCTGAAAACCTCGTTCAACAGTTTGGATTTTTAACAGCCCAATCGAACGCCTATACGAGAACTCTTTCCAAAGGCGTAGACCTTCTCGCAAAACAAAAAGGCTTGGGCAAGGGCATGACAGCAGCCTTGAAAGGCGCAGCCGTCGCAGTCGGCGGTTTAGTTAGCCGCAGCGTTGAATACAGCGATCTAGTGCAAGAAGGTGAAAAAAGCCTTATTGCTTTTGGCTTATCCTCTGACCAGGCATCAAAGTCAATACGGTCAATAAGTAAAGATTTTATTGCCGCTGGCAATGCCCCAAAGGATTTTATCGAGGCTCTACAAACAATTCAAGAGCAAGGTGGCACACGTCTTCGTGAAGCCCTCGACACTGGTATGATTGAGACTCTTGCCAGGGCTAACAAAGCAGGGCTTGACACAGCTTCAGCCACGAAGGTTCTAAATGAAGCAATCGTTCAACAGGGTATGACAGTCGATCAAGCCAACAACAAGCTTGGCTCATTAATTGCCATCTCTAAGGGTCTTGGAGAGCCAATAGGAACAGCCACAAAAGAATTTGTTCAGTTTAGTGACCGTTTAGGTCACGCTGGTCCAAGGGCAATCGAGGTATTTAAAAGACTAAAAGAAGTTTCAAAAGCTTCCGGTGTAGAAATTGGCAAGCTATTAGACATTGCTAAGGGTTTTGATACGTTTGAAGATGCTGCGGAAGCTACTACAAAATTAAACATTATTCTTGGAACTCAACTTAATGCTGTTGAGCTTAACATGATGAGCGACGAAGCTCGTATCGATAAAATTAGAGAGACAATTAAAGCCAGCGGTCGCTTAAATGATTTAACTGACGCTCAAAGAAGGGCGGTTGAGAACACACTCCCAGCCAACATAAAGTTTAATGATATTATTGGTTTAACAAATGATGTAAAAGTAGCCGATGTTGATTTGACAAAAGACCAAGCTGGAGAATTGAAAAACCTAACAGTCGAGCAAAAAAAGGGTCTCAAGGCTCAAGAAGCTGTTTCTTCTGCTCTTATGGCAAACTCAAAAGTGCTTGGCGAAGGACTTGCTGCAACAAGTAAAATGGCTGCTCAAGCTGCCAGCGGAATGGGTGGTGCATTTCTTGCCGCCGCTGAGGGTATTATGGGCGCGGCAAAGGCGTTTATTGCCTTTGGTCCCGCAGCAGTCACCGCAGGCGCTGGTGCAGCAACAGGGATGACCGCAGCAGGTAAAGCCGGTCAAGCAGCCGCTCCTGGGCTTTCAAGCGCTGGCGTAGCCCTAATAGAATTTGGTGCAGGCGTGGCAATAACAGTTCTACCAGTTGCCGCTCTTGTTGCAGCGATTGGGTACTTGGTAGAGTCTGTTGTATTGCTTGTTAGAGAAGGTGATAGAGCTATAAATGTTCTTGGAGCCCTCGCTGAAATCGCTCTAAAAATCTCTGTCGCTTTTAATCCCATCGCGCTCATTATGAGGTCAATAGGTCAGTTGGGACTTGATGTAGCGGAGGCTATTACCAAAGTAGTCGAAGCCGGGGGTAAAGTTGGCTTGGGCATGACCGCTAACCTGATCAGCTACGCTGGCGCAGTCGCCACCCTAGCCGCAGCTATTAACAAGGTTAACGAGCTTAAAGCCCGTGAGATAAGAAGTGTAATTGATGCAGGGTTTAAACTAACAACTGGTGGCACTACTGCCGGTGCAGCGGGTCGCGGTTCTGCACAGACCGTAACTGTTAACCTCACCTTGGATGGCAAAACCCTTGCCACCGAGACCGTAAAAATTATGAACGGTCAATTATCATCCTAAAATTAAAGTAGCGTTCTATTTATAGAGATTATGGCTAACGTTACCACAAAATTACATCAAGTAGAATTTTTTCTACCAAGGTTTGGAAAAGTAGTTAAGTTTCCTGCATATATTACGGACTTAACTGACGAGTTTTCTTCCGATTGGCAAACAGACCAGCAATACGGCTTTCAAGACCCAATTGGTGCTTTTATTGGAACAACAAGAAAGGTTTCCTTAAGCCTAAGAGTTGTTTCAGATAGCTATCATCAGAGCGCTATTTATCAAGGACGATTAAATCAAATTGTACAATCATTGTATCCAATTTATTCAAAAGGGGTAGTGCCTTCAACATCACCTATCATTGGTATGAAAATAGTAAATTTAATTCACGGTGGCAAAACAAAAGATGGCTTTTTATTCGGCTGGCTTGATGGCTTAAGTTTATCACCAAATGTTGGAGAAGGCGGCTTCTACGCCGATAAACAGCAGATGCTCCCTAAATTATGGGATTTAAGTTTTGGCTTTAATGTTATCCACAAAGAAAGACCCGGTAGTTTTGAGAAAAACGGTGGCACTAAATTTTCTTTAGGCAACGCCGCTCAGTTCCCCGTTTCTATTAAACTCACCGACGAAATGATAAATGATGACGAGCAACGTAAAAAGCTTAAAGCAGCGCGTGTCGCAGCACAAACCCCCGCCGCGCCAAATCAAGCCAGAGCAGGGCAAGCCCCCGCAGCCAGGGCAGGCGCAAGAGTCGGTCGAGCCCGTAACGGAAACAGCCAATGAGCAGACTTACAGACAGAGAGATAATCGAGAACAATTCCATTGAGTTTCTTAAAGATTATAAAAGAAACACAAAGAAATATATTAGGTACTATGCCACAAAAACAATCTCTTACCCAACTGATGAACAGTTACAAGATTTGGAAGGCTACGAATACCGAGTTTGGAGCGCAGGAGACACCTATCAGGCTCTAGCTTCTCTTTATTATGGCGATCCAACTTTGTGGTGGATTATCGCTACAATAAATCAAAAGCCAACAGAATTTCACCTAAAGGTTGGTGATGTGCTGTTAATCCCCACAGGTTTAAGTGATGCTTTGAGTCTAGTTGGAGTAATTTAAAATGGGTAACGCAACAAGAGAGTGGTCTGACCAAGCTTGGTTAATGTCCCACTGGAAAGAAAGTTTTCAATCGCCCACATCAACTAAAAAGGTTGTTTATAGAGACGAAGCCGAGACCAACGCAACAATTAAAAACTTTTTATCCTTAAACACTAGACAATTATCTCTTTTGCAGCCTTTCATTGAGATTTCTAAACTAGTCAAGGGAGAGAAAACAACTTCTTACCCAATCACACAATTGTTAATGGACGTTGATAAAATTGCAGAGCAAAAGAAAAAACTAGAATACGTTGTTGCCTCTTCTGTTGAACTTAGTCGAAAAGAGAAGATGAAATTTGATGTTGATATTACCTTTACTTTGGAATTTCTATGTTCGTCATTTTCTGCCTTCACCAAAAAAAGAGGAAAAGATAAAGTAGCTTTAGTGGATTTTATTAAAAGACCATCTAACTTCAATGCCCCTGAAGATGTTACTTATCCCATGGACAACACAATTCTTTTAGAAATTGGATGGTCAAATCCTTCGGGGAAATACTTGCAGGGGTTGGTTAATGGTGGCTTTCTAAAGAAAAAAGAAAGAACCGCACTTTTAAACTTTTCAAAAAACTCAAAATACAAAGTTGTTGGTTCTTTGTTACGAAACAGCATCACAGTTGAAACAACTGGAGAAATAAAAGTCAGCGTAGAATTTAAAGGCAGGATGGCTTCTTATTTTGAAGACCCGCGAGCCAACTTGTTATTAGGCAAGAATACAAAGCTTTTCAAAGAAATTGAAAAATTACAGAAAAAAGCTCAAGACCCAAAAATAAAAAGAGAAGATAAAGCAATTATTGATGCTGAAATAACAAGCACAATGAAGAAGTATTCGGAGACTGTTTTTAGAGATGTTTTAGCTGATTTAACGGCAAAAGGGCAGCTTAAAAAGATTACTGTTGAAGGTGCGGAGATTGATAAATATTTCAAATTGACAGACGAATACTTTAAAAACGAGAGAAAAGAACAACAAGACTTAAGAACCTATTATAATAAAAACTTTACAGACCCAGATTTGACATATAATCCAGAAGCAGATAACCCAGGATTACTAAAATTTTGTGCTGGTCAGCCCGTAATTGTAAAAGCCGCTTCAGCAAATGCGCCACCTCCCAGCGGCTCACAGGGGGTGCCCCAGCGTGACGCTGAAACAGGAACTAGACCACCCAAAGACGTTTATTACGTTCACGCCCACAACATCATTACCTACATGTGTAAAAACTTTTTTGATAAAATTAAAATTTTTGACGGCGTTGACCTTGAAAAAATAGAGATTGGCGATTTTTTAATGTCCGTGGTAACAGGCAAGACAACTTATATTGGCGAGGCTGGGAAGGTTGAAAAGCAAACCTTACAAATTAGCATCGGCGCGATACCCGTTTCTTTAAACACTTTCCAAGAGTGGTTTGTGGCATTTATTTCAGGTCAGGGTAAGACCATGATTACCCTAAAAGATTTTCTTTATTACATGACCCAAAAGTTAATTCAAATGGCTTTTAGAAAACCAAAGGGCGTGAGGGCATTCCCACAATTGTATTTTCCCAAGTATCAGTTGTTTGAGATTGGCGAACCCGCAGGGTCTGCTGTTAGAGCCACAATGTTAAACTATTCTCCAACAGCGGGTGCTGGTAACTTACCGAAGGTTGTGCTGGGCGGTGGTCAGCAGGTTGTTAGAGATGTAAAGTTTAACCAAGCAACAATCAAGGGCTTGAAGTCTGCTTTTGCCGATCCACACGCATTTAAAATCACAGGTATAGCCAGAGATGTTTATAACTGCACTGTTGAATTGTACGGAGCACCATTTTTTGAAAACGGCACTTTTATTATTATTGACCCATTAAAATTACTCGATGATAACTCATCAACCAGTAATAACCGCTCCAGCGACACAGCCAGTGCATTGAAACAGTTAGGCATCGGCGGCACATACCTTATAATCAGTGTAAACACATCTTGGTCAAAGGGTGGTTATTTTACCACTCTAGACTGCAAGTATCAAGGACCACTCCCCGCCGAGCAACAGTCAATAAAAATAGAAAAGAAATTTCAAGGCAAGTAATGAGAGACAGAATTGTAAATAACATTTTAACCGAAGTCCCTGAGTCTGCCAACAATGCCGATTCAAGGACAAATTATAATGATAGGTCTTTTATTTCTCTTGGAGAAGAAATTTTTGACACGATTGATTTGAGAAGCCAAAAGTCTTTATACGGGAGAATCGACACAGACAACAACGCCATCTATCCAAACATAGAAAAGATTTCTTTTAGTGCAGACTCAAGAACATTTGGCTTTGAATCATCAAACAAATTAATACTACAATTTTTGCAAGATTGGCAAAACTTAAGCTTTGGACAGATTTCAAAATCTTCAATCTATAAAAACATTAATGTCAGTAATTCTAACTTTAGAAACATCACAGAATCATTTTCTCAGTATTATCGAACCCTACTAGAAGAACACCTTCAGGTTCTTTTGTTTGACTTAGACGACAAAAAGATTACAAGCTTTCAATCATACGTTGCACACTTGTTTGATTATTTAAAAACATACAACATCGCAATAACGAGAGAGTGTCTTATTCGCACTTCTTTCTTTAAGCCCGACAGCACAGGTCTTGTTTATTCGCTACAATCAAACACATTTGGAAACGATGAACAAGCTTTTGTTGATTACATAAAGGACAGCGCTTATTCTTTGTTAAAACAAACTCTTATTAGGCACGCTCTGGTTTTAGATTTAAATTCACCGTGGCAGTTTGTTGTCAACATTTCTGCTCCACAAATAACAAAACCTGCTCCCGAACGAGGCTTCAAGGGCTTTCCAAAGAGAAAAGAGTTCTTTAGCACAAACTATGTTCGTGCTTACGAGACAGAATTTGAATTCATTAAAAACACTCTTTTGAGTGGCTACAAAGATTTCTTACTAGCAAATCTCCGCAAGGGCGCAGCAGTTTGTCAAGACACCGGAGACGTTGTGCAGTTTGACATTCCAAGAGAAAGAACAATCGTTACCCCCGAAGCTAATCAAGTTGTGCTCGATTTTTTGATTTCTGTTCGACAGAATGAAACAGGAACTACCTTGACAAGTGCAGAGATTAAGAGTATAAACAGAGAAAAGACAGAGCAAGACAAATACAAAACGCTTCACGATTTAATAAAAACAAAGTCGCTTGTAAAGGTGAAAGACATTTTGAGCAGACCAGATGCCCTACAGCTAGCAAATTACATTCGCTGCAAGGGCGCAAGAAAAAGCCTTTACCACGGTTGGCTTCCTTGTTTGCGAGAGGAAGATTATTTAAAAGCAATCCAAGCTCTACCTCCAAGCAAAGAAGCGGTAATGTCGAAGTTGTTAAAAACAAACAAAAAGCAGCCTGACCCAATCCTCGTTGATTCTTTAGAACTGGCTGAAGAACAAAAATTAAAAGAACAAGGAATAAACCTTGACGATACTGAAATCTAGTGCTATACTGCACACATGTTATTTCAAACACTAGACGACAAAGAAACCTGTGTTGCATCCTACTACGACGGTCGGCTACATTTCGACCACATTCCCGAAGAAGGCTCTGCGACTTGGAACTATCATTCTTATCTACCTGACCACGTTCAGTTCGCAGAACTTTACACAGGTGGCAAAGACCCTATCGATGTTTGCCCCGAGGACTTAAAAGAAAGTTGGGAAGCAGCCCAAGGCAGGCTCAAAGCCCTGCTCAAGTCTTTCTATCACGTCGGGCTCACAGTCGATGAGTTTTGCTTCTACGAACTTGTTCCGCACAGGTTTCTTAAACAACACGCAGAACTAAAAAATAAAATAACTCAACATGTTCTACAAAACTATCCCAAGCCTCCGAACTACGACCATCTAATCAAAGTCGAGAAGTTGGCAAAGGAAGTATCAACCCGTCCAGTAAAGCTCAACGCTTCCAACATCAAAGTACAACTAGCAACCGAAAAAGGCAGAGCAGAATACGCCAAATACAAGGCGAACCCTTACATAAACTATAGTACCTTTGGAACGCGCACAGGTCGCATGGCAACGAAGAAAAACTCTTTTCCAATACTTCTTATGCCTAAAAAAATGCGCGGCGTTGTAGAGCCTTACAGAAACGTTTTTCTTGAGTTCGATGTTGTCTCGGCAGAAGTCGCTACACTGTTCTATCTAACCGGCAGACCTATCCCCGAAGGCGACCTACACAAATGGGTCAATGAGAACATCTTCGGTGGCAAATACACGCGAGACGAAGTTAAAAAGAAGTTCTTTGCATGGCTCTACGACCCTCGTAAGAAAAACAAGCAGCTTGAAGAACTATTTAATAGACAGGAGATAATCAACAAGTTCTACGATGGCGAGTTTATCACCAACCCTCTAGGAAGGAAGATTAGGGTTGATGAGACACGAGCACTAAACTACATCGTTCAGAGCACATTTAACGACATTTTTTTGACAAACATCGCCAAACTGTCTGATAAAATGAAAGAGTGGGGTATGAAGTCGCACATTTCATTTTTTATCCACGACAGCGTAGTTCTGGACTTCGATGCAAAGGAGAAAGGAAAAATAAATGACATTATGTCTATTCTTTCGACCTACGGAGACCACAAGTTCAGCCTTCACATGAACATTGGCAAGAACTATGGCGACATGAGGGAAGTTCTATGAGAAGTATTGTATCAATCGGAGAGTCAGCCGCTCTTTTCGCAGAGTTTTTGGCTTCCTACCCCGAATATAACACCTATACCATAGGTCACAGCGCTGTGGAGTTCAAAATACCAATATTTTCGGACCCAGAACGCTACGACGAGCCCGTAAAAGGGTTGAAGCGGTACTTATCCACCGTATCTGACGAAGTAACGTGCGTTATTTCAGGCGGCGAGATGGTGTCGCTCACATCGCTCCGAGTTTTGGAGCAACTAAGAGAAAAAGAAGTAGATATTATTTATTTACAACCAAAACTTGACTTGCTTAACCAAAGTGCTATAATGGCACACAACTTGGTACACGGAGTTACCCAAGAAATGGTGCGCTCCAAGGTATTCAAGCGTTGGTATCTTTTTGACCTAGACTTGGTTAAAGCAGTAACCCCAGGTGTGGTGCTTACAGAGATGAAGAAGTCAGTTGCAAGCAGCGCAGCACGACATTATCACACTTTTAACTGGCTCCGAAGCCAGGACAACCTTTTTGGTCTTGACGAGGACAGTTCTCAGAACGCAGTTATTTCTTCTATCTCATACTGCGATTTTGACTTGACAAGCGTCACCGATCTTGGTAAACTCTTATTCACCCGCGAACAGGAGGTGTTCTACGGAATCAGTGAGGAAAAGGTAAAAACAGACACAGAACTTTATGACAAAGTAGTGAAGTCGTTTAGCGGCTTCAAGAAAGAAGGTGTTCGCACCTCTTTCAAAGTCTTCTCCGTACCATACGAAGAAGATATCATTTATGTCAAAAACTCTACCACAGCAGTTCAAAACAAAGTTTTGGTAGAGGCTATTGACAAAGCAAGTAATGAATAGTATAATAATAGCAAGTTTATAGCAAATAAGGAGAAATAAAATGGCAATTGATTTTAGCAAGCTTAAAGCAAAACTCGACGTTCTTGACGGAAAGGCAAAGGCTAGTGGAAAGAACAACAATGTGTTCTGGAAGCCAGAGGCTGGTACGCACATGATTCGTATTCTACCTGACCCTGACGGTGACCCCGTGAAGGAACTACACTTCCACTACAATGTGGATAAGGGTGGTGTAATGTGTCCGAAGCGCAACTTCGGAGACGAGTGCCCCATCTGTGAGTTCGCTACTTCACTGTTCCGTGAGGGCACACCTGATAGCCAAAACCAAGCAAAGAAGTTGTTTGTCACCCAGCGCTTCTATGCTCCTGCGATTATTCGTGGGCAGGAAGAGCGAGGTGTTGTTCTTTGGTCCTTCCCAAAGACAGCTTACAAAGCCATCATTGAGACCATTCTTGATGAGGACTATGGCGATGTGACTGACCCCAAGAAGGGCTTTGACTTGAAGGTTTCCTACATCAACAAGAACTTTGGTAAGGGAGACCGCGTTGTGTTTGACAGCTTGCAAGCACGTCCAAAGCCATCTGTGCTCTGTGAGGAAGATTCTACCGCAGCAGAGTGGATGGAGCACGGCATTGACCTTTACGAGATTTTCGACCGTAAGTCTCCCGAGCAGGTTCAGAAGATTCTTGACGACTACCTTATGCCAGAGGGTGGTCAGGAGACCGTTCGCTACGGTGGTGAGGATACCTCCACAGGTTCCACCGTTGATGCCGCATTCGCTGCAATGGGTGTGTAACACTGGACGGGGGGCGCAAGCCCCCCGTCTTCTTACAACGGAGGGATAATGCCAAGGCAAAAAAAAGAAAGTTCAAAAGCAGGCAAGTTATCTATGAAAGATAAGTTAGCCCTTATCAATAAAAGGGCTGGCATGGAAGTTGCCTACAATTTAAAAAATGATAACCCGACAGAAGTCACAGAATGGATTCCAACTGGCTCACGCTGGCTTGACTCTATTATCTGCCGGGGAAAACTAGCCGGTATTCCGGTTGGTCGCATCACAGAGATTGCCGGTATGGAGTCATCCGGTAAGTCTTACATGGCTGCACAGGTTGCAGCAAACGCACAAAAGCAAGGCTTCTCTGTGGTTTATTTTGACTCCGAGTCAGCTATTGACCCAAGTTTCTTAGAAAATGCTGGCTGTGATATTGACAACCTTATCTATGCTCAGGCAGCATCTGTTGAGATGGTTCTAGAAACTATCGAGCAGCTTTTAACCGAGACAGACGATAAGTATCTTTTTGTTTGGGACTCATTAGCATTTACACCATCGAACTCTGATATTGAAGGCGACTTCAACCCTCAGTCCTCGATGGCAGTAAAGCCACGCATTTTATCAAAGGGTTTGTCAAAACTGACTGTTCCTATTGCGAACAGTAATTCTGTGCTGTTGGTTCTTAACCAGTTAAAGACCAACATTACTATGAATGTGGCAGAGGCTATGACCACACCATACTTCACACCGGGTGGCA
>Ga0208019_1000608_pt1 | contig 19403 bp, 29 predicted proteins | sample CB_VirMetaG_5_FD_184540 | JGI IMG/M metagenome (GOLD analysis project Ga0208019, IMG submission 184540) | Freshwater to marine saline gradient viral communities from Chesapeake Bay - CB_1508_1D Viral MetaG (SPAdes) (version 4) | ecosystem: Environmental > Aquatic > Marine > Coastal | place: USA...
CTCTGTAAAGAGCTACACGGTGACGTGTTTCTTCTCCTCCTTTAGTAGGTGCGGCGGGGTGTCAAAGCTCCGCCCACCGAAGAGTTATGATTGTTAGATTTTGTTACATTCCGCATATCACCTAGTTGGGCTGACTGCTCAATAGAAAGGTTGAAACATGGCAAGTGTTTTAGGCAACTACTTTATTATCCACAAACACTGGAAGCAGACTAAAGGCAAGAGGAAATCACGTCGCTTTTATGGTACAGATAATGTTGAAGAAGCGATTAAACTTGTTAAAAAGTATGCCGAAGAAAGCGATGAAGATTACCTAATTGTCAAGGTTGTTGCAGAAGCGTCCGCCCAACAAAGCGTGCAGCGGACGGGGCGATCGTGGGTCTGTAAATATTGTGGCAAATATAACGGCAAAAGTTTTGATAACTGTAAGGCTTGTGAAGCGCCCCGCCGCTTACGCAAGCCGTTGGTCTGACGCTTTTGAAGATGCGTCGAATAGGAGAAGTAATGGATGAAATCGTAAATGTGGACGGTTTGGAGATTCGTGTGATACATGAGACTGATCCCAAAAAAGCTAGAGAGCAGATTGAAAAGGCAAATCGTCGTTATGCTGTCAGAGATGTAATTGATAACCTGTTTATTGCTCTAGCATTTATTTGTCTGTTGGTAATCGTATTTGGCACTCCGATATTGTTGGCGATGTACCACTGGTAATCTGGTGATTTGGAAGCAGCCCAACTCCGCATGGGCTGACGCTTCGCTCCCCGGAAGTGGGGGCTTGGTCACCCCAATGGGCGAGCGTAGACGCAGTAGAAAGGACTGCTTATGGATATGCAAGAAAAGAAGAATTATGATTTTTATGTAGAAGGCAGAGATTGGGCATTGCCATTTCGGATTTATGTATGGCATGGTGCGTTTAGCTTGTCTTTCTTGTGCTTTCATTATGAGTGGTGGTCTAAGCCACGCGCAGCCCAACTACTGCGTGAAGCGGAAACGGATATTTCCCCCTGTCCCTATTGCGAAGATGGAGTAGACAATTATTCTTGGAACTCAAGCGAGTGTGTGTATTGTAATGGGACGGGGGAAATATAGAACCCCGTTCCGCTTACGCTCGCCCATTGGGAAGATGCGAAAAGTGAAAACAATTAATAGAATTGGTCTTGCAATAAACCTGATCGTTGTGATTGTGTTCTTTGTTTTTATTCTCCCGAGGCTTTTTTGATAGATAACAGAATGCGCCACGACATCGTAGAGATTTGGGGCTGGATGTGTACGAACTGCAAAACGGCGCAAGCCTCAGAGTTACACCACTGCATAATCCACGCCAGAAAAGGCAAATATACCAAAGACAAGAACCTTGACAAAATCTACAACCTCACCCCAGTCTGCCACGCTTGCAACGTGTCACGCATATTGGATAACGACCATATGCACAGGGAATACTGGCGAAGGCACTGCGAGATGTTCGGGCGCGATGTGATGCTGGAGTGGTTGGCTCAGGTTAACCTGAGATATGTTGAGAAGTATAGTTTTGAGTAGGAGAAAAGATGCAAAAAGAGGGCTATTGCAGCCTTCTTTTCGTTTAACACGCCGTGATTATATGCTATAATTCAAGAAATGAATTTTGAAACTATCAATGCGCTATTCGAGGTCATCCGCGTTCAAATCATGGCAAGCGGGTCTGTTCGTATTGTGCTGGAGGCAGATGAGACAAGAACGGACTTGCTCCAGCAGATAGCTGACGTAAAGCGGGGTGGCGGTTTGCTCGAAACCGTCATGTTGCCAGTTCTGCCAAATAAGGAAGAAAGTGAGAAGTCATGGCTAGACCATCTAAGCTGACAGAGGAAACAAAAAACCTTATTTGTAAAGCTATTGAGAATGGGGCGACTTATAATGTTGCTGCTGCTATAGCAGGAGTTTCTTATTCTGCGTTCAATTTATGGATGCAAAAGGGGCGAGAAGCGACAAGAAAAAACAAATATTTACAGTTTTTGGAGGCGGTGGAGACTTCTAACGCTATTTGCTTAGCTAAAATGGCCGAGAAGATGGTGAAATCTGCTGATAAAGACTGGCGCGCAGCGGAGAGCTTCCTGAAACGCCGTGACCCAGAAAACTGGGGCGATAAATCGAAAACAGACATCACCGGAAAGATCACTTGGGCGCAATTCATAGAAAATGACAACCCCGAAGCAGATAACGAGTGACCCGCAGCTTTTCGCTGATAAGTTCCTGAAAGTTATGGACAAAAACAAAAACCTTGTTCCGCTGAAATGGAACAAGGCGCAAGCTCATTTCCACGCTAACAGAACGGGGCGTGACCTTGTTCTAAAAGCCCGGCAGCTTGGGTTTAGCACATACACGCAGGGCGAGATGTTCAGGCGAAAAGTGACAGGCGCAAGGACCACGATCACACTGGCGCATGATGACGACACAACGCAGATATTGCGTCGCATGGAAACCCGCTTCTGGGAGCATTGCAAATTTGGCAACATACAACCAGCGAGAGAGTATGCCAATGCAAGGCTGGCGACGTACCCGGACTATGGCAGCGAAAGCCTGATTGCTACTGCTGGCAGCAAGGAGAAGGGGCGCGGCGGATCATACACGGATTTTCACGGCTCTGAGGTTGCATTCTGGAAGAGTGCGGACAGATTGGTCGCCGGTGCCATGCAGGGCGGTCGCGCAGATGTGATCCTCGAGAGTACCCCGAACGGTGCGCAGGGCTATTTTTACGAGCGTTGCATGGAAGCATTGCGCGGAGATGGTGTTTGGACACTACACTTCTATCCCTGGTGGTGGGACGATGAGTACAGGTTGCCACTAGAAGGCGACATTGTGTACACAGACGAAGAGAGGGCACTGGTTGATTTGCACGGCTTATCGAAAGAGCAGATCAATTGGCGGAGGTACAAAAAGAAAGAGCTGCGCGGCCTGTTTCTTCAGGAATACCCGGAGGATGCTACCACCTGCTTTATTACATCTGGTAATTCTTATTTTGGTGACCTGTCTGACGTGTTTACTGCCCCGCTTGGAGCGACGTACAACAAAGATCATAATTATGTTGCAGGTCTTGACTTCGGGCAAACGAATGATTACACCGCCATGCCTGTCATTGACATGACTGCCAATGTTCAGGTTGATTTATTGCATATTAGAAAGTTGTCATGGGCAGAGCAGCGCAGGCGTATCGCTGAGATGTCGCGCAAGTGGCATTGCTCCAGTGTGTGTGCTGAGATGAACAGCATTGGCTCCGTGAACATCGAGGCGCTTATGGCTGATGGCGTTCCGATTACGCCATTCACTACGACGAACAAAAGCAAGGCAAGAATAATGTCTGATTTGTACGAGGGTATTCACACGGATGGATTGCGTTTGTTAGACATCCCTGCTCAAAAGCACGAGATGTATACGTTTGTTTCATCGCAGACGCAAACTGGAGCGTGGCGGCTTGCCGCTGACGGGAACGGGCACGACGATACAGTTATAGGCTTGGCGCTTGCATGGTATGCAGCCGCTTCTCCTGCTGAGTACATAGACGACCCATTTGCCGAGTTATACTCGGATTGGTAGGTATAAATGCTAAAGAACTGGATAAAATCAATACTAAAAGATGCTGTAAGCGAATACTTTGATGATAGTGACGGTCGCTCAAAGGGTATCAAGCGCCGCTGGCGCTATCGTCGCGGGGTGCATGATAAGCCGTTGCGCGTAAAACCTCGCAGCCCCGATGACAATATTATCGTTAATTTCACTGGCCTGCTTGTGGATCGCAGTGTTTCTTTGTTGTTCGGCGGGGAGAAAGATGTGCGCTTTGACTTGCCAGGCGACGGCGAAACACCAGAGCAGGCATATATTGACGAAGTCTGGCAGAAGAACAACAAGGCAGAAATGCTTTACGATCTCGCAGACTATGGCGCGGTGTCTGGCGTGTGTGCAGTGAAGATACTGAGCGATGACGATTATCCAGATATGCAGGTGATCGACCCTGAGACGCTGGAGATCGTAGTCGATCAGGAAAACATAAAAAAGATTATTGGCTATTCAATCACCTACACCATCATTGAATACGACGAGCGCGGCAATGAGCGCAAGTTGCGCAGGCAACAGGTTATAGCGCCAGACGAAGATACAGAGGGCAAGACGTGGCTTGTCCACGATTACAAGCAGAACAGACATGGCAAGATGGAAGAGATGGAAGACTCCCCTGTTGTTTGGGAGTACGAGTTTGCCCCGCTTGTGCATTGGAAAAATCTACCGCTTGCTGGTAGTCAGTATGGACGCCCTGACCTAACTGAAGATGTCATTGAAATAAACGACGCCATCAACATGACGCTTTCAAACGCGCAGAAGGTCATGAGATTGCAGGCTCATCAACGCGTTTGGGGCAAGATGCTTGGCACTATGAATATCTCAAATTGGGGTGTTGACAAGATTTTGACAACGCAATCACCAGAGGCCGAAGTCAAGGCTCTCGAGGCTGGCGGTGACTTGTCTGGAATGCGAGAGTTTGCCATCATGCTGAGAGACGCAATGATGTCAATCGCCAGAAGCCCTGACCCGTCCACGTTCAAGGACAAGGTTGGTCAGATTACAAACTTTGCTCTTCGTGTCCTGTATAAAGACGCGCTCGACAAGCTGGAAACAAAGAGACGCCTTTACGGTGACGGGTTGCGCGAACTAAACAGGCGGCTGCTTCTGCTAAACGGCATGAACGGAGACGCCGGGCGCGTGGTGTGGGATAAGGCACTGCCGGAAGATGACATAGCCCAAATTAACGCCTTGACATCTGACGTTGCTCTTGGTATCGCAAGCAAAGAAACAGCTGCTAAAAAACGCGGGTACGACTGGGAAGACGAGAAAGAGCGGATCAGCAGCGAAGCGCAGGACGCTGACAATATCGGTGGTTTGATACTTAGCAGATTTGATAGAGGTCAATAGTGCCTAATAATGTGATAGAGCTTGCGAAGAAACTCAGAGCAGAGCTAGACGCTGACGACGCCGCAGCGATTGCAAAGATTATCAACTCTTACGGCAAAATGTCCGAGCGCCTAAAAGACTTGGTTGACGCGCTTGTGATTGAGATTGCTGGCATGGAAGACCCAAGCCCAAACAAGGTTAGGCAATTGGCACGCTACAAGCGGTTTATTAGCATTCTAAATGCGGAGCTTGCGCAGTATCAAGGTTATCTTGGTATAGAAATACAGGAGATCGCTGACGCTGCACTAAGCCTCGGCTCATCTCACGCAGCCGAGCTTGTTATTCAGTCATTGGGTATAGAGGGGTACGTTGCGCAGGACATACCGCTGGGTGCGGTGAAGTCCATTGTAGGCTTTCTGGACGTTGACGGGGCACTGTACGAGCGCCTTACAAAGTACGGCGAGTACAACGCAAAGCGAATAGCGGACATGCTGATTGAATCCGTTGCGCTTGGGTACGGGGCAGAGAAAACCGCGTCAAGACTGGTCAGAGAGGGTTTGGGGCTTGGCTTGACAGACGCCTTACGGATGGTGAGGACTTCGCAGGTTTACGCTTACCGCGAGGCAAGCCGCGCCCGCTATATTGCCAACGCAAACGTGGTATTTGGTTGGGTGTGGTTCTCTGCATTGATACCAGGTAGAACCTGCATGTCGTGCGTAAACAAGCATGGTACAGAACACGGGCTTGATGAGCCGCTAAACGATCATCACAACGGGCTTTGCACTATGTTGCCACTAACAAGCAGGGGTAACCCGGTTGAACAGGGCGGCGCGGACTGGTTCGCAGAGCAGGACGAGAGTACACAGGTTGCCATGATGGGAAAAACAAAGCACGAGGCTTGGGTGGCTGGCAAATTCGATATTTCTCAGTTATCCAAAGCGAGTGAGGATGGCGTTTATGGGCAGATGCTTACAGAGACGCCCCTAAAGGATTTGATAAGTGAGTGACAAAGATTTCTGGATGCTTGTTCGTCAAGCCTTGTTGCTTTTCGTTGATGCCATAGAGCGTGGCAAGTTGGGCATGAGAGAGACAACGGCAGACTTGCGAAGACGTGCAAAAAGCGAATAATTTGTGCTATAATTAGGCACAATAAAAAAGGCAGTTCAAACGAAACGCCGCTATTTTGTGATAGTCCCTAGACGGGAATGTCGCAGGAGAGCGGCGTTTTATTTTATCTACGAAAGGAAAAGGCGAGATGTCTGAAGAAATCAAGGGCGAGACGCCCGAAGAAGAACCGACTGAGAAGCCGGAAGAAGTGAAGCCCGAAGAAGAGACTCAAGAAGAGTTTGACAAAGACAGGGCAATGGCGACGATCAAGAACTTGCGCGAAATTGAAAAGCAAGCGAAGAAAGACGCCAAAAAACTAGCCGACCTTGAAAAGGCCGAGCAAGAGCGCAAGGAAGCCGAGATGTCGGAGCTTGAGAAAGCAAACACAAAACTTGCAGAGCTTGAAGCGAAGAACGCAGAGTTGGCTAGAAAACAGATGCAAAGAGAAGCTGCAGAGAAGATCGGTTTACCAAGTGTATTTGCTGACAGGGTACATGGCGAGACGCCAGAAGACATGGAAGCGGATGCTAAAAAACTCTTGGACGCCATGCCAGAGCCAAAGAAAGTGACGAAAGTTCCACCCAGCGGCAAAGAAACAGAAGGCGGCAAAGAGACCGACGAGGAAAGGCGGCGCAGACTTGGCATCTAGTCCACATTATTAGAAACCGCAAAGGCGGTTAGAGGATGACAACATGGCATTAAATGTATGGGGCGATATTTCAAGTATCGCACAAAATATTCAAGACGACGCTATCTTCGTGGTGCGAGAGTCTGGTCTAATGCAAAACCTTATCACGGTTTTCAACGACGCAGGCGGTGCAAACCCGCGAGTTGGCTACGCCTACAACAGCATGACGGCAAAGGACGTTACTGACGCGGATGACGTCGTACCGAGCCTGTTCACACCTTCCGCAGATCAGACGCTTACCCCCGGCGAAATCGCTGAGGGCGCGTTCGTGTCAGACCTTCGCCGAGACAGCGAGGCACCTGAAAATATCATTACTGATGTTTCCCGCGAGCTTGGTTTTGCAGCTTTGGCAAAAGTTGAATCTGACCTCGTTGGCAACTTCTCTTCGTTAACTGGCGGCACCATTGGCGCGGCTGGTACTACAATCACTTGGGGCTATTTGTCCGCAGCTATCGCGCAGGCTCGCAACGCTAACAAATCAGCACAAAAACCGCTCTCTGCCGTCATTCACGGCTACCAGGCGGCTGTTTTGGCTAAAACCGCATCTATCGCAGGCGCAACAAGCATGGCGCAGGCTCCCGGCGTAACCGATCAGGTTACTCGTCAGGGCATGACGCAGGCTTTCACCTTTATGGGTGTCCCAATTTATCAAGTGTTCGCAACACCTGATTCTGCTGATGACTTTACTGGCGGCGTATTCCCGCGCGAGGCACTTGCTGTTGATTGGCGGCGCATGATCCGTGTTGAGGGCGAACGCAAAGCCAGCCGACGCGGTACGCAATTCACTATGTCCGCTGTTTATGCTCATGGTATTTGGCGACCTGCACGCGGCGTCCAGATGATCTTTGACGCTGCTGCCCCCACGAGCTAAGGAGTAGACAAGATGAATTTCTTTCCGATTACTGTACAAGTTCCTGACCCCGGCGCAGACAATAAACAATTGTTTGTGTTTCAGGCTCCCACTGATGGCTTAGGCGGCGGTGTTCGTTTGCTTGCCGCTGACGCCGTGAACGGCGCGACCCTTGCGGGCGCTGGTACTACGTTCACCTATCAGCTTCTGAAGTATTCGAGCGCGGCAACCCCTGCCGTGAACGGCACTATCTCAGACGTTATCGGCAGCGCTACTCAGTGGACTGCCAGCACCCCGCAAGCCTTCACCCTTGATAGTGACTACACTTTCTTGGATGCTGGTGAGTGGTTGGTTGTTGACTATCAAGAGTTGGCAGCCGCGAACCCCACCAACTCCCAGATCGTTATTTGGGCACAGTTGGGCAATTAGACTTATGCGCGGGGATAGGCCACGCGAGCCGAAAAGGGAAATCTCCCGCCCCTGCCCCGCGCCGTTGGGAGATTAGCGAAAGGGAAAAGCTATGACAGACCAGAACCTTGACAAATTAATGTGGCTCAGTAACGCGCCTTGGGCACCAACTGGCTACGGAAACCAAACAGCCCTGTTTACGCCACGTATTGCAAGCCTTGGCTACGACGTGGCGATTACCGCGTTCTATGGGCTTGGCGGATCTCGTTTGGATGCTGGGCAAATACCTATTTACCCGCCCGGCTTTGAAACATACGGAAACGATATTATCAGGGCGAACACAAAGCATTTTGGAGCAGATCACTTCATTTCACTCATGGATGCTTGGGTCTGCAAGCCGAGAGAGTTTGAGGGCGTAAAGTGGATGCCCTGGTACCCTGTGGACAGTGACCCGCTACCTCCTGGCGTAAGAGATGCGGTCATGCACGCCCATAAGCGCATTGTATTCTCTCGCTTTGGTGAGAAAATGACAAACGATGCTGGTCTGGATTGCGATTATATCCCGCACGGCGTAGACACAAACACTTTCAAGCCGTCCGATGGCGACGAAATCCGAGATGTTATGAAAATCCCGCGTGACGCCTTTGTAGTCGGCATGGTCGCAGCTAACAAGGGTGTTCCAAGCCGCAAGGCTTTTGCTCCCCAAATCGCGGCATTTGCAAAGTTGCGCGAAAAACATAACGATGCAATTCTGTACATTCATGCACATTCTGGCGTACACGGCGAACCGCACACAATGGACTTGACCGCATATGCTGAAAGCGTTGGGCTTGTCGTTGATAGAGATATTCGATTTGCTGACCCGTATAATCTGATTGTCAACGCCTACACCCCAAAACTTATGGCGCAGATTTACTCAATGATGGATGTCCACATGTTGGCGAGCATGGGTGAGGGTTTTGGTATTCCAACCGTAGAAGCGCAGGCTTGCGGAACTCCCGTAATTGTTGGCGACTGGACAGCAAGCGGCGAGCTATGCTTTAGCGGTTGGAAGATACCCAAGAGCGGTGCTTCACGATGGTGGACGCCACTCAACGCTTATCAGTACATGGTACACGAAGATGCCGCGCTGGAAGCTCTTGAAAGCGCCTACCAAATGAAAGGTAACAAGGCGTATCGAAAAGCAGCGCGTAAAGGTGCGCTTGCTTATGACGCTGATAGGGTGACAGAGAAATACTGGAAACCGTTTTTAAAGAAGGTGTATGATGCACAATAAATATATTGATGAACTGCTCGGAGGCAAGGTAAGTCTTTCGCCCCGTGAACATGCCGCAAAGAATGAAATCCTTTTACTCAGGAAGAGGCTTGCGGAGTTTGAAAAAGGCAAGAACGCAAAACCAGCAAGGGTAAAGAAAGAAAGCGAGAAATAACATGTCTGACAGGCTTTTAGTTGGCGATGATTTTATAAAGAAAGTCTGCGAGTCGGTCGGAGAGAATCCGGCAGACGTGCGCAGAGTAGTGATTGACGCTTCTTGGGACAGTGTTGTAATGGTTTTTGTCGAAAGATACGGCATGAAAGAATTGCTTGAAGTCTCTATTCCAGAAAGTGCCATAAAAGTCGAAGTTTCGTTAGAGGCAACAAATGACTAACCGTGTCGCCGCAATCATTGTCAACTACAACATGCCGGAGCGCACAAATGCGCTTGTAGAGTATATGCTGGATAACGTCAAGACTGAACTTGATATTATCGTAGTTGACAATGGCAGTGATATTGCAGAGAAAAGTCGCTACACAAGCGTTGCGCTTGCCGAGAACGTCCAGACAACGAACGGCTGGCTTGCAGGGTTGCAATACGTTGACGCGCTAAGACACGCCAAAGGCGAGGAATATTTCGCCTACTGGTTCCTGATAACGTCCGCTGAGTTTGTTGGAGGTGATCCCCTCTCTCCGATGCTTGAAAAACTGATTGAAGATGAAAATGCAATCGGCATTCACCCGGCGTTGACAAAAGACAGCACGACAAGCTGGAAGCATCTCATCGCGAACGGCGAAAGTGGCTGTCGCAGGACATGGATGATAGACAATATCGCCAGCTTGTACCGCGCAGAATGGTTCGACAGTATCGGGCGCTTTGACCCTGCGCTTGTCTACGCCTGGGGAATTGATCTTGAAACCTGCTTTTTGGCGCGCTGTAACAACAAGGGTGTTTATGTATGCGAAGACGCAAAAGTCAAAAAGGTGACAGACATAGGCTACAGTATGGATCGCATGAACATGAGTGCCGCAGAGAGACAGCAAAAAGCAGGTGACAATATGAAAAAGATTTTGTCTGCTAAATACGGCGGCAGCTGGTGGCGCAGAATGACACAGGATAACATGCCAAGATGAACTATGAAAGAACGGTCAACTCAATTATAGGGCGCGTTGGCATCACCAAAGCAGAAGCCGAGGTCATGGCTAAATATCTTGACGATGGGTTACATATCGAGATCGGCACGCTTTGGGGCGGATCCGCAATTCTGGCGTCACAAGCCAAGCCTGGAGGCAAAGTTGTCACGGTTGACCCAATGAACAGCGGCTGGTGGTTGTCACAAGACCCCGTGGTCGGGATTGCTCCGAGTCATGAGATTGTCAACCTGAACATCGAGCGGCTTTCAGGGTGTCCCGTCCAGTCTGTGAAGGGGTATTCTACAGAGTACCTCAGAGGACATGAGCCGTGTAGTACGCTCCTGATTGACGGAGACCACAGTTATGAGGCAATACGGGCTGATTGGTTTGTAGCGCGAGAGATTGCAGAGAGCTACATTTTCGTACATGATTACGACGAATTGCACGAGGGTGTTCTTCGATTTATTGATGAACTGGAAGACTACACCTGGTACAGAGTAGATCAGGCTGGCTCAATGCTGGTTTTTGGAAGACATGATTAGTTTCTGCATTATCACCGACGGGAAAGAACCCGCCAAAACGCAGCGCATGATAGAAAGCATTGATAATCTTTTTATCAGCAACGGCTATGAAATCGTGATCGCAGGTGTAACAGAAGGCTTTACTGCTGACACATACGTGAATGCAAAAGAGTATGCGGAAAGCGGAAACCTCGGAGCCATGAGAAACGCGGCGTGTATGGCATCAATTGGCGATGTCCTTGTAGTTTGTGATGACGATCTTGTTTTTCATGACGATTTCAAAACAGGTCTTGACCTATACGGCGAAGACTACGAGGTGTTGTCTTGCAGGATTCTTAACCCTGATGGTACTCGTTTTTGGGACTGGAAGATACATATTGACGGCATGAACGCTCTCATCCCGTACAACACAAGTAGCGAGTTAATATCACTGACTGGCGGCCTTGTTATTATGAAGAAAGAAGTTTTTGACATCGTTCAATGGGACGATCAGCGCGGATTTTACGAACTTGAAGACGTGGACTTCTCGGAGAGACTAAAGAAAGCTGGCATTAGTATCAAGATGAATGTATTTTCTACTGTTACGCATGACGCTGAGTACACACAGAACGGTACAGGCGTAAGAAGGATATAAATTATGGCTAGAACAGGAATGGCAGACAATATCGCAACCTTGCGCGGCATGACAGACGCTGGAACTGCCGACTATACAGCCGGAACAATAACCTATTGGTCTGACAATGAAGTTCAGCGCGTTCTTGATCGTCACAGAATTGACTTTAAGCGAGAGCAGCTAGTTCCTGTTGCCAGCCACGCAGATGGCGGCACTATTCAGTACAAGGAATACCGTAGTCAGTTCAATAACATCGAAAGCGGCACGGCTGTTTTCAACCTTGAATTGGCTACAGGAGAAGCCGCTGGTACTGCAAATTACAGCGTAGATTACGCACTTGGCATCATTACATTTTCGGCAGATCAGGGCGGTACAGCCTGGTACTTGTCTGCGCGCTCCTACGACCTGAACGCCTCTGCTGCTGATATTTGGCGCTCTAAAGCAGGTAACGCGGCTAAAGCCTACGATGTAAAAACCGACGGTCACAGTTTGAGCAGATCGCAAATGATGAAGCACTGTATGGGCATGGCGAACCACTACGAGAGCTTTGCAAAAGTATCGTTTGTGGACTTGGAACGGGATGATATGGCATGAGCATAGCAACCGAGATCGCACAGATCAGAACAGACATTGAAAGCGCCCTGCTTCCTGACACATGCACGATACAAGAGCGAACGCTTGTTTCTGACGGTCAGGGCGGCAACGTTGAGACATGGGCTACTGTTGATGGTCTAGGGTCTGTTGCTTGTCGTCTTGATAGCAAACTGAGAATTGACAACAAAGAGGCTGTTGCAGGTGGTGCAGTGCGCGAGTTCTCCACGTGGAAATTGACACTTCCGCAGGCGACGGTTATCACAACAGCCAACAGGGTTGTAGTCGGCTCTCAAGCATTCAATGTGCAGGCCGTTAGCACTGGTCAATCTTGGGAAGCGACAAAGCGCGTATCTTTAGAGGTGGCTGTATGAAAAAAGTAGGCGGCATTCGTCTTGACACGACGGTTCTCGATAACATGATTGCGGAATTAGAGCCAAAGGCTGAAGCACATATTGCTGAAACCGCGTTTGATGTTGAAGCAGACGCAAAGATTTTCGCGCCTGTGAGATATGGTTTTTTGAGAAACAGTATCGAGGCAATAAAGAAGTCAAAGTTCTTGTGGTGGATTCAGGACGGCGTTGATTACGGCATTTATCAAGAGCTAGGCACTTACAAAATGAGAGCGCAACCGTTTATGTTGCCAGCACTAGAAAAAAACTTTCGTGCATTCGTTGATGGCTGGAAGGACTTGTTTAGATGAGCGTTTTCAATGCGCTTAACACGGCTTTATATAACAAGCTGGCTGGCGGGACTGCGCTAACCACCCTCTTGGGTGGCACGGCGATTTATTACCAGCAAGCGCCGGATCACACCAATTTGCCGTATGTGATTTGGAGTTACGCAGGCGGCGGCGACGAAAACATGACGCCTGGCCGCATGAAAAACAATATCATCTATGCGCGTGGATATGCCGCTAATGCAGCACTTGCCGGGTCAATTGATGCTCAGGTAGACGCGCTTTTACACGATGGTTCTTTGAGCGTATCGGGCTGGTCTAATTTTTGGCTGGCTCGTGAAACTGACCTTGAAACGCAAGACACGATGGATAGCGGCGACAAGGTATTTATGTCAGGTGGATTTTATAGAGTTCGCCTGTCTCAACAATAGGAGTTATAAAAATGTCTGAATTTACAGGAAAGGATATGTACTTTGAGTGGGTGTACTCTGGTGGCACCGTAACCTTGCACGGCGACTTTAGGACAGTAACACTCTCGCCGAGCATTGACTACGCAGACGCAACCGCTGGCTCTGATGCACGCAGAAAGCGTATCGCAACAATCGCAGATGCAAGCGTTTCGTTCTCCGGTCTAATGCAGGCTGCAGGCACGGCGCTTGAAGATGCTCTTGCTGAAGGAACGGAGGGAACTATTAATTTCGGGCCTCGTGGCACTACCGCTGGCTATCGTAAATATGTTGTCGGTGCCTTCGCGGGTGGCGCAAACGTAAGTTTCCCCTATTCCGATGTAGTCGAGTTCTCTGTTGACTTCACAGGAAACGGTACATATTCCCGCACGACCTACTAGAAAGGTTTTATAAATGGGAGCAACTAAAGACATTACCCTGTCAACTGGCGAAAAAGTCACTGTTGACGTGTCAACGCTGAAGATCAAGGAGTGGCGCGAGTTTTGGAAGCCACAGACACCAGACAAAGACACTGACGCAGTGATCGCCAGATTGACCGGGCTTAAAGAGGAAGCCATCCCTGATTTATTGCGGGATGATTTCCGTCTGATAATGGACACAATAATTACCTTGTCCAACCGCCCTCTTGATGACCCAAACTCTCAAGGCGCGTCTACTTAGGTCTGGTTGGTTCCGGCAACCTGCCAACAGAATATTGGCGCTGGTGGCTCGTGGAAAAAACGGGCTGGACGCTGGAATATGTAGACGCGCTGAGTATGAGCGATCTGCATGACTACCTTCAGATAGAGGACGCGCGGGCAAAATCTAAAAACAGCCTACTGGTACAAAAATGAGTCAAAGAATAGCCTCGCTTTATGCAACAATTGGAGCAGATACAAGCAAAATTGACAAGTCTCTAAAAGAGACTAAAAGGTCGTTGGCAGATACAGGGGATGCGGCGCGTGATACAGGAAGAGAAATAAACAAAGCCTTCGACGGCAGCGCCAATTCTGCAGATGACCTTCTAAAGAGATTTGACAGCGTTAAAAAAGACGCTGGCGAGCTAAAAACTGCCGCCAGTGGGCTAAACAATGAAATTTCTACAACCGCAAAGAAAACCTCAAATGCAAACAACACGTTTGAGGTTTTCGGGAAGGCTATGTCTGTGTTCAGCGCAGGCGCAACGGCTGCAAGCGTTGCTCTTTACGCTACAAAGGAAGCTGTTGATGAATACGCAGATGCAGTTGAGAACACTCCTGAACTATTTACAAGCCAAGATGTAGCCATAGTAAAAGAATATAGAGAGCAAATAGGGTCTATCGAGAGCGAGCTTTCTAATCTGAAGTTTGAAGCAGGAAAGCTCTCTGCTCCCGTTCTAAGTCGCTTTGCAGACATGGGCGCGGACTTGCTGAAGACTGTTTCTGAAAGCGGCAGCGTTTGGGATTTCGTTGGGAAGCGCGTAATAGCGGGCAATGTTGAGCAAATGCAAGGTGTACTAAGCACGGTTGAAAGCTCAGACAGGGCTATGCTTAATTATGCAGCCAGTGCAGCGACAGCAACAAACGCACTTATCGAGCAAGCCAACTATACAGGCACACTTGTAGAGAGCGGTCAGAGATGGACAGACCATATCGCCAGAACAACAGAGGAGCAGGCGAAACTTAATAAGCAGCTTGAAGAGGCGCGGTCTGTATACGGCGACAACTCAGACGAGGTGCGCGAGCTTGAAGAAAGTCTGGAGAGCTTGCAGAAAAAGAACGCTCGATTTGTGGCAGAGTGGGAACTAGCCGCGATGAAACGCGCAGGCGCTGACGAAGAAGCTCAGCTAGAGTTCATGCGGACAATGGGGCTTATTGACGAAGGTTCTATCGTTGGTATTCAGGCTCTTGAAAAGCTGCGCGACCAAAAAGAAGAGGGCGTAATCACAACCCATCAATACAATATGATGGTTGACCAACTTATCAAAAACATTACCAGACTGGATGGCATGACAGCCGACGCTTGGATAAGGATGCACTATCAGGGGTACGGCGGTTCCGGGCTGCTTGCGGGCGGCGGCTTTGAAGGCACAAAGATGAAGGGGAGTGATCTGGAAGGCTTTTTGACGAATAATTACTCTGGTGGTGCTCTAAACTCTCGCGGTTGGACGCTTGTAGGAGACTCGCCTGGTGGTGGCTGGACGCCGTATGCAGAATTAGTAAGTCCACGAGGGTATGTCTACAGCAACAAAGAATCAGAAGCAATCATGAAAAGCGGCTTGCTTGGCAATGTGCCAACGCGATATATTGGCGGCATTTTGGAAAGCGAAGGCGATTATGGAACGGGTGTAGTTGCGCCTCCTCCTGCGGGTGACACAACTCCACCTCCGCTACCTGTTCTTACAAGCAGGTCTTCGTCAGGGTCAAGCAGCGCAGAAACAAGCGCGGCGGCTGAATCGGTGGCGAATAGTACAGAAACGGTTGTCGCTGGCTTGGTGTCTTCTGTGTCTGGGCTGGCAGAGCAAACAAGCTCTATAAGCGCACAGGCTTTACTCGCGTCAACCAAAACAAGTTCTGCGATATTGAAACAGACCATCGAGGTACAGCGCAGTAATAGAGACATGATTTCACGACTGGATCAAATCGTCGCCAACACAGAACGCTCCCCAAGTCGCTCAGACATCAAAAACGCCATGTCTGAAGCAGTACAGGAAGCAATGGCCGGGTCTATCTAATGACAAGCGTAACTCGCACGGTCGAGGCAAAGCTAAATGGTGTAGACTGGACAGATATTAGCGCAGACATTCTGGATGTTTCGCCGCTGATTGTTCGGCGCGGCATTTTTGGGAATAGCCCGACAGATCGCGTCGCTGGCATTGGTGATATGCGGTTGCTACTAAACAACTCTGCAACAAACAGCGGCGCAAAACTTGGTTACTACTCACCGGGTCACGCTAATGTGAGATCAGGGTTTGAGATTGGTTTAAAGGTTAGAATAAAGTTTGCGTCAGGTGCAACAACAAAAACAAAGTTGGTTGGTTTAGCGACAGAAATAGACCCTCAGTTTGGTATATACAAGGATCGCAGGACAAGCGTTACAGTTAGTGACTGGATGATAATACCGTCTAACTACAAGCTCAAAACGCTTGCTGTACAGGCGAACAAGCGCCCAGATCAGGTTCTTACCACGCTCAAAGACGCGTTACCGATTGTGCCAACCAGTACGGATTTTGACACAGACCCAGACACATACGAGCGTTCACTGCATACAGAAAGAGACGAGAGTACAAGCGGTAGAACTGTAATGCAAAAACTGGCTCAATCGTCACTCTCAACTATCTTTGTGGATGGTGATGACACGCTTGTTTATCAGTCCAGACACGGCAGAGTGTCAAATACAACAGTATCCGCAACTCTAAATGACACCATGACCAACCTCAGGGTTAAGCGTGCGTCTAAAGATGTGAAAACTACTATAAAGACCGTGACTTACCCAGTAGAAGTTGATGACGGCATTACGCTTTATACAGCGCAGCGAGAATTAGAAATCACGCCAGGCGGCACGATGGAATTTGTCGCACGGTATACAGACCCAAGCGGTTCAGGCCGCAGGTTAACCGGGACTGAAAACCACGTTACGCCTGTTGCGGACACAGACTACAAGGCCAGCTCAACAAGCGGATCGGGCAATGACATGAATGGAGACTTGGGCATCACCGTGACTTTTGGCGCGAATACCGCAAAAGTTGAGCTAACTAACGATGGGTCAAGCACGATGTATATCAACTTGTTCCAGTTGCGCGGTGACGGCCTTTTTATGTATGACCCTGTTGAATACCTTATTGAAGACGAAACAGCGCAAGCAATTTATGGCGATTATGTGCTGACATACGATATGCCATATCAGGATGATCCGAACAAGGGCAAGGACTTTGGAGACCACCTTCAAGACGTGTATGGAGCGCCAAAAAACAAAATCGAGCAGGTTGTCTTTGTTGCAAATTACAACGAAACCCTAATGGGATATGCTCTCAATGTAGATGTTGGCGACAGGGTTGCCATTATCGAAAGCCTTACGGCAACCAATGACGAGTATTTTGTAAATGGTGTTGAGTATCGCTATTTTAACGGCGTTCTAACTGTTACGTGGGCATTAGCTCCAGCGACAGGTGGTGAGTTCTGGTTTTTGGGGATCCAAGGTCTTAGCGAAATAGGCGAGACAACTTATTTAGGATTTTAGCTATGGAAATCAAAACAAGATTAAATGCTGACCGCTGGATTGTAGACATGCCGTGCTGCAACGGGGCAGAACGCGCCTACCCTGGTATGCCTGTTTTGTGCGGCAATCAAGACTGTAATGATATTGGCGACTTCAAAATGCTGAAAGAGATTGTTTTTGCCATCACAAACGGGAATGGCAAAATTTATCACCCACTACACGGTGTTGATGTAGATCAGGCAATTGCTACAATCGAGAGCAAATGCGCTGACCGTCTGTATATTCCAGTCTTCCCAGAAGAAAAAGAGAAGATAGAAAAGATCATGAGTGAGCGCCCGGAAAAGGTTTACATGAATGGCGCTTTGCACAGCCCAAGAAATTGGGATTTCGAGCCAATAGAAGAGTTAGATGCAGAAAACAAAAAGCAACCTTGGCACAAGCCGCAAAAGAACAATAAAAAAGCGGCAAAGGATAAGAAATAATGGCTTGGACAACCCCTAAAACGTGGACTACTGGCGAGTTGGTGCCTGCGTCTGACCTCAATACGTATTTGCGAGATAATGCAAACTATCTGTACGACACGGCAGTGCCAAAAATAGCGGAGATACCAGTAACAAACAATGACACTGCTATTTCTGTTCAGAATGGCATTGGTGGAATCAACTTGACCATTCCGACCCATATGGATGGCTGGATACTGACAGGCGTCAGTGCGTCATTGAACACGGCTAGCACATCCGGCATTCCAACATTTCAGATACGTAACGTGACTGCCGCCGTTGATATGCTTTCTACAAAATTAACCATAGATGCAAACGAAAAGACAAGCGAGACAGCCGCAACCGCTGCGGTAATCAATACCGCAAATGATGACGTTAGCGCAGGGGATCAACTACGAATAGACTGTGATGTAGCAGGCACTGGCGCAAAGGGCGCAAATATTATGCTGCAATTTGAGCCAGCTTAGGAGAACGTAATGGCAACTGCACCAAGTTATGTTACTGGGGCTAGTTACACCCTTGCAAGCAACCTTGTAACGTATAACAATAACTTTACTGTCTCAGACCAAGAAAATAGCATTCTTTTTGTCGCAAAGTACACAAACAGCGGATCTATCACCGCAATAACTTACGACGGCGCAGCAATGACATTGCTGGGCAGTGCGGGTACGCTGCAAGTATATTATCTAAAGAGCCCATCCGTGGGCACAAATACGCTGAGTATTTCAGTTAGCAACCAGTATGGAGAATATAGCGTCACGGTTGCGCAATACAAGGATTGCAATATAGGCGACCCGTTCAGAGGAAGCGCAACAACCAACTCTTCAGCAACCACAATCACTGTGACATCTGGTGATGACGACAGGGTGTATTATGCTGGCGGGCACTTTTCGGCCACAGCCCCGTCAGCGTCTAGCCTTACTCAGCGACAAGCCGCAAGCGCAAACAATAGGCGCTGTTATTGTGGTGATGCCGCTGGAGCTTCCCCGTCAGACACGGCAGGCTGGACACCAACGGGTGCCAGACTTGGCATATCACTAAAACCAAAAGGCGGTTTTTTGCCTATAATATGGCTTTAAGAAAAGGAGATATAATGAAAAGGTTAGTTTTTGTAGTATTTGTTTTTGTTGTGGTTTACGCAGCCCCTAACATCGTGCCTTGCTTGCGGTATGGCGGGTGCGGTCTATAATTTTATTTGCGCGAGGCAAACAATGAGCATCGTACCCAAAACAGATCAGTACCCGCGCAGGGTACAAGAACTTTACACAGAGATAAAAGAACTGAATGGACACCCCATCACGGCGGCGCAGTCTCGGCATATTCTGGTAAAAATGGCAGAAACGTCATTTGACCAGTGGGACTATTTGATAGAGCTACACGAGGCGCTGAACAAACATGTTTTGGGCGAAGAAAAGAAGAAACAAGACGCTTGGGAATGGACTAAAAAGCACCTGCTCCCAGACCTTGTGCGCTTTGTCATTGCTGGTGTTATTGCGTGGATCG
>Ga0208019_1000609_pt1 | contig 19392 bp, 25 predicted proteins | sample CB_VirMetaG_5_FD_184540 | JGI IMG/M metagenome (GOLD analysis project Ga0208019, IMG submission 184540) | Freshwater to marine saline gradient viral communities from Chesapeake Bay - CB_1508_1D Viral MetaG (SPAdes) (version 4) | ecosystem: Environmental > Aquatic > Marine > Coastal | place: USA...
CTTCAATAGTTACTTTACCCATATATTCAATATCTTCACTATCTGAGTAATTGGCATCTACCATATAAGTTTCAACACCATTTTTTGTTTCTGTAATTTCGTGGTTAATTTGTGAATAATCAATACCACAATCTATTAGAAGTTTATCAGCTTCTTCTTTATTATTTGCTAATACTTCTTGTTCTATACATAGTGTATAGTAAGTTTTTTTTCTGTATAGGTTTTTACCTAAATCTTCTTTCATTGGGTAAACATTTGTATATATCATAATATAGTCCTTTTGTTAGTGTTTAATTTCAAATAAGTATTCTTTATCATAACCAAGACCAAGGTTATAACAAATATAACCTGCATCTTTTTCATTTTCTAGGCCTTCAGCCTGTAAAATCCATTTAATAGCGGTTTCTCGGTCACCGGCACCCATTTTTAAAGTTTCGGCCACCCTTCCCTCAAATTTTTCGTAAGCAGCTTGTTCAAACCTTTCTTCCGCTTCACGCTCTGCTTGTGCTACTTTACAAAGCCTTTCTAATTCTTCTTCTAATTCTTTGTTTGACATATTGTCAAAATCATAATGACGACCTTTTACACCATAAGCGTCTTTGTGCATTTCATATACACTTGTGATAAGACTATCACGCTCATAGTCTTCAACTGTAAAAATACCTTGGTCATTCCAGAATTTAATATCTTCTGGTACCATACCAGCCCAACTGCCTGGATTTTCATCCATCCACTTTTTAGATTGAGTGTTAATATTTTTAATGTGTTGTAATAGTGTCATAGTGTTTTTCTTACCTTTCATAAATTGCAAATGTATCAGCAAAGTCTAAGTGACAGAAGCTTTGTGGTCTTTTGTAAAAGTATCCGTTTTTCACTTTGCTTGAACCTCTATATCTGTATCTTACATTCATTGCGTTCTTATGGCAACTGATTTCTTTAAAATATTTTAAATATTTAATTGGTATGCCAGAAGCAATACAAGGTCCTTTATAAGTCCAAGGGTCAATCATATATTTTGAAAGCAATGGATTGACAACTCTTTCAAAAACTTTTTTTCGTCTATTCATATTACTGACCACCCATTGCGTAGTATAAGAAGTCATCAACTTGGTCTTCATATTCAATACCAACAAGTTCTAAGGCATAGTTACCTTTGTTTTGTTTGATTTCATCAGAAGCCTGTTGAACAGTCATTTCACCAGATTTGATTTTCATTACAATGTTATCGACAAACTTTTCAGCTTCGTCCCATAACCAGTTTTTAGTTTTACTCATATGTGTGTCCTTTCTTTATCATATGTGTATATCCTATCAGGTCTGGATACCAGAGTCAAGCGTTTTTTTAACTTTTTTTCATTTTTTTTTAAATAAAAAACCCTTATAAATCAAGGGTTTATAGGGGTGCGACAGAAAGTACACTAAATTTTGTTCTTATTTTGTTCTATTTCCACGCTTTTTTGACCCATTCCTGCTCGGATTGATGTGGATTTGGCTGTCCGTGGAACACGGTTACTAACGATTCGCCATTATGTTCAAAGGTCCATTTAGTCTTATGGTATCTGGTACCACTTCTATCAAACCACTTATAACTTTGCGTCCAGGCGTCTGGAAACGACTTGGTTGTATCATATTTCATTATTATATCTGATATTGCGTTCTGGTCACCTTGTAACTTTAAGTATCTTGGTCTATCTTTTACAAAGGGAATCCATAGTTTTTCTGCAACATCAAAGCTGCGAAATCTCATAATACTGGAGTTGAATATTTTTGTTTGAGGATTAAAGTCATTCATACCAACAAAGTCTGCCTCTGGTTCATATGTCCAAAAACAATCAATGTTATCTGTAATAACTACATCTAAGTCCATATATAAAGTAGTGCCATAGAGTTCACTATCTGGACTAAACAACTGCATTTTATTCCACCAACCTTGTAAGTCGTGTAATGCAAATTGTCTTATCTCTATATTACCTTCGACCATTTTGTGCATCTTCACATGGTCTGTAAATACAATAAAATTATGTTTTAATGTGGTGTTTCTTTGCACCATATTATAGAGTTTTTGAACATACTCTACTGGATATTTGTCACCATAACATACACACGCAAAATTTAACCTATCACCCAATTCCATATTGCCCTCAAACCTAATAGTAAATACATAAACTCCATAAGGCCTCTTGGAGTGTCTTTATCTTTTATTGCCATAAAAATCCAAATACTACAACTTACACAAGCAATTGACCAACCAATCCATTGTGTTTTTACATTAGCATCTGATAATATAAAAGCTGCAACTATGGCTAATATAAAACCTAACCATCGCCAACCATCTATATCTTTATAATATCTTATTTTCATACTAACTGCCTTTGTAAATGATGATAAGCTGTACCGTTTTCTATTTCACTTATAGTAAATTGATTTTCAGCTAACATCTTTATAAAACCTTGCATAGTTTTTCTACCAGGTTTCATAGGTTTTTCTATCTTGTCTATTTTACCACTAATAAAACTACATACATTTCTTTGATGTGTAATTACTGGTACCATATTTAGAACAGCCTCTACGGCCGACAAAGACATATTTGTAACTAAACAATGTGCGTTTTTAAAATCATCTTTTATATCGGTTCCCCACCATTGATTATTTGGTCTAGGTTTATTTCTAAAAATAATAGGTCTATCTGTATATTTTTTAATTTCTGCTGTTGTCAATTCAACCCATTGTTCTTGTGTCATTCCATTAATATGATAGGTAACAGTAGGCGATGAAGGTGCTAAAATAATATTTTCACCTTTATTATTCCACCCTTTAAATTCTATGTCAATACCTTTATATTCTAATTCTGTAACTCTTGTATTTTCAGCTGGCACCAACGCTCTAATCGTATGAATGCCACCCTTTACTATTCTAAAATAAGTTTTATCGTAGTCTTCAATCTTTGGTTCTGGATAACGAATAATTTGATTTGTTAAGTAACCTGTATCTACATACCACCATTCTTCACCCTTATATTCACACTCGCTAATTTGAGGTATATTTTTACCTGCTAATCCCCAAAAGAAATGTATTGGTCTGTCTTCATCTTTCCAACCTTTTTCTATTGCCGGCCAAATTTGATGTGATAGACATTTATCCCAAGCTATTTTGTGTGTAATAATCATGTTTGTAATCTTGTTGCTGTATGATAGGCTGTACCGTCTTTAAATTCATCACCTGTAAATTGTACCGATAGTAAACTATCTACCCATTGTTTAATTAAATCATCATCTGGATAATGAGGTGTTTCTATATTTTCATATAAACTTTCTGATACCTCATTAGCAGCTGATACAATATCACAAAAACTAGGAACACCAGCCAAAATTGCTTCAATAGCAGCTGTTGATTGATGAGTAACAATAGCATGGCAATTTTCTAGTTGTTTTTGTAATGAAACTTTTGTATCTTTCTTTCTAACAATAATATTTCTATCTGTATATTTTTGTAGTTCAGTTAATTGTGTGTCAATCCATAATTGTTCATCACCTAAATTATATAATCTACATATAGCCTTTGTAGGTGGGCATAATAAAATGTGTTCACCATTTTTATGAAACGGTTTCCATTCTTGTTTACCAAACTTTTTAATTCTTTGATAATCTTCTTTTTCTAGTTCTACAATATAATTAAGTTGCATTTGTGACCTAATTAATCTGTATAATACTCCACTAGGTCCACTTTTATAATCTCTTGTTGCACCAAAGTAAGCATGGTCCATATAATAAAAAGGATGATTTCTTTTTTGACACTCCCAAATAATTTTTTCTGTGCCTCTTAATGTACCAACCACAGCACAAGGTTTATCTGTCCATTTATTCCAATCTAAATTTGGCCAGTTGCCTTGTTCAAACTGACCAATATTTTGAACAGTATTTTGATGTACATAACCACCCACACTATTACATAGAGCATGGATAAAAACATCTTTGCCTGTATTTGTACAAAATCCTTCTATCATTTTAACCTTATTTGAAAACACTCTGAATAATATTTGTACCAATTAGTTGAGTAATCGCATTTTTCATATTCTGAAAACCATGGACCGCCCTCTGTAAAATGTACATTCTTAATATCATCTTTTTGTTCATACTCACCAGCTAACCAGTTCCACTCTAATGGTAAATCACCAATTAAATCTTCACTTTCTAACCATTTATATTGGTGTAGTTCTAAACCACTTGCCTTGTTTACATAATCAGGTGTAAGTGTTGTACACTTCTTACAATTCATTAACATAAAACTAGACCAGTTCTTTTTAGGATAAACTGTTTGTACTTGATTTAAAAACTTTACTTTACTCTTTGGTGTGTAATCGTGTTTACAAACTTGTACAGCATATTGGTCATCCCTCATACGCCACAGTTCATTTATGTCCGCTTCCATAAGCATATCACAATCCATAAACAACGCCCAACCTTGGTAGTTCATAAGGTGAGGTATAATAAACCTACTAAATGAAAACTCTGTACTACTTAAACTATTTCTTTCTCTTACAAAATCATCTTTGATATTATTTAAATATATTGGTGTAATAGCAACTGGTTTAGTTGAATTTTTTAATATACTATATGATAATACATTAAAAGATACCTTTTCTTTACTATCATAACCTATAAAAACATTAATCATGTATAAACTCCTTTTTTAACTTTTAAATTTTTATTTTCTCCACTAAAACCTTGTACTTTTCTCGTAGGTCCTTTTATATGGTCATATATATGACCTAAACAAGACCTAGCTTGTACATGACCTTTACCACCATCACCTATATTTTTATTTTTAACACCCTTTTCTTCAAATTCTTTTCTTACATGGTCCCAAATATAACTATCGTGCCATTCAATTAATTTATACAACTTATCTGTATTATACATATGTTGCATTGCTCTAGCAAAGTTCTTAATTTCAGGATGTTTCATATTAAAACCTAAAAAACCACATTCACTATATTGACTACCTCTACCTAGATAAGTTAACATACAATCACTTTCATAAACATTTTCTTTTATCCATATTTTATTAATAGGTTTATGAAACACGCTGTCAGCGTCAATACCCATAATAAAATCTGAATCATTATCGTTTAATATTGCATGAGTATAACTATATACTTTATAACTAAAACGGCAAGCGTCCCTTAAAAAGTCTTTATGAGGCCTGTGTTTATTTCTATCAATAAATTCTTTACATTCTGGTATTAAATCAAATAGGTCTTTATCTTCATTATAAACTGTTAGAGGAAAAGTCCAATGTGTTTTATATGAGCGTTCAAATCTATAAGCATATTCTTTATACAATCTATCATTCCAAGTTGTAACTACTCTTATTCTCATATTGATACCCCAAATACTTTTTTCCATACAGCAAAGTTTAAAATTATAAACAATTCTTTTTGAGATAATAAACCTATATCAGCTTTATTTTTTGAACCTACTGGTGGATGGTCTTTATTATTTAAATATTTATTTTCAATATCATCTTCATTATACTCAAATAAATCTTGTAATGTTTTGTCTTTTAATATTTCTCTAATATAATCTTTTAATACACCATTGTCTGGTGCTGGTGATATTCTATTTCCAATCAATATTTCATCTGTAGGAAATCGCCAACCTGTTTTTACATGATTTAAAATATTATCAGGCAACCTATTTTTAAAAGCTTGTTTTTGTAAAAACTTATTATTTACTAAAGGTTTTTTTAAAAATTGTTTTGTTACCTTTAATTCACCAGGTATTGCTCTAACATAATCTCTGATACATTTATTCATGTATGGAAATCTTCCTTCCATACTAAATGCCATACCTAATTTATCATTTCTAATTAAAAAATCTTCAGCTAAACTATTTAAACTTTCAATATACATAAAATCATTTATCTTGTCGCCTGTCATTGGTGTTGTGGGCAACCAATCGTTTAAATAATCCATCATATCATCTATTGTACAATTTAATTCTGGATTTCTTAACTCTCTATTATTTCTACTTAAAGTAATAAGTTTATCTCGCCAATCACCACCTTCTGCACCTATTTTATGATGTTTATAACCACCAAATAATTCATCACCACCATCACCAGCTAGGGTAACTGTAATATTGTTTTGTGCTATAAATTTATTTGTGTTGTAATATGTGGGAAAAGATTTACCTTGTCGTGGTTCTTCTAACGCATAAAAGGTATCTTCTAATGCGTCAACATAATCTTGTTGAGATTGTCTTACTGTATTATTAAATACTTCAAATCTTTCTGCAAGACCTTTTGCTAAATCACTATCTTGGTTTAATCTACTTTTAGGGTCAATTAATTCAAATTCAGAGGTAAAGGTATTTGGTTTTACCCCCAACTCTTTCATCTCATAAAGTATGGATGTGCTATCAATACCACCAGATAAAAATAAACCAATGTTTCTTCTACCCATTAAGGTTTGTTCTACAGCCTGATTTACTCTATCTCTTATTTCGTGTGTGTGATGATATGTGTATTTGTAATTATTTAAGTTTCTTTGATTAATTACATTATTTTCAATTACATCATAAGTTCTAACTTCACCTGGCACCAATTTCTGTATGCCTTCAAATAGTGTTAGATAGCCTGAATTATAACCTGCTTTTTGATAATGTGCAAATGCTGGTTTACATAACTTTCTTTCAAAACCTATTTCTAATAGTGCTTTGATTTCTGAAGAAAAACATATATTAAATTGTTTATCAAAACCATAATAAACTGGTTTTGTGCCATTTGAATCTCTAGCTAATATTAATTGTTTTTCTTTTTTAAAATAGATTGCAAGACCAAACATTCCATCTAGTTTATCTAAAAAGGCGTCACCATATTTTTCAACACCTCTTGCAATGACTTCGGTATCTGTATTGGTAGTTAATTCAAACTCTGCGCCTAGTTCTTTGTAGTTATAGATTTCACCATTATAAACTAGAATTAAATTATTGTGTTCCCATGGCTGTATAGAGTTCTTTTCATCATCAACAATAGATAGGAGATTATGACCTAAAGTAATGAATTCATCATGCCAAGTACCACGACCATCAGGTCCTCTATGATGAGCAATCGCCACCATTTTGATGATACTATCTACATCTTTTTTAAATATGCCATGAATTGCACACATTTAATCAAACCATTTTGTAAATACTGTTTCTTTTTTATTGTTACCTTTTCTAATGTAACCAATACCACTTAAAATGTTTACAATATCATCATGGTATTTTTTCTCATTTTCATTTCTACAAGGTAATTCTAATACTAATACTGCGTCATGCCTACTTAATAAGTCTAAACCACCAGATACAATTTCTTTTTCATGTTCTTGGCAATCAACTTTAATAAAATCAATATTTTTACCTTCAAACTCTGCAATATAATCATCTAACATTTTAACATCTGTATAAGTTGTGTTTAACTTATCATCTTCAATTATTCTTTTAGAATTGCCGTGTGTTACACCATGAGAATTTAAACTTACATTACCACTTTCATCTGGACTTGCAAACAATGTGGCGTTTTCTTCCTGATGGTCTGATAATGCGACTTCTTCTAAATGCCAGTTATCAAACTCTTTCATATTTTCTCTGTAACAAGCTATGTTTTCTGGATGAGGTTCAAATGCCCATACATTTTTAAATTTTCTACATAAGTCTTGTGACCAAAAACCAATATTACCACCAATGTCTAATGCAACATTAAATTCTTTACAAAAACCTAAAGAATAATCTCTCTGTGGTTTTTGATATTCAAACTTTCCATTAAATTCTTTTAACATACCCTCATAGTGATTGTCCCAATCAGGCAGTTGCCAACCTTTTACATCTTTCATATTATTTCCTCAATATATAATTTGTTTCAGTATCACTTAGCTTATATGTCATACTTTCATCTATTTTAAATCCTCTATCTAATAAAGGTTTTAAAGTATCTGTTGTTGTTACTTCTACAAGCATTGTTTTTACATTTTCAAGTGAAGTGTCCATACCTGCAATTACTTTATCTTCTAAACCATCAACATCTATTTTAATATGATGTGGTTTAACTCTTGTATAATCTAATTTAAAACCAGCTACATAATGTTTTACTCTTTCATCTTCCATACCAAAATCGTTATGTGATTGTGCCGGTACAATAGATAACATAGCAAGTTCATCAACACTATTCTTATCCATTACAGCAAAAGGATATGCCTTAACATTGTTAAACTCATTAATATATATGTTTGTTACCAACTCTGCAAAATTGCCAGCGTGTGGTTCAAATGCGTGTACTGTAATACCTTTCTTAGCTGCATATAAAGTATATACACCAATATTAGCACCTATGTCAACTAATATTTCATCTTTTTTAAAACTATTAATCCACTCTAATGTTTTTGGTTCTTTTGTAAAAAAGGTATTCATTCTTTTATTGATAAGTCTATTGTCTTTATCATATTTAAATTTAATACCTGCGACTTCTTTAGTTGGAAATGTCCAATCTAATCTTGTTCTATCTTTATTCCAAACATTACTAATCATTTTTTAAAACCACCACATTAAATATCTGTCTGTTTAAATCACTGGTGACCTCTGTTACACCATGCCAACCATTTTCAGTATTTTTAAATAACAATGAAGTGTTACCTGTATTATTATATACTTGACTATGTGCAAAGTCTTTAGCTTCTGGATTCATATTGTCAACAAGTTTACCTTTATAAAATATGGTTTGTCCACCACACTTATCATTCCAACCCTCTGGCATAAAATACATAAGATGGCTACCTAATTTACCAACACTATCAACATGAGGAGATACATCTTGCCCCCACTTTGTTAAATGCCAATCAAATCTATATTTAAAATTATTACCAGGTATCTCTAGTGTATCTTTTAACCAATCAGAATATTCTTTACTACTAAAAAGTTTATCAACAAAATAATCCCATGTTTCAGTTAATTGATGTCTTTGTATTTTGTATTTGTCGAAATATGGACTATCAGCCCAAGGTGCATAACACATGAACATTCTTAAATGAGGTCTTTGTCCGTGTTTTCTAGGTTTGATATGGCCTTCTTCTTTAAATAAACTTGCCTCTGGCCATTCTTCTCTTAAATCTTCCCAATGTTTTACAAAATCATGTATAAATTTGTGTGGTGTATAACCATCTGTTGTCATTATAGTATCAGGTATATTAATCATCTCGGTGCCTTATCGTGTGGTATATGTAAGTCACTTCTTATTTTTGATTTTATTTCTTTGTTAGTTACTAGATATCCTTCTATGTGTGTGTAACCTTTTTCTCTAGCCCAAAAAACTCTTTTGTTACCTGTCTGAACATATAGACCAGGTCTAACTTCACCATTTGCTTTTATGTGTTGAGGTTTTTTGTATTTGCCGTTTACAGTTTGTTTAATGATACCTTGTACCCAATCTTCGGTGTGTGGTGATACAGTAATAGGATAAATCATGCCATGGTTTTCAAAAGAGGACCAATAATCAAACTCGTCCATTCTATTTTTTAACCATTTATCTGTTGGCATACACCTGATTTCTGTTAAATCAAATTCTTCTATAGTACCGTAGATGTTATCAGGATGTTTTTGTGCTCTTAATACTATTTTCATAACCAACCTTTTGTATATAATAACTATCAACAATATCAGATATAGGATTGCCAACTTTATCTGTATCAAATATCTTTTTTAAATCTATTTTAGTTTCTTTTAAAAAAGACTCATACATCATATCTTTATCAGCATTACCTTTTCCTGTAGCTTGTTTTTTAATTACACTAGGTACAACAGTTTCATAATCTACACCAAACTCTTGTAATCTATATTTAAGTATACCACAATTTTCAGCTATTTGAAATATACCTCTACCTTTTGAGCCAAAGGAATATCCTTCTATATAAATTTTTTGTGATGAATGGAAAGTTTCTTTAATTATATCAAATGCCCAATCTGATATTTGACTAAACCTATGAATAGGTGTTTTATATTCTTTATGTTCACAACCAATAATATTTTTTGACATCTCACCTACATATTTTTTTTTACTTGTTAAATAGTAAAAGTTAATCTTGCCATTGTGATTTACACATACGGCAGGACTTGTTAAACTATAATCAATTCCAATTATCGTCTTCGTTACTGTCTTCGTTTGACCAGATTTCTTCATCTTCTTCCTGTTCTACTTCAAATCCACAAAATGGACAATTTAACGGCTCTAAATCTTGCTCGTCAAAGTCCCATACTATGGTATATTTAGTTTCACAGGATGAACAGTTTTTAATACGCTTTTCCATTATAGTTTAAATTTCTTAAATTGGTCCTTCTTAACATCTTGTTTAACACCACCAATCACATAACTTTCGATTTCTGTTTCTTGTGGTGCGTTCTGTAGGCTTCTGCTGTTTAACCAATGGTCTACCCAAGGTAACGGATTTTGTTTTTGTTCGTATCTTGGTTCTAGGCCGATTGCTTTCATACGCCTGTTCGCCATATATTCTACAAACTGGTGTAACAGTTTTTCGGATAATCCAATCATACTTCCTTTGGAAAATAGATAAGTTGCCCAACGCTTTTCCTCCTGTACAGCTTCGTCATACATTGTATAGACCTCTTTTTCACATTCTTTCATAATAGGCATCATATCTTTATCATCACCATTTCTCCAGTTATTAATAACTGTTTGTGACATTGCAAGGTGTTGACTTTCATCTCTTGCAATAAAAGATATAATCTTTGCTGAACCTTCTAATAATTTTAATTCACCAAATGCAAATGAACAAGCAAATGATACATAGAATCTTAGGCCTTCTAAAATATTAACTGTAACCATTGCAAGGTACATTTTCTTTTTAAGTTCTTGTAAATCAACTTTATCTGGTGTTAGATGCCATTTATAACCTAATTGAATTAAATCATCATAAGTTTGAGTTACAGACTTACTTCTTTTCTCAATCTTTTCATCTTCAATAATAGTATCAAAGATTTCATTTGGATTAGAGTATAGATTTTTAATAATGTATGTATAACTTCTACTATGGATGGTTTCAATAAAGTCCCAAGTTACAATACAGCCTTCTAGTTCTGGTATAGATACAAAAGGTAAAAAGGCCAAACACGGTCCTCTACCTTGTACACTATCTAACATAGTTTGATATTTAAGATTACTTGTAAAAATAAACTTTTGTTGTTCATTTAATTGTAAGTAATCGTTTCTATCTTTCTGCAAAGACACTTCTTCAGGTCTCCAGAAATAACCAAGTTGTTGTTGATTTAGTTTATCAAAGATAGGATATTTCATATCACTATATTGTTGAACCTGTAAATCAGGTCCAAAAAACATTGGTTGTTTCGTAAAGTCTAATCCTTTATCTTTGTTAAACACACTTCTCGCCACTACATTTTCTCCTTTTTCAATCGTATTGGTTTTAAACCTGTTTCTCGGTTTAAAAATTTATAATCTAGTTTTGTAACATTGAAATCACTTTTTATCTTTTCTGCAATCTTGTATGGGTCAAATTCAGCACAACTATAAACATCTAGCTGCATCATTGCTGGTACTGGTTCGTCCCAAACATGGATAGAAATATGACTTGTTTCAATCACTACAACTCCCGTTATTCCTCTATTGCCTGGCCTTGTCGCAATACGCAACTACTGGCCCCAATAAAACCTTCATATTAATGAAATTAACAAAATCCTTAAGCCATTGCTCGAATGAGGTTACTTCTTTTGGCGGATTATTAATTTCAGCTCTTACTATTAAATGTTTATGTATTAATAAACTATTTTCCATTCTTGTCTTCTTTCAGTTCATAAAAAAATTCATCACTATCACCAGCTGTCCATTTTTCTTCGCCTTCTACTGAATATTCTACTGTAGAAACTTTAAAGTCTGGAAACTTTAGTTCACTAGGTGTCAACGACTTATCAAAAAATAATACTCTATTATTTGGTTGAGCCGCAAAATGACCGTTTTCTAATTTTAAAATATTAAATGACTTATGTTGACTTGGTATTTCACTATAAGTTACATTTCTTTCTATATTTGTAGCATTACAATTATCAATCGTAAAGAGATACCAACCTCTATGCCACTTTTTTGTTGGCGAAAGATACTTAGCCCTTTGGCCTGTTAACATTTTCTTTTCTACAATTGTTATATCGTAACTAAAACAATCCCATAATTGTAGTTCTGTTAACGGTAAACTTTCTCCGTAATCTTTTTTCCACACAAATGCGGATATTGGTAGTTTATCAAATAAAGCACCATACTCAGGTAAGTATGTTTCAAAATACAATGCTCTGCCTTGTATAGACTTTGCCGTACACCAAATGCCTTCGACTAACTCACCGTGCCCTTTTTGGTGGTCATAAAGATATTCCTTTTTGACAAACACATCTATAAAAGGAGTATTTACACATAAAAATGACATAACGCTCCTTTAGATTGTACAACTATCACAAGCTTCTTCATCTTGTAAAGTAGTTGCTGGGTTAACTTCTTCTACATTGTCTTTCCAACCAACTGGATGTGCTGGTTCATCAATATCTCTCTTAGCGTCATATGTATTTTGATAATATGAAGTCTTCCAACCATACTTGTAAGTATTCAATAGGTCTTGTGCCATAACGGACACAGGAACCTGGTTGTCTTCATAGTTCTCTGGATTATATGACCAGTTGCCAGAAATAGCTTGGTCAAAGTATTTCTGCATAACTGCAACGATATTTATATATCCATTATTATCTTTCATATCCCACAATAAAGTATAAAAATTCTTTAATTGTTGATATTGTGGTACAACCTGTTTTAGTGTACCTTTCTTAGATTTCTTAACACTTAAATAATCCCTAGGTGGTTCAATGCCGTTTGTAGCATTGGAAACCACACTAGAGCTTTCAGACGGCATTTGGGCTGTGAGTGTGCTATGTCGTAGCCCGTTTTTCGCAATATCTTTCCTTAGACCTTCCCAATCGTATTTGAAATTTGGTTTCACCAACTCATCTACTTCTTTTTTGTAAGTATCTATAGGAAGAATACCGTCAGAATACTTTGTTCTATTAAAATATTCACAAGGACCTTTTTCTTCAGCAAGGTCACAAGAAGCTGCCAATAGATAATATTGGAATGCTTCAGTTAATTCATCTACTAATTTTAATGCTTCTTTGTCAGCATACTTAACTTTATGTTTTGCCAAATAATGTGCAAGACCAATGTATCCAATACCAAGACTTCTTCTTGCCTTAGTTGATACTTCAGCTGCCTTAACAGGATATCTTTGATGGTCAATAATCTCATCTAAACTTCTTACTGCTAATTCACATAATGGTTCTAATTCTTCCACATGGTTTATTTTACCAACATTAATTGCTGATAGAATACACAATGCAATTTCTCCCTCTCCATCAATGTGTTGAATAGGGTCAGTAGGTAATGTAATTTCTTGGCACAAATTAGACATATAAACTCTATCTTTGAAACTAGAATGAGTATTGCAATGGTCAATATTCATAATATAGATACGACCAGTTTCAGCTCTTTCTTTTAACATATCAAAGATTAAAGATTGTGCTGATATTTTCTTTTTACTTACACTTGTTTTTCTTTCTGTAATTTCATACAGTTCATCAAACTTATCGGTACCCCAAGCTTCGTAAAGTTCAGGTACTTCGTGTGGTGAAAATAAAGTAATATCTTCATCATTAATAAATCTTTCGTAAAACAATTTAGATAACTGAATAGAATAATCTAATTTCCGTACTCGGTTGTCTTCCGTTCCTTTGTTGTTTTTGAGAACAATAATGTCTTCAATTTCTTTATGCCAAATTGGGAAATGAACCGTAGCGGAGCCTCCACGAACACCATTTTGAGTACAGCACTTAACTGTTGCCTCGAATTTTTTGAGAAACGGTATAACTCCTGTGTGTTGTACCTCGCCGCCTCTAATTCTGGAATTGATGCCCCTAATCCTACCTGCGTTAATACCAATTCCAGCCCTTTGTGCAACATAATTGCCAATAGCCATATCACTACTGAAAATAGATGGAAGAGTATCATCAATATCAACAAGCACACAACTAGCATACTGGCGAATAGGTGTTCTAACACCAGCCATAACCGGGGTAGGAATGTTGATTTTAAACCTTGAAATTGCGTCATAATATTTTTTAACATATGTCATCCTTTTTCCGTTTGTATAGTTTTTGAAAACGGTGGCTGCAATTAACATATACATAAACTGAGGCGTTTCAAAAACTTGTCCATTACTTCTATCTTGTACAAGATATTTGTCAATTACCTGTCTTAGACCAGCGTAAGTAAAATCATAATCTCTTTCGTGGTTAATCCAGTTTTCCATTCTATCAAACTCGGCCTTTGTGTACCAAGTTAAAATCTCCGGGTCATACACACCTTTTTCTACACCTTTTTTCACATGGTCATAAATGTGTGGGTGGTCCCATAATTTACCCATAACTTGTTTTCTCAAACTAAACAATAAAAGTCTAGCCGCAACATATTGATAGTTAGGATATTCTAATGAGATAAGGTCGGATGCCGACTTGATAAGAATTTGTTGAATTTCGTCTGTGCTAATACCATCATAAAATTGAAGGCCGCTATTCATCTCAACTTGTGAAGAAGATACACCAGAAATATCTTCACAAGCATATTCAACCATTTCGTGTATCTTTTCAATGTTAAGAGGTTCTTTGCCTCGATTGTTTCTCTTAATTACATTAATATTTTCTGTCATTCTCTATTCCCTCTTATATTTTTTTCCAATGATTTAATTTTGTCAAGGCAGTTAATTTGTTGCAAGTGTTGGTACTTATAATATCATAAATTTCGGCTTTGTCAAGTCCTGCAACAATCATATCATTAATGTCTTTATGTCGCATCTCATTCGGCCATATCACAATATTGTAATCTTTTTCAATAACATCATACATTCTTTTTACAATCTCTTTATTTCGAGGCTCGTTATCAAATATATATGTTACTTGTTCTGCTGGTACTCTATCAAAAAACATATCAGCACCACCCATTGCTAAACAGTTATCAACAAAGAGTGAATCAATAGGTCCTTCAACTATGTGTATCGGTAGTTGAAAATTAATTCTCTCTAATCCATAAATTTTTCTTTTGCTTTCATCTAACTTCACAGTTACATACTTTGGCTGTTCATCACCAAATGCTCTACCTTGAAAAGCAAATAGTTTTCCAGTAGTGTCAAAAAAAGGAATAACCAACCTTGGATGGTCATTCCTAACTTTAAATTGTCCTGGTTTTACTTTTTCTACCAATGTGTAAAACTTATCAACAAGATAAAACTTGTCAAAATGTTTTTCTGGTATTTTTCTATCCGCCACATACTTTCTGGCAGGATGTGATTCGTCCAATTCAGAAATCTTTTTATAATCATCTAATATAGTTCTATCTTCAAACGCTGGTTTGAAGTCGTGTTTAAAGGTAGGCTTCGGGGTCGATGGAGCCGAACCTTTATAGCGTTCTAGCAAATACTCATCATATAACTTAGGGTCTATGAATTTTATGAAGTTTGCTAGATTTTGACCTGTACCACAATTATGGCACTTGAAGAACATATCATTCTTTACACGATAGAAGTATGCTCTTGCTTTGGTCTTATTCTTTTTAGAATCACCACAATGTGGACATCTAAAGTTGTAGAGGTAGTCCGACTTCTTTTTGAATTGTTGAAGACGGCCAGACACATCATTAATAAATTTTAAATCAATATAATTCGACATAGCAAAGACCAATATACACTAAACCTGACAAAAAGTCAAGCTTAGGATTAAGACATCATTTGAATAATAGTAGCGAAATTCTTAGAAAGAATGAACCCAATTACTATCGCACCACCCATAATTAACCATCGGTATTTCTCTAGTATACCAACTCTGGCCCCAAAGTCAAGCTTGAGGGACTTAATTTCTACTAATAATCTTTTTTCTACGGATTGTATCTCTTTTTGGAGGTCTCGGTAAACCGTGTCAATTTCAACGGCTCTTTCTTTTAATTTGTCAAAGATTATTTCATCTATCTGTTCTTGTCTGGAGATTTTTTCTTCGTGGACGGCTAGCATTTGTTTGATGGATGTAGATACATCTGTCAACTTTTCAATAGCAATATCTAATCGCTCATTGAGTTTATTGACATTTTCAATATCTTTTTTTAGACCTGCAATTTCTACTTTGAGGTCTTCGTTTGTTGTATGAGAATCCACCATAGTGCCTTTATTTATCTTTTCCATGAGTATAATCTATCCTGAACGGACGAAATAAAACGGTCTCAATTTGTTACTCGATTACACACAATAGGTGTACTGTTCTATATTAACCGTATATTAGTATTTAGATGTTTTAAATCTTAGGCCGTTAGTTTTAATTCACCGTTTCTTAACTTCCTTTCCATTTCCAGTCGATAGACTTTAGCTAAACATCTTCTTCTTCGTCTATCCTTTTGTTTTTTAATCTTTAACCATTCTATACAATACAATTCAAATTTATTTCTTTTTTCACGCCTCCATGATTTAACTACAAATTTTCTAAGTTTCCTTAGTTGAAGTTGTGTAAGCAAATTAATCTCCTATGTTATTGAAAATAGTAACAGTCTTGTTAATAGATTAAGAAACCTCCTTTTTATTTTGTTGTTGCAATGAACACACCATTCCAATCTTTTGGCAATTGTTGTGTTTTCATATACTCACATCTTTCAATCCACATTTCGTAATAGTCTTTCATTCTACCATCAAATTCATTTTTTAAATCATTACACAATCTTATAGCATTATCAAAGTTTTGTTTTTGATAATAATTGTGCATTTTTATGTGTTGAGATTCAGCAACACCCCAATTAGTGTTGTTCATCATATATTTCATATCACATAAAACTGTGTAGATAGTGATGCCTACAGTTTTACCTTTAACTGCAAGGTCATCAATCTTTAAATAGAAAAAGTCGTCTTTAGTAGCTTCGTATGTATTTTCTCCAACAAGTAATAAACATCCATATTCTTTACATTTACTTTCAATACGAGCGGCTGTTGATACTGCATCACCTAATACATCATAAGAATGTCTTTTGGTTGACCCCATTTCACCAAGGTAACCTAAACCTGTGTTAATACCTGCACCCATACCGATAGGTGGTCGGCCTTCGGAAGTAATCTTTTTATTAAATTGTTCTACAGCTTTTAACATATTTAAACCAGTTTGTACTGCACTCTTAGGGTGTTGAGGGTCGTCTATTGGTGCGTTGTGGATGTGCATGGAAGCGTCACCAATGTATTTTATAATCATACCCTTAGCATCTAAGACTGGTTCTGTAATCGCATCCATATAACCATTCATTAACTTTGTTAATCCTTTAACATCATCACCAAAACTTTCTCCTAAAGGTGTAAAACCTCGTAAATCTGAGAAACATATAGATATTTCTTTTTTCATACCATCTTTTATCAAACTAGGATTCTCCTGTAACATTTTCACAACCGTAGGTGATGTATAACCTGCGAATTGTTTTTTTATCTTTTGCTTTTCAAAAAACTCTAAGATGAAACGATTGAATACAGAATGAAAACCTACTATTGTTAATACAAATAAAGGCCAACTTACATCTGTTAATAAATTGTAATTAGTGAAAATATATTTTTGTGCATAAATTAAAATAACACCTGAACCTATAATTGAAAGACCTATCAACCAATAAGGTCCAAATCTTACAAGTATTATTATAACAGAAGCCACTAAAAAGGCAATAGCTAATTCTGCAATTAAACTTAAATCGTGTCTAACTAATCTATCAGGATTTAATAATGTTTCAATTGTTGTTGCACCTAATTCATATGAATATCTTTCGCCTACAGGTGTTGCCATAATGCCACCTAATCCTTCAGCAGACATTCCTATAATTACAGTTTTACCTTGTAGTCTATCAAAGTTATCAATATCAGCTGCTGATATAGTTTCATATTCTTTATTCCAACGCAACCATATTCTGCCGTGTTGGTCTGTATAGATTGGTTTAAATCCTCTTACTGATAATGCAATAATACCATTGTAATCAGTTTTAACTCTATATGATTTTTGGCCATTGGCAACCCTTAATACTTCTAATGCAATAGCAGGATATGTTTCATCTCCTACTCTCATAATTAAAGGTGCTCTTCTTGTCACACCATCAACTTCAGGTGCTGTGTTTAATACACCTACACCACTTGCATTTTTACCTAATTCAGGAATAGGACCTAACATTCCAGGCCACTCAAACATATAATCTAAAGGATCATTACCTGAACCTACTTTACCTACTCCACGATTTACTGCATTTTTATTTGTTTGTGTTGTGCCTACTTGACCTATAACAACAAATTCTTGTACTACATCTGAAAATAATACATCACCACCTAATCTATCTGGTTCTGAAAATAAAATAGGTAATACAATGACACCTACATTGTTTTGTCTTAGATTAATTATTATATCGGAAAGGACTTCTCTATTCCATGGCCATTGACCATATTTTTCTATTGCCTTTTCGTCTATAGAAACGACAGCAATATTATTTGATACTTCTTTAGGTTCTGATTGGAGAAGAAGGTCAAAAGATTTCAACCTCGCAATCTCTTTAATTTGAGGGTCTTGTAAACCAATAAAAGACAGTACAAATAAAGTTACAAAAGCAACTGTCCAATGAGTAAAAAACTTCTTCATCTATTTCTATTTAGTTCTGGTATTTCCCAATAAGCTTTTGGTGTTGTAAATGTTTCATTCCATTCTGCACGAACTTGTCGATATTCAAAAGCTATGTGTGTTACCCATATTAAACATAATGTAATAATTAAACCACAAATTGAAAAATAAATTTTTTCTTTTGTTGAATATAAGTTATACATTTAAAAATTCCTTCTATTGTTGAGTTAGTGTTGTCGTTCCACAACCACTCGCATTAGCACAAGTTTGTGATAATGAATAATTCTGGTCAGTTGAACCAGATTGTGTTAAATCTAAACCTGATGAATAACCACCCATATTAATTGTAGCTGCATGGTCACCCGTTCCTTGTTGTGTTATATCAACTGTTTGATTTGAACCAACAGTTATATCTAAAAAATGCTCTCCAGTATCTTTTTGGTCAGTTGCTATAGTATTATCAGAACCGTTGACATCTATGAATAACATTTTATCGGTTTCTCTTTGAGCTGAAGTAATCGTATTATCATTACCAGAAATGTTTATGTCAGCGAATTGACCTGAACCAAAACCTGTGTCGTATTGTAACAATGATGTACTATTATAATTACCTGTTACATCTACAATTGCT
>Ga0208019_1000611_pt1 | contig 19370 bp, 16 predicted proteins | sample CB_VirMetaG_5_FD_184540 | JGI IMG/M metagenome (GOLD analysis project Ga0208019, IMG submission 184540) | Freshwater to marine saline gradient viral communities from Chesapeake Bay - CB_1508_1D Viral MetaG (SPAdes) (version 4) | ecosystem: Environmental > Aquatic > Marine > Coastal | place: USA...
GTAGGAGTCATTTCTCCATTACCTGTCAATTTAGACCAAAAACCTTTAATACCACTTGCAGGGGTCATTTTGTTAAGACTCCATGAATTGCTACCTGCCTCATAAGAAACACTATAATTTACGCCAACGGATTCTGTAAATGAATTCTTAGGCTTTGCTTCACCTTGAGGTTCAACAGGTGGGCGAACTTCAATAGAACTTGGAGTATATGTAGCAACGGCATTCCCCATCAAAGACTCCGCAATATCCTCACTTTCTTTGTAAGCATTCAATCTGTAATGCCCGTCACCTAAATTAGAAGCGACACCATACATAGCCGTTTCCATAGGAGAACGGTTCAAGACTTGATTTTGAATCGCTAAGTCAAGGTTCATAATATCACATTATCCGTTTAGTTATCTAAAGAATCACCTAAGAAGTTTCATTAACGCAATTCCTAAAATTGTTGCACCACCCACCGCAATAGGTGTAGTGTAATCTTTCATCTTTTGAATTGCTTCAAAACGAGAGGTTTCTTGCTCGGATTCTAAGGTTTCTTGTTCTGCTCTCATTTGTTCCCTAATTTCCGAAATGATTTCTGCTCGGTAATCCTCCGTGAAACTTTCAGCCTTCCTAATTTTATCAACAAGGGATTTCATACCTTCACTTTCAATTTCAACGACTAAGGGTTGTAATTCAGCAACCGAAGCCCGTTCTACTCTTTTCAAAGCATCTAAGTGTTCCTCACCCGCATAGTTAATCCGACTCCATGTAGCACCCGCAACCGCCGCATAAGAAGGTTTAACTTCATATCCACTTGCCTTAAAATTAGAAACAATACGGGCAACGGCTACTTCACCCGCTTCGGACTCGGAATTAAATAACCAATCCTCATAATCAGCAAGGTTCATAGAGGCTACATCGGTGTAGTCTTCGGAATGTGAAGCCATATAACTTTCCAAATCAACCGACACATTCTCACTTGTGGGTGTTCCCATCGGAGATTGAGGCGAAGGCTCAACAGGGGGTGGCGAAGGTAAAGGATTATTTAATGTTTCCTCCATTGAATCACCTTCATTCGCAATAGATGGGGTCGTTTCGCTACCTAATGATTCTAAATTTTGGGCGGAATTGTCATTTGCACTATCCATCATGTGATAAGAAACTGCACTTTCCATCGTTTCTACGGAATCCATTGAAACAGGTGTGCCTCCTTCTCCGTAATCTTCACTACTTTCTGCATTGAAAGTCATTAACTCTTCAAAATCAGTCATTAACTTCATGCCCCCAAATATCATATTGCGTTCCTTCAATGTCTACGCTAAAACCTTGACCCCATAAAACATCACCACAAGGCATTGAATTAGACATTACATCAGTATATTTTTGGTGAAAGGGACAACAATTAGGGTAATCGTCATAGTTAAGAGTCCAATTCATTTTTCCATGACTTTCTGCATCAAAATAAAAACCCGACATAGCATTGTTGCCGATTGTTTGCTCTCTTAATTCATAAATCATATCATCAGCCATAAAGGATTCAATACCCCAACCTACCTCTCCCCACCTCATGTAATCCTTAGCATCAGCAATTGTTTCATCAGCATAATAGTTTTCTTTTTCTTCCTTGAATAAATAATTGAATTTCTTTCGGGCTTCTGTTAGAGAACTAAATACCGCTAAATCTAATTCACGGTATGCGGAATAATCTTCACAACGCCTTGTAATGATATATACTTTATCACCACTTTTTGCATTTGCTTCAAACTTGATTGAATCCCTTAAATCTTCTTTTCCTTTAATGTTTGCCTTGACTCTTGTATTTGCCCTATCCCTTGAATGAATATCTAATTTTGAATCGGGTGTTCCTCTCGGAGAACGGTCATAACCTCTCAAATGACCGGGACTGTGTTTCCCATCGGGTCTTTTAACAAAGCGGTTTGAACGGTCTTGGGATTTCCGATATGTTCTTGCTTCAAAGGTTTCTGCATTCATTGACAAATCAGTTTCAGCCCAAGACTTAATTTCCTCTTCTTCACCGTCAGTAACTTCTTTATTCCAATCATAACTAATTTCATAGTCTTGATATTCGTTGTTTTCGTCAAGATACTCTTCCCTCATATAACCCGAACCCGAATCGTCTTGATAGTATTCATCACGGACTTTTTCTTCAACCTTTTCTTGTATTTCTCCGTAATCATCTTCTATTTCATAAGGGTCGGTTTGCCAATCATAATTTACTTCAATATCGGAATCAATTGAAACCATTCTTCCGCCCGTTTCGCTAAATGAACCGCTTCCGCTTGCTTCAAAAGTTTCAGCACCTAAAACAATTTCTTCCAATAATACTCCTTTGTCATTATAGATTTCAATAGAAACGCCTTCAACATCATGGTCGTTTAAGTCAATGTTGCCTACTGCATCACCCATGCGATTTCTTACAATTGCTACATCGTCTTGTATTTCATCAAGTTCCGCACCAAAGGTTTCAGCATCATAAGATTCGTCAGCATCCACAACCTCAAATGATTTACAGAACGCACAATTCGTATATCTTTTTCTTCTATCTTGACAATGTTTATGGCTCAATTTCCCGCAATCCAAGCATTTTTGTTCATATCGGGGGTCGCTATGCAATTCCCAACCACACTTACAAATGGGTTTTTCTTCAGCACCAAAGGTTTCAGCCATTTTGGGTATTTTTCCTTTGTTTTGCTCAAATTGCATAATACTTTCCCTCAAAGATTCAATAATCGGTTCACCACTATTCAATGAATTAGCAACCAAAATTTCAGTAGGTGTGAACGGAAACAATTTTGAATGGTCGGAAGGGTCTACAATTTTTTCGTCAGTAGTAGGGACTCCTACTTCATAAACAATTTCTTCATAACTAAATGCGTCATAATTTAAGAATTTTACGGTCAATTTTGATGAGTCATAATCAATACTCTCAATTTCACCGTTTCTTAAAGACGAATAACTGAAAGTGTTCCCCGAATCCCATGAGCGAGAATAGTCCTCGGTAAAGTAAAATGGATAAATAGGAACAGAACCTTCTACTTGGTTATCATAACCTTCATAATAATTCTTACCTACTACTTTTTTCTTAAAAGCATTAGTTTTGATGAATGCTACTTTGTAGGATGTCATGTTCAAACCCTCCGAATCATTTTCCTACTACCGCTACCTCTTTCTACTACAATCGCTTCCGTGTCGGAAATTTGTTGCACTTGATTAGCCATAGTCCATTGTGAAAGACTCATTGTAGTGCTTCCATCCGTATAATCACCATTGACATTTTCATTCAATACGCCTACTACATTTGTAAGAGTATCGGGATTCGCCATTCGGCTACCAAAACGATTACTGCCTAATCCACTTGAAGCGGGAACTGTAAATGAAGGCGTTTGACCCGAAATACCTACACCGAGTAAGTCTTCATATACAGAAGTCGGAATAAATTGTTGTCCCGTATAACCCGATAAGTCTTGAGGAATATACTTTGCTACTGAACCATCTAATGAAACAGTCGTGGTTTCATGGATTACACGATATGCAAAATCGGGGTTTTCTTGAAGGTTTGGTTGCATAGAATTATAAGGGGATTGTCCCGGTGCTTCGCTTTGCTTCGTGACAAGCGATTGTTCGTTTGGTAAGAAATTAGTGTTTTGATTCATGGCTACATCAATGTGTGCGCCAATTCCTTGAGGGTCATCATAAACATACCTGTCCGTAGGTAATGCGTGAAATCTGCTTCCCATGAATGCAGGGTCTAAGCCAACAGGAATAATAGGAACATAATAACCCGTTGATTGGACTACTAATTCTTCATAATCCGCAGGTTTTAGACTTCCCGTATTAGGATTTTCAATAATTGTGTCGGAATTGAATACTTTTTTCTTCAAGAAATCATATCCAACGAGGGCTACTCCTAATCCTATAAGACCATTTAGCCAATTAAATGACTTCTTAGGTGAATTGAAAGTTTCTGCATCAAGATAACCATGTTTTTTCATCGTGCGTTTCAAATCACAAACAGGACAAGCACCAAATTCTTTCAAACACATTTTGCATATTTTATGATGAACGCATCTTTGTTTATGATTGGTTGTCATTTCTCCCTCACAATGTTCGCATTCGGCATTGAAAGTTTCTGCTTGATTAACCGTGTATTCAAAACCTTCATCCATATATCCGCCAACCGCATATTGATTGTCGGGCGGTAATGGATATGCACCCATTAACTTAGCAAATTCTTGAGTATTCATAGATTCAGCCATTTTTTCGGGTGTTGTAGGCGTATAACTCGCCCAATTTCTACACTTACTACAACGCTTACCTTTCTTTTTCTTATCCATTTTTTGTTCTAAATAATACTTTGCGGTTCCATAATTTGAAGAAGCACTACCTTCTTTTTGTAATTTAAGTCCTCCAACCCTACTTGTATTGACCCCTGTATTGATTCCGATTCTGCCGTAGCCCGTATATGCTTGGTAGGTTTCATCAGCATTTTCAACAATTGCACCATAATAGAATTTATTTACATTACAGTATTCGTTTGAATGTTGGTCTGTAAGGTATTCGTCAAAAACGATTTCACTACCGGGCGACATTCTTTCTACGGCTTCCCGCAGTTTCTTAATATCACCGATATTGGTTTCTTTGCGAACCCATTGACGACTCATGTTATTCGTTTATCCGTCTTGTTATCTAAAGCCAACGCCTAAGAATTCCTGTATATGGTTCAAAACCATTTATCGCAGAATTTTCTATTAAATCTTCATTTGTTATCGGGTCATTGTATAATCGGAAAGGAATTAGCAAATTATTTAAATTTTCTTTGACTTCATCGGATTCATCCCAAACATTTGAAGTATTCGGAATGGGACTCGGATTTGTAGTTAATTTTCCTTCGGGGTCGGATTGCACAAGTCCTACCCAATCGGGAACAGGTTCGTTGATGTCTATTCCATCAAATTCTGCATAAAATTGCTTATTTAACCAAGAATTAGCCGTTTTTCTCCAATTGTCGTCATGCCCGGCATAAATCAATTCGGTTTTTTCTTCTTCACTTACCCAACCTGTTTCGTGGTATTCATCAGCAGGGAATAATACATCAACAGTAGTCGGATATACTCTTACTACTATGCCTACGGTTAATCCCCCCGAATCCAATTCGGGTCTTGAAACATTTACTTTATCGCCCACTATCCAATCAGTAGGGTTTCTTTGTGTTCCGACTTGTGAAAGGCTACCTTGTCGCTCTTGAGGGGATGAAATATCGGAAACAGAAGTAATGGTTCTTGAAATTACCATCAAAGCATCATTAAAGAACTCATTTTGTCTTTCAAAAGTAATGTCTTCAAAAGTCCTATCGCTACCTACAAGACTTGTCCCTAATTCTTCCACTTGAATTTCAATTCCGAGATTCTTCGTGCCTGTTCCTAAATAACCACCCGATGATTGTTGCCCCTTTCCTTTGGCGAATCCACTAAAGGTTTCGGGAAATACCGCCATAGATACCTTAAAATTAGAAGTATCGCCATTTACAATTTCTTCACGGACTACAACCCAATTAGAAGGAATAGTCCTACCATCGTCTAAGTTAATCCCTGCAAATTGTCTTAATGACTTTTTGACTCTATTATATTCGCTCATGGTTTCAAGACCCCCATGAGATACCATCTTCTAAATCAATAGGCAAACCCGAAATTAGTTTCTTGTTGATTTCCGTTCTTTCTTTGCTCGCTTTTAGATTTCCTTCATCGGTGATGTTTCCTAACATAGATACCGTTTCCGATTCCAATACTTTAGCAGAATTAAAACCCGCTAAAATTAAATCTTGTAGCCTTTCTTCCGATTGCATCCCATCATCCCAAACAACAATTGCCTTTGTAAGCAAAATCCTTTGAATTGTTCCCAATCCCGTTTTAGAAATGCTTTCACGAACCGCAATTGACGCTACCCTGTCGCCAACCCGCCAATCGTGAGTCATAGGTAGCATAGACTTACTTTAACCTTTTCGTTATCTAAGACTTAGGATTTCATTTTTCCATAAGCCCAAACAGTTAAGCCACCAAATGCAAACATAAGTAGTGGATTACTCTTTGCGAAATCCTTTACTTCTTCAAAAATCGCACCAATTACGCTTCCACCTTCCGCACTAAATTCAACGCCACCGTCTAATAAGTCTTGTTTTACTACGGTCAATGAAGGATTGCTACTTGACTGAACTTCTACTTCTTGACGGTCTGTATAAGGATATGGATTCGTTGCGGCGATTGCCGTTGCTTGTGGGGTCGCATCCATGTTGATTCCTAATTCTTCGGGAGTATAACTCATCATCGGGGTGCTATCGGAAAATGCAATACTTTCCATAGCCGTTCCATCACCCATACGCATGAGATTATCAACAGGTTGAATTTTAGATAACCATTCCGATGAACCATTAGAGTCTTGCTCAACGAAATTATTACGCATTTGTGTCAAAATATCACCACATTTTCAAAGACTTAGAAGGATAACCGAATGGTTGGCTATTTGGGGCATGACGAGGATTTGTTACGCCTTCTGCACCGTGAATGTCATTTTGACCTTCCGCTTCAACAGGGTTAATTTGATTTACAGAATATTCCGATTGCTTTACTTGAGTATGATTCTTACGGATTGTCCCATTAGAATTACAAGTGCTACAACGCTCTTTTTTATTTTCAGCAGATTGCTTCAAAGAAGATTTAGCAGTATCAAGGATTTGCTTTCCTTTCCAAATACCTAATCCAATAACACCTGCAATTACAAGGTTCGTCTTGCTTAATACCTTATTTTCTGCTCTCATTTGTCCGAAATCGTTTCCTTCACCTACACTACCAAATGCTTCTTCGGTTTCAGCATGAAGTGGGGAAAGGTTAATAGATGAAGTCTGTTGCCCTAATGCCCTACCGTCACCATCGGGAATGAAATCGGGTTCTTCAATCAATGATTCTGTTTCAGCATTCCTCCATCCTCCATCGCAATACCCATAATCTGCGTGTTTCGCCCAACAGGATTCTTCGGACTTAGGATATGGCTCATCACTCCGCCTTTCTTTGGTTGAACATCGCTCATCATTACACCAATAATCCCCACAACAAAAAACCAAATCTTCTTTACAACCACAAACTAAACACATTCTTTCTTCGGATTCAAAGGTTTCAGCATCCATAAGTTTTGGCGTATCTCCCTCACCGAAACAAGGCATACAAAGTGCGAAGTCTTTATCGGAGGCAACATAACCGGGGTCGTAAGCACTTAAATCATTCTTACATTGATAGCAACTTCCGTAAAAATCTTCATTACCCGAAGAACCTTTATACCAAATGTTCCCAAGCCTTTTCAAATAATCTTCTCTTTCAGCACCAAAGGTTTCAGCCCGATTCATCAAAATGTCGTCTAAATGACCGTTATTGGTCTTGTTCCAAAGGAAATTGAAAACATCGGAAACGGCTTGTTCTTGATTTTTATTTAATTCATCAACGAGTTGTTGAGGTGTATTGAATTGATTGAAATACCGCCTACGCTCAAGTTCAAAAAGAATTCTGTGACCATACTTAAATAATACATTACGACCTTTTTCTTCAAAAGAATACTTTTTCAAGCGACCTGTGAAATCATATTCTGCACCAAAGGTTTCTGCAACATAATAACTTGAACTGAAAGCGGTTGGGTATTTGCCATAGATATTGTAGTATAGTTTGCGATACTCTCTTGCATTATCCATTGTAAGTTTGAATTTATCAACCATGTTTTCTTCGGGTTCATAATAAATAACATCTTCAAGAATATCTAAGGTTCTATTATCAACCCCTGAAAGTCCTATGAATAGGTTGCGGTAAAGTTTATCCGAAAAAAAAGCATCAGTATCGTTACCATACTTTTGTAGCAAAAAGTAATTCGGATATTGGGCTTGAGCCATTTCATCATCTGTATAGCCCCTTTTCTCTTGCCATGTTTTGTCTTGAGCCATGTATTTACTTTGATTCCTCTTGCTATCTAAAGAAAACGATTCAGCACCATACCTTTCTTTATGACTTTGTTTTTCATGTTTCGCCCAATCCACTATGTCTATGTTTCCATGAGATTTGATTTCTTTTTTAATGAAGTCCTTGAAAGAAACATTTTTACCGTGTGAAGTCATTTCTTGTTCCGACCAATCTTCTAAATTTTCAGCATACCAATTCTCTACTCTCGGTGCTAAAAAGAAAATCCATTCTTCACCGCCATATTCAAAGGTGGCTTTCAACGGATAATGAACGCCTGTATAAAGAGTCAAGACGGTATTTTTAGGCAAATAAGCCAACGCACCCCGTAAATAAGCACCCGAATAAGTGGATTCCCCGATTGAAACTAAGTCTTGTTTTTTACATTTTTCATCTAATTCTCCCCAAGTCATTTTGATAGGTTCTTCTTTCCATGTAATTCTCGGCATTTGGACTCTTGCATTGGGTTCTTTCAAGACTTCACCATCAACAATTTTTGAAATCATGGCTACATGGGAACTATCAACAAGAGGAAATCCCAATTGCTCTAAACCGTCAAATGTTTTCTCATTCCAATATCCGCCTGTTGAAAACGGAACGGATTTGCTTTTACAAGTCCTTGCATTGTGTCCTGTTTCACCACAAGCACCACACTTTCTTTGACTTGCTTCAAAAATTTTATCAAACGAATTCAAATTAAATCACCTTTTTCAATCCAATAAGTGCAACAATACCGATAATTAAACCTAAAACGACTGATTTTCCTTTCAATTCTTCAAAAGGTTCAGTAAATGTGTCAATTCCCTTCATCTTCTTCACCTTCTTTTTCTTTGCACATGAAATCAAATGCTTCTTTATGTTCTAAATCGTCTTTGTTTTGTAACATCATTCCTTCGCCCAATCCAATAGCAGTAGTGAACGCTAAAGGAACAAATAACATCGGAGTAGGAATATCAAGACTTGTGTATTGATTGACTCCTAATAACAATCCGCTTCCGATAATTCCACTAATCAATGAAACACCTAATTTCTTATTGCGAAAATATGAATGTTGTTCGGCAAGGTAAGCATGAATGCCCCTTGAACAAATAGCCGAAACAGAACTCATATATGAATCTTATCGTTCTTGTTATCTAAAGGATTCACTTTTTGAAAAATGTCAATAAACCAATACCTGCGAGTCCAATTAGACCGATTAACTTCATGGAGTCATTTTCTGCTCTTGAAACGAGGTTTTGATTTCCCGAATAATTTAGACTTGCAGAATCAAAATCACCATGAATTGCACTACTTTCTGTTAATTCTTCGGGACTAAATGAACCAAGACCTGTGCCTTTTCCGATGTTCATAAGACTACCTGCACCTGCATATTGAGTTTCAAAGGTTTCAGCATCAAAAGAAATCATTTTTAAACAATGCCTACAATAAGAGGTTGTGGTTTTATCCGATTTAATATCATTTTGATTTTGTAAATCATAAACTTGACAATTAGGACAACCATTTTTCTTAATGAATGTTTTTGTTCTCGGAAATCCACAATCTTTTGAATTAGCGTGATATGAGGCTGAATCTCTATGACCCCTAAAGTTTATTTGGGGTGTCCCGTTAGCAATTTTTTCTAAACATAATTGACATTTTGCCCTTCCACTACCTAATGAAAGATAATTGCGAGCCATTTAATCACCTTCAAAGAAGATGACCTTCTGCACCAAATGTCCTACCTGTGTTGATTCCAATTTGTCGGTGTCGGGAAGGAGTCAAACCTCCTAAATCGCTTGCACGAACAGGTGGTGCGATATATTCGGACTCAAGGCGAACACCACTACTTTGAGGAATTAGACCTGCAAGGTTCTTTTGGTTTGGTAGGTTTGCTTTAGGCAAAACAGGTGCTTGACGGAGAGGGATTCTTTGTGTGTCCTTAGAAACATTGACGCTTGGTGCGTTGAATAATGCTCTTGGGTTTGGTGGTCGGGAAATACTTGCTCTATTAACTTCGTGTGCAGGGTTGTTTCCAAAGGTTTCAGTAACACCGTGAATCAAAGTATTAGGAACATGGGTTTCGGGCTTAACTCGGTTCAAATGCGAAACATTGAATTGTGGACCGCTACCGTAGACTTCCATTGTGTGTGATGGTCTTAGATATTGGGCTTCGGGAGTAATGTTTTGACTTCTTAGATTGTAATTTCCTAAGTTTTGAGTAGGGTTTGTGTCAAGAGGAACACTAAATTCAGCAAACTTAACTTCGGGTGCGGCAGGGCGTGGGGCATTAGGGACTACACCTTGACCGAATCCACCGCCCATAACTGCTTCATTCAAAGAAATACCACGACCTGCGGGAATTGAAAACGAAGGTGTCTTTGGCATTTGTGGAGGTGCGGGAATTGGGGTGTTAGGTGCAAGACCTTGACCCATAGCGTTAAAAGCAGGGAGAGTATCTGCGGCAAGGTTCACGGATGGGAATGAAGGCATTCTCGGTGCGTGTGGTAAATCGGGTAAAACATTTGAGCCGATGGTTCTTGACATAGTATCTACTTCTCCGTTTTGTTATCTAAAGAATCACTTTTTGAAGTAAAGGACTCCACCAATGACTACACCACTACCGACTAACCATTTCCAATTCTTTGAAAGAACGGATTTTACCTTAGCCATCATTGAAGCCATATCGGATTCAGCACCCTTGACTTCGGGAGAATCTTCATCAGCAGGTGTATAACTTGCGGAGTTTCCATCACCGCCTGTAAATTCTACTTGTGGTGGTTGCCCCATAACTTCTGTTGAATCAGTAGGAAGGCTTTCTGCACTTGTTGGACCCGTCAAACCCGCAACAATTTCTGTTCCGAGAGGGTCAGCCATCAAATTAGATGGTGTGGGATTGCCTACAATGTTTCCAAAAACATTATCTGTTCCTGTTTTTACATCTCGCATCAAAGGGTCGGACTTCATAATGATACCTTCATTGTTCCGTTATCTAAAAGGTTCCATAAGAAAATTTGATATAAATTGTCTTTGTAAGAATTACCTAATGTCCTAAATACTTCTACACTTTGAGGCTTATTCATGTGGTCAAAGTAATTATTTGCGTAATATTTATATCCATTTTCTTCAAAAGTCTTAATCCCTATGTTTTCATAAAATGCTTCGTTGTTGAAATCACAATGCTCTTTTTTGACTTTGTATAACGAATACAAATTGTTCCCTTTGGTTGAATAACCTATGAATTCAGCATTCTTTTTAGTCATTGAAAAGGGTGTTGTAGTTTCATTAGTCGGTGAAATCCCCCTTTTATTTTTCTTAGTTTGAACCCAATATTTCTGCCAAAATTCAAATCGGAAAATTAGAAAAATGTCGTCTTTGGGAATCCAATGCAAACGATTCTTTTCTTTATACCCTACACGGTCTTTTTCTATTTTGAATACTACTTTGTGCAAACCTTTATCATTGAAGTATCTGTATAGGCTCATGTGACGGGGATAATCGGGTTTGGCTTTCCAATTTTCAGCCTTTGTCGTCATAATGTATTTTATTACTTCATCATCTTCTTCCGTAAATTCATTGTTTGCAGTAGTCATGGTAAATACCCAATCACCAACCTGCAACATAAGTCTTCATTGACTCATTCCATATTTAATGGTTTGCGTTATCTTAATAAGGTCTTTGTTGTGATATAAGAAACACCTGCAATTCCTAAAATCACGGCTAAACCGACAACAGGATTTTGTTTTTTGGGTTCTTCAAGAGCCATCATTACAGGTTCTTCTACTTCAATTCTAATTCTTTCTTCGGGAGAAACATATTCTAAATCGGGGAAATCTTCTTCAAGAGCCGCACTTGATAATTTAGCCAAACTATCGGATTTTGCTTCGTTTTCTTGGTAACTTGACTCTCCCTGCTCATTAGCGATACTTCCAAAGTCTTGTTGTGACTCGGAATCCCATGAAGGTAAAGGCGACAAATCCATACTCGGATTGTTTGAAAAATCAGTATTGCTACTTGAAAATGTAGCAGGTTTGATTTCAATGTTGCTTCCCGAATGCGTAACGCTTCTGTCTTCTCTAATTTTTGATGCCCTAAAGAAACCTTCATCACGGAAATAACTCGGTGAATAACACACTACTTCTCCTTGTGTTGCACTTGCGATACCACTTGTCAATTTCTTAACTTGTGTCCTATCTGCACCGAATCCCATTTGGTCTTCAACCGCTTTCAAATCTCTATGATTGACAAGATTATGAATCATATATACGCTACATTGGGATAATGCGTCTTTAGAAACAGAAGCAGGTCTTTGTGAAATTAAACATACTCCGTAACCATATTGACGACCCAATTTACAAAGGCGGATAATACCTTCGGAAGAAACAGGCTTTCCCGTTTGCGGAACAAAGTCTTGACATTCTTCAAAAACTGTCATAATTCCTTTATTCAATTGAGCAGAAATTAACGCCTCGCAATAATCCGAAATCAAGACTTGTTGCTTATCTAAAGGCAATCCCGAAATATCAATAATGAATGAAGTAGGTTCTTTACTCAACCTTTCAACAAGACCTCTCATATTTACCGTTTCGCCATTCTTAGGACTCAATGATTCAACATTCGGTAGCGTAGCCAAACCGTCATGCGCCCCTAATACATCAAAACATACAAATTGAAGCCCTACACGGTTGATTTCTTCCATTAACAAACCTGCGGTCCATGATTTACCACTTCCTGTCATTCCTGTTAAGAAAGTCTTATCACGCACGAAATCCAAAGGAAATTTCAAATCCGCAGGTTGTCCCCTTGACATATCAGCGAAAACGATTTTATCCGCAGGTAATGAACCACTACCCTTAGAATCCGAATTCCATTCAGCCATGTTTTACCTTTGTGGGTCTTGTTATCTAAAGGATAAGGATTCAATCATCGTCATCATCATCGGGAAGCAATATCTTGTTATCCTCATTATCTTCACCAATTTTCTTCTTTTGATTCATTGAGGAAATTTCAACCAATGTTCCCGCAAAATCTTTCAATGTTCCATCCTCACCCATTGTAACTGCAAAGTCAAATGTAAATTGGCTCATGTCCGTTTTATACATTTCAAACAATACTTCGTCTAATTGTTCCTTACTTTTTAACAATTGTTTTCCTAATTCTCCAACGCTTGCACCAATGAGAATGTAAAATAACGGACCCAATGCCCTTAATTTAGGGTCATATTCTTTAATACTATTTTTCCATTGACCTTTGCTAAGTGTAGCATCAATGATTACACAAGAAACGGTTTGGTCAAAATCATACCCTTCCATAGAATCATACATCAACCTCAACCCTGTTTCTAATGTAGTGCTTCCACTTGGGGCAAAAGGTCTGCTTTCATCTATGAAATCGGAAAAAATCCAATCAAGAAAACCTTTGTGGTCGCCACTTGGACCCTCCCATACAACATCTGCTGAATGGTCAAATTCAAAGACCGAAAAAGTATCTTTTGCGATTCCGCATTGAGCAACCATTAAACCTGCGGCAATTGTGGCTACATCAACCCCGCCTAAAGGTGTTCCGTCTTGAGCATAACCATAACACATTGAATTAACATCCATTGAACCCGAATGGTCTACAAGCAAGTTCATGTGCGTAGACAAACCCATTTCACCTTGAACAGTAGGTCTATACCTTCTTTGAGTAGTCAAGCCGATTACAGGGTCGGGAACGGCAGAAGAAACCATCAATGCACTTAATGGGTCATTGAGAATGTCAAAACCTTTCACACCCGATAATTCTTGAGGATAACGAGTAGAAGGTTCGCTTTCAAAAAGCAACGGTGCTAAATCATCAAAAATTGCCTTCAATGGATTCGGATAATCACTTCTTTTCCCCGTTTCAATTTTCTTTTCGGATTCTTCATAAAAAATGAAAGGGTTTTCTTTCACCAATACATCACCTGTGCTAAAATCACCCATTTCTTTCACCTTAACTAAATTTGTATAGCAATACCTTCTTTAACATTTCCTTTCCATTATGGTCTTGTGATGCAATAATTCCCCACGCAGTAGGAACATCATCTCCTAAATCGTTTTTCAAAGGAAATGATTTTTCATATTCTATTTCAGCATCTAAAACTGATTGCGGAAAATCATTGATTGCTACACCGTTTTCATCACATTCATTCCTACTTTCACGATACTTGATTACGCCTTTGGCTTCAACAATGCCTTTACAGGTTTGACATTCCAATATGTCAATAATTACACCTGCGGCTTCACGAACCATTTCCCCGACACCATAAACCGAATGAAATACAGGAGGCGATTCTGTAATTGAAAGGATTTGCTCGGAGGCTTTTAACCAATCTTGAACAAAATGGCTTCTTGGATTCGGACCGAGATATGAATTGTTTGTTGAAGATGGGTCGGCATAAGAAGGTATTTCATTCCATCGGGGATATTCTTTCCCATCTGCTTTACAAGGTGGCGATTCGTCAATCCATTCATTACCTACTAATTTTGCTTTCTTTGAACGCCCTTCACACACTACAAACGAATATCCATCGGAAGTAACTGCATCTGCGGGTCCGAGATTGTAATATGCCTTCAATTGTTCGGTCAATTTTTCTTTCGTTTCTTCTAATTGCTCTTTTGCATCATCAATCATGTTTTCAAAAACTACTTGACTTCCTACATCATTAGGACATTGAGTTATGCCCGAACCTGCTTGCGTTGGTTCGGGGGCTTCGGGGATTTTTTGTAGCGTTTCAATTGTCGGCAACGGCAATAATATTTTGTAAGACGAATTGACTCTTCCTTCAAGGTGAATAAAATGAACAGGTAATCCATTTTTGGTTCTTCCTGTCATGGAGTCCTTATTTAATGGTTGATTTGACATAATTCTCATCAATGAAGGTTTATAGTAATAAGGTTGTTCAACGATTTCGGGAGGCATATAAGCACCACATCTCGTTCCACTTCTCTTTTGTAAAAACCCATTATGACCTAAATATAAATGTTCCGTTTTGCATTCATTTTCATTACTTGGCAATTCATTCGGTCTGCCTTGATGACAATTGTTCAATCCATTCCTACATACTCTTACTCTTTGTTTGTTTAGCGCAAAGTTTAATTCCGATAATGGATATTTTACTTTCTTTTGTTGGACTTCTCCATCAAATACTGCTTCATAAGTAAATTGAACATACGGCAAATAATCACCATTTAATAAGTCTTCAGCAGTTTTGATTACTTTTCCACTTGGTATGTTTCTTTTCTTGACCTCATAACCTACCAATTTGCCTTCTTTTCTTTCTCTTCTGTTTTTCTTATTCGGTATGGTTCTGTTGATTGCTACAATGTTTTTAATTTCATTCGCATTGGTTGGGTGGTTGTTGTCAAAAGTATATTCTCGGACAAAGTGTTTAGCGTATGATTCTTTACCACAACCTACTTTGACTACCTCATCCTTTCCACAATTCTTACACGAAGAATGGTGTCCTGTAACTGTAATTTTACAAGCATTACAAGTGGTTACATTATTGCACTTATAACGAGCCATAAACAAATAACGGTCTTGTTCGTGCCTTAAACCGTTTTTCCATTCTTTAGGCTCAACCGATGAAACCCAATCATTAGGGCTTGAATAATGTCCCGCATCAAGCATTTCCCAATTCCAAATAAAGTCCCTTCGCATACAATGAGGACAAATATGAATGCCCGATGATACGGCTTCCGACATAGGCACTTCCGCATAACCTACAACGAATTTTTTCATCAAATTAACAATTGATAGCATATTATTTTTGAAATGCGATACTTGACGGTTCAAATCTTGAGTTTCAATTTTGTTTGAAGAAAACATAGGTTCTGCAAAAATCAAATCAAATATTTTTGAAACATATTTTTGTCCTTCGGGTGAAGAAAATTTGTTGTCTTTCCACGCCATCATTCCTCACCCATTACCAAATCCATAGTCTTAGCAATATCCTTCAAAAATTGCTTTCCACTATTCCTATCCATTTTTCCATTGTAAGGGAGAAATGTTGAATAAATCGCCGCCCATTGATAAACAAATAATTGCGTCATTAAGTGTATATAAGTGCCTCTTTTTTTGGCAAGTTCTTGATTATAACCTTCCCATTTATAGCCCCACCAAAAATCCCAATTTGCACCCGCCCTCTCTCCGCAATCGGGACACAAAGGAATAGCATATCGGGCATTGATTTGCGTTCCATTTTCTAAAACATAATAGTGAATTGGCTCATATTCAGCATTCTTTCTTCCATCAAAGGAAATTGTTTCTTTAACCGTATGCTTTGAACCCTTTGAAACACCATTTACGGATTTTGTAATTTCTACTTTGCGATACTTACTGTTCATATTCTTTTTAGTAGCGTAAGAAATAGCAGGGTAGTATTGCGGACCACGACCATGACCTTGAAACTTTTCAAATAAAGGTGTATTGACTGTTGGTTTCATTGGGTTTGAAGGGTCAGCATTCGTGTATTCTCCACGATTTTTCCCTAATGGCTTGAAACGATTGTCTACCAATTTATTTTCCTTGAGCAATTTTCTATGTTTCAATAGTCCTTCATCGGAATCACAAGAATTGTTGAAACCTGCTCTAAAACCATATCTCAAATCTTCTGTAATTTTATCGCCAACATTTGTTTCACGAATGTTTGAACCCGTCATAACAGACCAATTTACCATAATGTCGGACAATACATTCAACCATTTTTGACGATTAGCACTTTCAATTGAAAAATTATTTGCACCATTCATCCAATAGTCGCTATCCTTTCCCGGATGAGTAGTAATATGACCGAATTCGTGTCCTACGGTAAAATAAGAAGAACCCGCTTTGTATTCTTCGGGGACTTCGTGATAGTTTTCCATAATTGTTTTCTTCATGTTGTCTACGCCTACGGTAATTGAATTCATATCCGTATATGCACCGTGTTCCTCAACACCCAAATTCATAGGAACAAGAGGTTCTTTGTAAATATTTTGAAGAAGTTTGAAAGCATCCCACATATTTTGGGGGACATTTCCAACACCTTCTGCCGATACCATCACTATTCCTCAATCATTCATAGACCAAACGACTATTTTAACTATTCGTTTGTAATTGCCTTGAGAATTTGATTGACATAGAATTCATAATCCTTTTCAGTCAAGTTTCCACTATCAATGAGAAGTCCTAAATTATAGTCCGTTTTCAACATTTCTTCGTTAAGTGGTTGATACTCATATTGTGTAAAGAATTCATATTCTGTTCCATCGGGGGTTTTACGGATTTCTTTCTTAGTAGAAATCGGTTTGGCTAATTTGCTTGTAATTCCGATTTCAAGACCAACATAAATCATGTTTGGATTTGCAGTAGCACCACCTTTTTTACCTTCTACTAAATGAAGCCTTAACCAAAGAAGTAATTTTGAATCTCCTGTAATCATTGGATTCGGAATTGAAGACGAATCGGGTTGATGTTTCAATTCAAAACAACCGAATAAGCCTTTATCTAAATCAGCAACATTTGTTCCATCTCTTGAAAAATATCCTTTCAATGCACTTTGAGCCGTAATCTTGAAAGTATCTATTTTAACATTATCATTCAATACTTTGTAGCCACTATCATTTGAATACACAATACCATTTTCGGTGTTCATATTCAAAACACTAATCAAGGAATCCATTTTCTTAGCAAATGTAGCAGGGATTGTGAAGTCCACTTGTTTTTCACTTTCATAAAATCCACCAACCAATGACAATTCTTGATTTGCTTTGAACATATAACCTTCATTTCCGAGTAGTGAAGCACCACCTGTTAAACTCACATCGGGTGATTTATTTTTACCGTTTGAAATCAAATATCCCCACGCACCCAAACCATCATTATACATTCTGTAATTGTAAGTGCTTAAATCGGGGAATCCATGAGTCGCTAATTCTGCGGTCATTTTTTGGTAATATGAACCTGCATTCGGATTGCTCATTCCTTTGAAAGAAGGATTTTTGTATTCAAGACCCGAAAGGGATTGAATTTTGGAGTCAATTAGATTCAACAAACGCATTTTATCATCCGAAAATAAGTATAAATTGTTCACAATTTCGCCTCTAATGTTGTAATATTGATACAATGACTTGCTCGCTTGAATCTGTTTTGCTTTCATCAAAGAATCCATGTCCTCATCACCTGCAACGGCTTGAGGTCTTGAGATTTTCTCAAATAATGCCTTGTAATTTTCTTGATAAGTCTTATTATTGCGAACATTTTCAACAATCATGGTGGCGATATGCCAATGAACAGGGGTAATTCCCGAACCACTTACTACGGCTTGACGAATGTTGTTCAAAATATCCCGTTCATAAATCCATAATTCATTGTTCGCTTCAATTGTCATTTTACAACGCTTCATAAATGAATCCCAATCGTCAAACAATGTAATTTCGCTTGCCGCACCCATCAAAGAGTTCGTTTTCTTCAATACATAGCCTTCAAGAATCAATTCCTTAATCCATTCTTGTTCATTTGTTAAAGTCATAGCATCACGACTGATACCGATGTCACGCCCTTTGGGGTCTTCACCCTCTCTTGCGGGTCCGAGTCGGTGTCCGACACAATAAGGCAACGCATCAATAACTTCTTGACGAGTTACATAGTCTTTACCTCTCAAGAAACTTAATGCCCTTGTCATTTTGATTAAAGAATTGGTAAATCTAAACCCAAGCATACGCTCAATAAGTGCAGGTGATTGTGCGGTGTCCTTAGCCAAATACTTTTTCAAATCTGCATCATGTTGTTTTTCATATTGTAGGTTTGTTGTCCTTGAAATGTCTACAAGTGGGGAGAAATATGTTTGCTTTGCATCTGCATATTCGTGTTCCGTTTCATTGTTATCATATTTAACTTTTACCTTATCAGTCTTAGGCATATACCTTTGAGTAAATAATACCGAAAGCAAAGAAATGTCAAGCAAAGCACCACCTTCCGAATCGGGTTTGCCCGAAGCATTGAAGAATAATCCGTTGGTTAATCCCCAAACGGTTCTCAAATCTCTAAATCGCATCGGTTTGATACCATCCGAAAGCATAATTCGGTTAATCAATTGCGATTTCGGGTCAGAACCTTGTCTTTGAGAATACCTTTCATTCAAAGCGTTGAACCTTGCACCAAGCGTCAATGTTCCAAAGTATAATTCCATATCTATACGGTCTACAAACGCCAAATCGTTTCCTTTTTGGTGAGGGTTGGTATCCATCCAAGCGACAAAGTTTGGTGAAGTAAAGGTTTGACCACGATATTCAACCGTCTTTTCAGCAATTAGACCCAATACTGCATCTTCAACACCACTACCGCTACGGTTGGCTTCGTTGAAAAACTTAATAGGTTGAGTCACGATAGGTCGGG
>Ga0208019_1000613_pt1 | contig 19347 bp, 21 predicted proteins | sample CB_VirMetaG_5_FD_184540 | JGI IMG/M metagenome (GOLD analysis project Ga0208019, IMG submission 184540) | Freshwater to marine saline gradient viral communities from Chesapeake Bay - CB_1508_1D Viral MetaG (SPAdes) (version 4) | ecosystem: Environmental > Aquatic > Marine > Coastal | place: USA...
GATATGGATGAAACTGAGTAAGACCTTCATCAAGAGAAACAATCTTCACATAATTATTAGCAAAATAAACGGGATCTTCTTTACATTTCACAAACTCAAGAATTTGTTCCTGAGTAAACTCAATTGCGGTATTTGCCTTCTTAAGGTTTGGGTTCCCCAAATAGACCTCAGACATAGGAATACCCCCTTTCTGGACCCCAATTCTTCATTCTGTAAGAAACTGCTTGTATTGTAATACCTAGATCATCTGCTGCTTCCTGCTGAGAAATATACTGTTTACCATTAATACTTACCTTTTTACTATTTGGATGATTTTCCCCACCTTCATATTTGTGTCCGAAAGATCTTCCTTTAAGAGATTCACTTCTTTTCCTACAAGTTTCTTCCGAATGTTTACTACCTTTATTTTTGGCACTTGCTTTATTTAAATTTTTCATATAATATGCATCTCCATGATATACTTTTTTGTGTCTCTCCCTACTGCAAATATATAAGTGCTCTGGAATGTCTTTACCGCCTTCACTTCTTGGTGGATGGTGGTGGACATCCATACCTACCATTTGTTCCCAAGATAGTCCCCAGTTTTTACGGGCAATATTTCTTACTGTTTTTGGACTTAACTTTTCTTTTGGAACTTTAATAATGGCAGACACATTTCAATCCCAATCTAAAAATTATTTATACAAGATAAACTTCACTCATAAAAAATTACCTACTAACTTCTTCCCAGTCCATTGCAGCATAAACTTCTTCAGAACTTGATACTGGAGATGCTGCAATAACAAGTGTAAGTTCGTAAGGAGTTCCAGTTAAACCATTTCTTTCTAACTGGAACTTGAATAGTGCTTCCTTAAGAATATCAACATTTGGAGAACCTTGATTTGCTGAATTGAAAAATCCAGATGCTAATATTCTACCTCCAGTTATGCCAGTTCCATTCAGTTTATATTCAACAGCACTATCATTACCAGCACTTGTCCAGGTTCCTCCAGTAGTAGTTCCCGATGCTCTTACCTGCCAATTATAACTGATGCCATTATTAACTCCCATCAAAGAAATAGCTGTTAAAATTACAATAGCATCTAAACGATCTGGAGATGATTTCAATCTTATACTAATTACTGGATAAAAAGTTCCAGCAGCACTAAGAACATATGGCGATGTAATTGGTGTTCCTACAGCTTGTTGTAATCCACGCAACTCATAACCACCTTCAGAAATTACAGTAGAGCAAACTTGCTTGAGAGTGCTGCTACTTGTAGTAATACCTGTATTAGCAATCTCATATCTTAAAGGTAATGATGCTGTCGTAATATAAGTTGATTCAATTAAATTTGCATGGTGGAATGAATGACAGTGAATCATTACTCCATTAATCACAAATCCCAGTCTGACTGTACCAAGTCCCAACCACTCAATATCCATCCAAAAAATTTGTGCTTTGGATTTATCTAAAGTAATTCCAGAAACTCCAGTACCATCTAACTTATCAACATTCCAATCTTCTTGTGCTACTCTTCTTTCAGTACCAGTAGATAAACTTCTCTCAACAAAATATGCTGTTGTATCATCAATCTCAAAATACATTCCATTATCAGCACCAAAATAACCAATTCTTTGTCTTAGATTTTCTTTTGGTGTGGCAGGAACAAATGTATTTAAAACAAGCAAAGATTTGCCTGGTTGATATGAGAATACCTTTGTCGTTTCTCTAACTACAGAGCAACCAGCAGTAGTTCCAATTCCGATATTGATTAAACCTTGAGCAGTTACCATTCCAACTGTAGAACCAGTTCCTACAATCAAACTCTCCCAGAGATTATTATCTTTATATCTGTGAGAACTATCAAATAGAGTAAGAGGTTGAGATATTCTCATCCTCCCAAAAGCATCTCCCCCTACAGCCCCAGTACCAGCAACACCACAGTTTCCAATGTTGCCATATCTATCGGCACACATGAAAACTTCATGAAGAGTTCTTTCCTGATTCAAATAATCTTGAGTATTCTTATTCCACTGAGCCATTATTTACCTCAAACCCAATCTAATTTTGCTGGATGATATCTCTTATTATTGGTTACTTTAATGGAACTTTCAGAGTTATCGTTAACGTATATATGTTGAACAATAGAACCTGGATATTCACTCTGAAGATATTCTGTTAGATCATTTTTAGTTGGAATACCGCTTTCAGTTTTCATAGAGATTCTATGAATATTTCCCATATAAACAATATCTGCAGAAAATTCTTCTGCTTGAGGAACTTGAATTTCTTGAGATTTTGAATCTCCAACAACAAGGGTGCCATTAAAGTCACCTGAAATGTTGATTGCTTCTTCTATAAACTGTTTGAATGTTTTCATATCAGCAGTTCCAAGATCTAAGGGACTTATTAATTCTGCTATTAGGATCGTTAGCAGTTTTGGATGAAGTGAGTTTTTTCTTCATTCCAGACATTCGGGCACAGAATGATGCTCTACGAGGATTTCCAACTTTTTTACTTGGTGCTTTAAGGTCAGATCCTGGATTTTCTCTCTCGTAAGACTTTCTTCCCTTTTCGTTGAGTCCTCCCTTTTTGTTCTGTCCTTCTTTTCTGGTCCAAGCAGCACCTTCAGTCTGCAGAAAAGGTTCTCCTGGTTGATAGTCCACTACATTATATGATTGAACTCTAGATCCTGGATATACTTTCTCAATTTGATTTTGAACATCTTTTCTACTTGGAAGAGATGCTTGTGGGAAGAACATTTTAAGTGAATAATACTTTCCTTTCCAACTCAACATTACATGAATTAAGTTTCCAGTTTTTGCTGGCATTCTTACTGCTTCTTCCAATTCAGTCTCTTCACTTACAGACTTCCAACCACCACCTGCTTTCTTATATTCTTTTGCAGCCCAACCATTTGCATAAGCAGATGGATATACATCAAACTTTGCTTTTGCTCTAGACTTCATCTTAGACCAAAGTGCTGGATTGGTTGGAACATTCTTTTCCTCAAGATTTTGAAGTTCCTTTTCTCCTTCAATCTGTTCAAGGATTTTAGCAACAATACCAGTATGCTCAGGTACACAGTTTGGAACCATTTTATTTCCTTTCTTTTTCATTCCAACTTGTTTATATCCGGTCCAGCAAGGACCCTTTGCTTCATCCATGGATCCATGAACATCATGTTCGCCACTATCTAAGTAATCTGCAGCAGCATCTAAGTAATCTGCTGCTTTAGTAATCTTTGATTGTACCCATGCTTCAATATTACCTTCTCCCTTACCCATTTTTTTCTTCAATCTCTTTGCAGCATTCATAACTGTAGAAAGTTCGGAACGAGCCATAGAGTGCTCATGATCCTTTTCTTCATTGGTTGGATGAATCTGTGCAATATCATACTTCATTTGATTAGTCATAATTGCTGGTGGCATTGAGAACATATCCCAATATTTGGGACCATAAGCACACTCAGATCTCAATTCATTTTTCTTGCATTTGGGACAATATCTAACTAATCCCTTTTCTTCCTTGATCTTATTGGATGACATAATTGGTTTTCCTCCTTTTCCTGGACGATCTGCTACAGGATCTGCTTTTCTTTTTCTTCTTACTGCAGCAGCAATCTCATCCTTAGACATTTTTGCCGCCTTTTCCTTAGAGAGGCACTTTGGTTTTCCTTCTCCAGGTTCACGAGCACACTTACCAATTCTTTCACCTTTCGTATTGTAACGATCCCATCCACCACCACCAACTCCACCTTCTCCACCAGTTCCAAACCATTTGCGGAGATCTTCATAAGCAATTCTTTTTTTAGAATGCTTAATCTCACCTTTTTGTTTTGCAATCAGTTTCTTGGAAACAGTTGCAAAATCTGCAATAGGATTTTCATCAGGAATACCCTTCTTAGGAGTATCATAGATGTCTACATCTCCATCAGCATCACGATCAACATACTGCACTGTGGCATGATGAACCAACTGTTTCATATCAAGGTTGGGATCTAACTGATGTTGTTTTTTTCTCAAGTGTGGAGTTTTATGGGTAAATTTGGTGAACTTAGGTTCCATCAAATATTATCAAGGATCTTTTTATATTTAGGAATCAATTATGTCGGGCCATAATATATCAAAAGGATTTAACTGAGTATCTGGTAGGTCTCTAAGTTCTTGACGATATAATGCCCATTGTTCTTTATTTTCAAGACCTAAATCATAATCACTGATTTGAGTCCAATCACTGTCTTTAAGTAACTGATTTCTTTGTTCTCTTACCTTGTCCCACTGATCTTCAAGTTCTTGAGTATTATAAGGTCTTATAATAAATTCTGTTCCAGTCCATTCGACAGTTTCTATTTTTGAGTCATATGTTGGATATTCATAAGGACCAGTATATCCAGCAGCAGAAATTTCATCAGCAGTAAATGTTGATGGATCAGTTCTTGTGAATCCATCTGGGAATTTAAGTCTAAATGGAATTGGTTCTGGTTTTGAACCTTTAAGTGAATAAAGAGTCATTTGAGTATTATTATTTTGTTACTATTTACTATATGGGACTCAGGGCGTGAGCCTTGGAAGGAGTAGAGGGTCATAACGCACCGGGTGGGGTGAAGTTAGATGTGTAGCGGGCGACGCCTTTGGTGATGCGAATATCATCAAGATAACCGCTAAACACATTAAATGCAGTACCAAGTCGAATAGGCGCGTAGTTTGTATAATTGTTAGCAGAAGTGCTTGCCTGCGATATGCCGTTTACATAAAGACTAGCCGTAGTACCTGCGCGAACCCAAGCAACGTGGGACCAAGTACTAGCAGTTAGGGTTGCACTGATACCATAGCTTCCACCAGAGGTCATCGCATAAAGCGTAGATCCAGTCATTATAATCTGCCACTTCCCGGCATAGCTGTTCCACCCCGTATATGTTCCAATGATTCCCGAAGCCGTTAACTGAGATCCAACTGGATAAATCCAAAACTCAACACAGTAATCTGTATCAACAAGCGCCCAGTCGGCACTGCTTGGCCCTTCAACGTAATCATCGACCCCATCAAAGTAAAGAGATGTAGTGCCAAATTTCACCTGAGATGTTGAAAGATTAGCATCCGCGTAAGCTGTCATTGTTCTTGCGTAGCTACTCTCGTCAAGAATAGTAGTGCTGCCATTGGCTCCATCTGCTCGCAAAAGAAGTAAGACGTTATTGTAATAAGGATCCTCGCCTACGTTGGGTGGCCACAGCAATGCTCTCTTCGCCTTCAACTGCTCCCGTGGTGTCCACACACCAGGCACAGACTGGTTGAAGCTTGTCTCCCGCGCAGCGCCGATCAATCCCCCGTTGAATCCAATCATTACGCAATCTCCTCGTAGCCGATCACCAGCTCAAGATCCCCATCAACACTGGCGATAGCACGAAGAGAGTCGCCTTCCTCCAAATAGAAGTAGGTCTCTTTGGTGCTGAGTATCTGCGTAGCGTCAGCAGGCACGGCGATAGTCTTTGCCAAATAGCGATCAGTTGAGCCGTCATAGATGCTCACGCTGATATCTGCAGCGTTGGTGCCATCCACGTTGGCGCAGAAGATGCTGTTGATCTTTAGTACAGTATTACTAGCAGGAGAGTTTGTTAAAATACCAACAATAGAAGTTGTGACACTAACTCTTGCAGTTTTTCCTGTAATCGTTGTTGGATTCTTAAGATTCGGTGCTGCCATTTTAGAATATCATTCCCATCATTACTGGACTTATATCTGGTGTGGAACTTCCACCACCACCTTCTATATTTATGGTGCCAATGCCTGAAGAAACTGTAACTGTAGAAATACCTGCACCTCTAAAGTCTAAGAGTGTTACTCCAGTTCCTACTGTTCCTCCTGCTGTTGCGATTCCAACACCAGAAAATAAAGTTCCGGAAGATGTGGTAACAATACCAGAAATTAATACATCACCAATCACATGAAATTTTGATGTTGGAACTGTGGTTCCTATTCCAATATTATCTGTAGTCGTATCAACATACAGATTTGGTTCACTTGCTAAATTGGCAGTATATCTGGTTCTATTTGCCATTATGAGTTTTTAGGTATTTATAGTGGCGAGAGCGTCGTGGAAGGAGTAGAGGGTCATAACGGACCGGGTGGGGTGAAGTTAGATGTGTATCGGGCGACGCCTTTGGTGATGCGGAGATCGTCGATGTATCCGTTAAACGAAAAAGATGTACCTCTCCCTCCAACCTCTAGTACATCACTAGAATCGTTTGCGCTGGCATAGGTTACGGAGACATCTTGGACTCCATTGATGAATAGTTTGTAATTAGTGCTGCTTTTGCAAACGGCAATATAATACCAAGATGCACCTGATAGTGATGTAACGCCGCTAAATACCGCGCCACCGCTGTAGAGGTCAATTCTATTTGATGAGTTTTTGTACAATGTCCAGCCCGGCCCGGTGCCTCCAGTAAAACACTCAACAATCACTTGGATTCCGCTAGTGCTACTCCAATACGCCCAAAACTCAATGGTGTAATCAACCGTTGATAATGAGAATTGAGTACTAGCAGGGACTGATAGGTAGTCGCCACTTCCATCAAATGCAATACTACTCCCACCGTATTTGCTCTGCGCCGTACTGATCTGCGCGTTTCCATAGGCAGTGACAGTTTTTGGTGAGAAACTTTCATCAAGAATTGTCGTACTGCCATTGGTGCCGTCACCGCGCAGGAGTAGTGAAATATTGGCGAAGTAGGGGTCTTCACCTGCATTTAGTGGCCATATCGACGCACGCTTTGCCTCAATCTGCTGCTGCATTGTCCACAGTCCAGGAACACTTGCTGAAGCTGATGTCGTTCTCGGTTTCCCTAGCAACCTTCCGCTTGCGTCATACATCAGGTGAACTCCGTCGTATTGATCAGGAGTTGCAAATCATTATCAGCAGATGCCTGTGCATAAATTGACCAACCCTCTTCCAACCAGAATCCAGTGTCCTTAATAATCACCAACTGTGTTGCATCTGCCGGAACTGCAACAGTCTTGCAAATGTATCCGTGCGTTGAACCATCATATACTGATACAGAAATATCAGCAGCATTAGTGCCATCTATATTACTACAAAGAATAGAATCCACACGAATGACTTTATTGCTACTTACACCATTGTCAAGTGCTGATGCAAGAGTTGTACCCACATCAACAATCACAGGTGACTTGGGTATAATAGTAGTTGGACTGACTATATTGGGTGTTGCCATTTCTTATAAAACAATATTTGCGACGATTGGATGTATTCCTACTGTTCCACCTGTAATATTTATCGTACCAATACCAGAAGAAACAGTGACTGTAGATATTCCTGGTCCTCTAAAGTCAAATAAAGTAACTCCAGTTCCTACTGTTCCTCCTGCTGTTGCAATACCAACTCCAATAATACCACCAACAAATCCAACAATTTCAACAATATCATTTAATGATACTCCATCATTGAGAACAATTGAAGTTCCATTTGATGCAGTATATTGATCTTCACTTAACTTTACACCATTTAAGAATACATCAACAAATCCAACAGTATAAGTTGCACTGAATGTTGTTTGTGCCTCTGTTGCAACATATGAAACAACATTTTTAGACATTCCAACGGCAGTACTGATACTTCCACCACCAGTTGAAGAAACTGTGACAGTAGTAATACCACCAGAATAAGATGCTGTTATTCCTTCACCAACAAAATTAATTGTTGTTGCTGCAGTGCCGATGGTAGATCCTTCGTCTTGTATTGTAATATTGGAACCACCTCCACCAGTAGCTGTTATAGTTACATTACCTGTTGATTGATCAATAGAAATACCAGAACCAGCGGTAATGGAAGTTACAATACCTGTTAAAGATGAACCAGAACTAGTTGCAGTAATAAATCCAGTATTATTAATTAAGTCACTAGTATTTACTGGAATTGAAGGTTTATTATAAAGATTGTTATAATCACCTTCTTGAAATCTTATGTATGGCATTTTAATTATTAATAGCTGAATAAACTACTTTGAAAGTAGTACTATTTGATGATGCAGGAAAAGATAAAAGTCTAAGATTCCCCAAACTTAAATCCATTGAATATGTAGCAATTCCGGATGGTTGATGAATTGTTCCATATTCTGTCATATAGATATTTGACCCATCGTGTAAAGCTTTAATTTCAGTTATATTATAGTTTGTTCCCTGAACTGCTTGAATTGAAAAATTAACTGATCTATATGTAGATGTTGATAAAGAAACTAAAACAGATGCATTAGTCGATGTTGTTGTTGTAATGGTAGACTGAATACTACCAGCTGACATCTCAAGTGTTTGTGGTCCTCTAGTTCCTACGATGTATGGCATTTTAAGATGCGGTCTCCAAAATACTTAAAATACATTTAAGTGTATTATTTGCACTTGCTACAATTTTCACAGAATCATTAGTTTCTAAAACCATTTTTCCACTTATTGGAACAAAAGCATCATTTGTTGGGACATTAGCTTCCTTAATTATTTCAGTATCAGTTCCCGATCTTGAGTGTTTCATAGTAACTGTTGCATCAGAACTTCCTACATTTGCAATATGAACATACAAAATAATAGAAGTATACCCAGTTGGAGAAGTATACATTGTTTGTTCTGAATCTGTAAGTTCCAAAGTGACCGTTTGGAATCTATTTAATGCTAATTGTGCCATATTAACTTAACGCTAAGATGAAGGGTGTCATTTCTGTAAATAAACTTCTGGTAAATGCTCTACCACTGATTGTTCCATTATTTTGATTAATTACAATACCATCGCCAATTCTGAAGTTTCCTGATTGATCTGTGCTTGTAAAGTCTACTCTTCCACCATTTCTCGTAACCACTTCATTTTCTTGAACTGGAACTCCACCTCTCAGTGGGGTTGCTGTTGTAATATCATTACCCGTTCCAACATACTCAAATGTATGTGAACTTGCAGTGATCTTACTTACTTGATAGAAGTATGCAGTTGTTCCAACACCAACACTATTATTTAAATTTTCATCCAAAGTAATAGTGGTGATTCCAGATACCACTGGAGTTGAACTATTTATTGTGTAGTAAATTGGTGCAATATTTGCTGTTGCAGTAGCAGTTGTTCCTGAGTCTGGTGCGGAAATAGTTACTGTTGGTGTAGAAGTATATTGTGATCCACTCGAAATAATTGTTACTGTAGAGACACGATCTCCATCAAGAGTTACAAATGCTGTAGCAGTAGATCCGTTAGGACCAGTTGGAGTTCCTACTGTCACCGAAGGTGTTGTTGTATACCCACTGCCACCGTCTGTAACGGTGATATTTTCCACAGTGTAGTAAAGAGTATCAAAATACAAAACTTGACCCTCGTAAGGTCTTGTTGTTGTGTTAATTGCCACTGCGACTGTATCAGTGCCCACAGATGCACTTGTAGTTACAATTCCTGTGAACTGAAGGTTACTTGTTCCATCTGCTACTAATCCATAAGTTCCAAAATCAGTATTACTGTTTGTGAGTGAACATTGACCACCTTTATATGCAGTGATTCCTTCATTACAACAAATAGTGAACACACTTACTAGTTGAGCATAACCATTATTTGTAACAGCAATACCAACCCCACCTTGATTGTATTGAGTATAACTATCGACAACCATTGACTTCAATCCTTCAGCAAGATCGCCATCAATTCTCATTCCAGTACCAGTTGTTGTGTTACTGGTGCAATTTTGAATATATGGACTTTCCCACTTTCCACCACCCACATTAGTTGCACCAGATGGTGGAAATGCTACAGCAGCACTTGGAGAAACATGTCCAACAAATGTCATATTTGCAAGATAAGTTCCTTTGTTTACATGGAAAATATCTTCAGTTGAGTTATTTGGAATTACTGTTACTGTCTTGAGATTATCGCCAACAATAGAAACAAACGCAGGAACTTCTATTGGATTATTTTCATTATAAGTTCCTGATAAAACTTTAATAACAGTTCCTGTCTGGGCAATTGCAACTGCTCCAGCAATGGTTAACTTTGCATTATCAATTGATGTTCCATTCTTAGCATCATTACCATCTTTCGCAACATAGATGATATTTGGTGCTGAGTTAATACCAGTTGCACCAACATTAATGGTTACATCATCACCAATAGTAATTGAAGAACCAGTAATGAGAACATCACCAGCAGTAATAGTATTGTTATCCCCATCAATAGTTACTGATGATTGTCCAATAGTAAGAATGCCAGTAACTCTTGCGTTTCCATCAACAAAAAGTGCAGTTTGACCAATACCTATCGTAACAGTACCGATACCATTTGAAGATCCAAGTGTTGTAATTCCAGAAACAGATAAGTGTCTTTGAACTATTACATCCTGTCTTGCCGTAATAATTCCTATGGAATCAATGTTGGTTACGTCTTCATATGTTACAGTTCCTGCAATAGAAACATTACCTGTAAAGTATCCATCACCATCAACATAAAGTCTGTAGTCTGCATTTGCCGTAGTTCCAATACCAACGTTTTTGGTTGTATGTATACCGACAGAATCAACCTGCCAAGTTCCACCAGCACCAACACTTCCACCCAAATCACTACTTGAAATACCAACCCATCTGGAATTGGATTGATCGTAGATTAAAAGTTTTCCATCTCCTGTTGTTTGATCAAAGGAAACGTCGTCAAGATCCTTAATGAATCCTGCACCACCACCTCCCATTGTTGAGAGTTGTGTTTGAATTCTGTTGATGAAGATTCTGTAGTGATTTGCAAGATCATCTAAAGTCGCAAACTTTTGATCCATTGGAGTTAATGGATCTGGAGTGACTCCAATGGATTCCTTTTCTGTAGGTGGTTCTGTTAATAAGTTCTCTTGAAGACTCTTTTGTTCAGTTTTGATAGTTTCTACAAGACTATACAGATCCTTAATGTCATTTGTTACATGTCTAAGGTCATCATCATAATATTTTACTTTTGGAAGTCCTGATATTTCTTCCTTGAGTGCCTCAAAATATTTTAAAAGAACCTGATCAGTTTTTACACTATTCTCATTAAATTCTTTTAGTTTTTCTTCTAAATTGTTTTTGAGAATATTGTATTCATTTGTAATTTGTTTTTTTAACTTTCGATCATCATCTTTAAACTCCTTGTGGTATTCCCAGATTTTGAGTGATGATTCTCTAAGTTCTTTCCAGATTCTATCCTTTGATTCTTGATATTTTTCATCTATCTCTTTGATATTGGATTGAATTTCAACCTTACTTTCAAAGAACTTTACCCCATTTTCTTCAATAAAAGAGTCAAGATCTAACTTTAATGTTTCTTTTAAAGTTTCTATCTTATCATTTACTTTAATGAAGTCATCATCAATTACACTAAAAGTTTTCCCAATCCAGGAAAAATCGGGAACTTCATTTACCTCATTGACCCACTTGGGAAAAGTGGGGATTTGATTTTTAACTTCTTGGATATTTTCTTCTAACCTTTCAATATCCTTTTCATAATATTTTACTTCAGGTATTTCAGATCTTACTTGATCAACAATTTCACAAAGTCTTTCTAACTCTTCATCATAATATTTTACTTCCGGTATCTCAGATCTTACTTGATCTACGATTTCAGAAAGTCTTTCAATATTTTCTTCGTAATATTTTACTTCTGGTATTTCAGATCTTACTTGATCTACGATTTCAGAAAGTCTTTGTAATTCTTCATCATAATATTTTATTTCAGGTATCTCCGGAATATCTTTCCTTACCTCGGAGATTAACTCAAGAATTTTAGCAATAAGATATCCTTCAGATTGATTTTCTTGACCTTTAGAATCTCCTACAACTAATGTTCCGTTAAAGTCTCCAGAAACATTAATCGATTCTTCATTTAGGTCTATTACTTCTTCTTTCTCAATAAAATCTTCAACAGAGGGTAATTCTTGCTCTGTTTCTTCTGTTAAAAATTCATCTACGGAAGGCAATTTGTCATTAGAAACAAACTGCTCAATCGAAGGTAATTCATCCTTTGACATCTTATTAGTAACAATAGTACTTCGGGATTTCTCTCCCTTTGTACTATTTATTATCTTCAGTAATTCCGTTCTTCAATAGTTTTGATAACTCTGCAGTAGAACCAACAAAAAGTGCATTAGTAACATTGGTTGGTCCTTTGACTTTTTGCTCATCAATATCTTTTAGTTTCTTTTGCAAATCAATTAATTTATCTGTCGCATCAGCAACATTTTTAATTAGTTGTCCAGCAACTTCATAAGCTCTTGGCATTTCACTTTCTTGTGCAAGTTCTAAAATACCATTGAGTGCTTCTTGACCTTTTTCGATGATTGAATATAAGTTGCCTCTAGTATACTCATAATCTTTTTTGAGATCATTAGAAACTGATGCTATAGATTCTACCTTTTCTTCAACAGATTCTACTTCACGAGATACTATATCTCCGGCAACATTAAATGTATCATTAAGATCATCGAATTTTCTTGTCATTTTCATACTGTTTCTTTACAATAAACCACTAAACCCAAAATCATCTCCAAATTGAATTAGATTTGCATCCGCATTGGTAATTAATTTGACTTCGGATCCAGAAACATGAGATGTTGGAGTTGTTTCATCATATCCACGTTCAACTGTGATTTTACTTCCAGATTTAGAAGCAACTCTGAAGTTTTCGTTATCAATAACTATTACTCCACCAACAGAAATTGTTGATGCATCATTAACTTCAATAATAGTCGATAAATCTGTTACATCCTTAGAAAGGTTTGTAACAACGTTGTTAGTATAACTCTTAGTTGCTACTGGTTCAACGGAATAAGTAACCTCTCTTGTTGGAGTGCTTGTACGATCTCCTGCAATATATCCAACAGAAACCTTTTCGATAATATCTTTGGAAACATCTGCGATGGGACCAAACAGATATGTTTTTGCTGTAAATCTTAAAGTATAAATTAAAGCTCTTCTTGTAGAATAATCTCCTTCATAATCATCTTGCATTGATATTCCTTCAAGAACAACAGGAATGTCTCTTTTTTCTCCAATTGTTTCAACAAGATCAACACTCACAGTATATGCGGGTTGAAAATATGGAATAATTTGCTCGATAATCTGAAGCATATCATCATTTAACTTAGTCATAATGCTAAGTTCAAATGACATATTATATGGAACAGGCATATAAGACTTTCTTGGTTTAGTCTTATCAGACGTTAAAGATGATAAAAACGTTTGAGTAGTTGTTACCTTTCTTGAAGTGTCATATGTCAATCCAGTAAATTCGAATGACATTCTAGGCAATGACATTTGAACTGGTTTGTTCAAATCAGAAACTTGTTCTAATCTTGCCAAAAACTTTTGAATTGGTCCATATGCAAGAGGAACTTTGATCGTGCTTACGACCGAATCTGAATTGTCCGTATGTTTAATTGAAATATCATTAAACAAAGAACCAAACGAAACAATAGTTCTTCTTAATATTTCGTGGTAAAAATATTCAAACATTTGTCAGGAGATTACGATATACTATTTATGGATTTCCAAAAGGATTAGACTCACTGAAATCTATAATTGCATCAGCCTCAGATTCAATGGTATCGTTTTCGGCATATGTGTCTGTTGTATTATACTTATTGATTATTCTTACTTTATAAGTTGCTCCGGATTCAGAACCAGTTAATACATCACCATTCACAAAAGATCCTGAGATATTAGATACCTTCAGTAAATTATCAACCGAATTCCATTCTTTAACTAATGCAGTGGTAGAACTTATACTTCCAACGACTGTTTCATTATAAACATATGTTCCCGATCCAGAAAAATATGGAGAAGAAACTGTTATAGTTGGTGCTTCTGTATAACCAAGTCCAGCATTTGTAATATAAATTGCAGTAACAACCCCTGCGGTGTTTATGTGCGCTCTTGCAGTTGCTGTTACTCCAGCACCTGGAGCTCCACTAAATGTTACCGTTGGTTCTCCAACGTATCCAGAACCTCCAGAAGTTAAAGTAACTATACCAATGACACCATCACCAATAGTTGTTGTTGCCGCAGCTCCTGCACCCCCACCACCAACAAATGCAACTGATGGTGCATTGGTATATCCATATCCAGGATTTACAATTTCAACTCCCTGAACTTTATAGTTTTCAGTATTTCCATTACAATCAACCAGTCCACCAATGAGTGTTGCAATTCCAACTGCAGTTAGACCTCCTGCTGGAGCAGAAGAGATAGCCACTCTTGGAGATGATGTGTATCCGTTTCCTCTATTTGTAACAGTGATTAATCTTACACCACCATCTACAATTCCAGTAAAAGCTGTTGCGGTAATTCCCGCACCAACCATAGTTAGAGATTGAATATAACCTTCATCTTTCACATTATCATCAATTTCCTCAACTCCAGTGTCAATAACCTCATCCTCATATCTAAACAATTCGCATCTTAGTTCGTAAACATAAGTTTTTTGGAGTTGATAAAATGGTTTTTCATGCTCAACAAATTTAATTTCAAATAATCTATCTCCGAGTGGAAACCAAATTAAATCACCTTCTTTTGGTCTGGTTGACAGTTTGATATCTGGTATATTTTTTGTCAGTGGTGAAATATAGGTTTCAAATCTTTCTTTTGATATGATTAAACTTAAATCATTTAATGGTTGAACACCAAACTTTGAAAGAAGAGTTCCCTGACCCTCATACCCATCATAAGTGTCTACATATGCTTCTAATGGATACGCATTATCGAACTTGGATTCAATGACTTCTTTTATTATTGTTTTTTCTGTAAGGTATCTTCTTGGAATATAATAAACTTCAACTCCATACATGCGAAGTTGTTCGTTAATTAAACTTTGAACTAACGACTGTTCTGATTTTGATCCCTGAAGAAAAAATGGATTTAGCATATTATCCAATCATATCTAATGGTGGTAATTCGTATGTATTGGACATTTTTTCCATAATATCTTCAAGTTCTTTTTGTGCATCATCATAAATTTGTCTTCCGTTCAATTCAATACCACCTGGAAGTTTAACTCCTTGAAATTTTATTAAATTCTGTCCCCATTGTTTTTTGATGAGAGAAGTTAAATACATCTTTAAAAATGAATCATTCCATACTCTAGAATAATCACTTGGATCTAAGGTTCTGTAACAATCTATAATTAAGTAAGTGCCTGCAGTCACTGAATCCCAATCAATATCTAAGTATAAACGATCTTGTCTCTTGTTAAATCTAATTTGTTTTTGTGTTGTAAGTAAAAACTCAATGTCTTCCAAGTAAGTTTTTACCATCGCATAAGTTAAAAGTTCAGTTGATCCCCAGTAATAAATGTCATTCAAGAACAACTGATACTTCACACTAAACATATTGTTAGTGATTGTATTGGTCCCATCAAAGTGAAATATTTTATTTACCCCAATTACTGAAGGTGGAATCTGTAGATAATTTCCACCTTCATAAAAATTAAACTGAGTAGTTTGTCCAACATTATGGTTTACTGTTATTGTGCTAATTCCAACTCCAGATGTTGGTTGTGCCTTACCTCTATTAATATCGTCTTCGGTAATTTGATATTTTAAAAAAGTTGGGTATACTCCATCAAAATGTCTTTCTTGAAAAAACTGAATGGCGTCATCTACCAAGTCTTCAATTTGCTCATCCGCAACATTAATTTCCAGAACTGGAGCACCCAGTTTCCTTTTGCAATAATCAATTAATTCTTGTCTACTGGATGGTTGTGCCATTTATCTATTTACCCCTTAAGGTATTTATGGTGCAGAAGATATTCCAGAAATAACTAAAGCATTTCCACTTGCAAGTCTATAAACAGTAGATCCAGAACTTACAAGAACATCATATACGTATCTACCTTCACCCAAAGATCTTGTTGCAGTGCTTCCCAATGATAAATTAAATTTACCCTCAACAGCACTTGTAAAACCAACATTAAAGGTTGCTACTGCATACATCGATGAACCAATAGAAACACTTTTTGCCATCTGTGATGAACCAGTCCATCCATCAAAATTGAAAGCAGATCCTGATGTAGTTTTTACTGTAAAACTATCAGTAAAAGTTGATCCCGTGTTAATTACAAGATTTGCCCCGTAAGCAACACCAGAGGTTGGATCAAAGGTAATTGTGTGAGTTGCCATTAGAATTTAGATACAACTTCTTGTTGTTTTAAGTAAAGTTTGATATATGATTTTGAATAATTTCTCAAAATATCAATATTATCTATACTATCTATGTCTCTTGCAAGTTTTTCATATTCAAACATTTTATTGATGTCTTCCAAAATAATTTTATCTGGATCCATTAATTAACTCCTTTAGTAAACTCTTAATCTCACCCAGTTCATTCTTTACAGTTTCCATTTCACCCTCAATATTTTTTATTTTATTTGAGTCATTTTGTTTTGAGTTTCTAAGTGCAATATAATTGTTATATTCATTCATGTCTGTATTTAAAATTGCTTTTGTTTTTTGGTCACGTACTAGATTTACGTGACCCTCTACTTTTGCGTAATCCATAATTATGCGAGAGCAATAGTTCTAAGATCTCTAAGTCTAGGTGGATATGCTTGATTTGTTGAAGTTCCAACAATCTTGACACTAAAGTATCTAAATGTTGGCAAGTTGTCAATTGTGAACTCAATATCCGTAAATTGTGCTTGATCACTAATCAATGCCAAAGTGTCGGATTTTGGTACAAACTTGTCTGAAGATCCATCACTATTTGAGATATCGATAACTTGACCAGACTGAAGAAGATTTGAATATCCTGGGAAAGGATAATAAATTAATTCTTCAGATGAATCTTTTGCAATTGCATAGAAAGCTCTCACATCATTATAGACATTCAGATATGCAGAAAGATAGAGTTTAATCGATGTTGCGGGAGATTCAAGAGAAATTGGATTTATTGCATAAACAAATGCATTAGGATCGTTAATTATGTCTGAAGTTCTGTTATCAGTTATATAATTTGTGATTGGTTGATTGACTCTATTGGAAGTGAGGATCATTGCAACACGATGCAAGTCAACAACAGGAGATAGTGAGGGGTTTGTGGTATTGAGGTTCAATGCCATTGTAAAGGATCTGTTTCCGGGTAAAGTTGTCAGTGAATTTGTCTCATTGACTCTGGAAGCAATCAATCTTGGAGAACTTAAGTAATTTACTCCTTTCAGAGTAATATTTTCAAACCCTTTATCGGTAAAGGAAATTTCGGAACCATCAACACTTGTTCCACCTATTGTTCTAATAGAAGCACTAATATTTGTTCCTGCAGGAGTTATATTTTCGACTATTGGAGTTATAACCTCATATTGAATGTTTTCTGTGGACTTAATCTTATTTCCACCAGTAGATTTGGTTTCATTCAGATAAAGTTTTGGTAAACTTGTTCCAACTGATCTATCGATTCCATTTGTTGACATATCTAGTTTAATGTTATAATAATCAAGATCAATAGAATCGGACACTGTTGAATCTGAGAGATTATGAACTTTGTTAATTCTTCTCAGAGAAACACCATCTAACTCATATTTGTAAACAAAATCTCCTGTAGTGTAATTAAATGCAAGAGTTGAATCAACAGATCTTGTGATTCCAATAAGTGAATTGGTAGAAACGCCAGTGTAAGAAATAATTTCTTGACCAATTCTTGCATAACCTGGATTTGTTGTTCCAACCCCAACATTTTCAAATGTTCCAAAGTTTGTAGAATCTGCAATAAGTATAGTTGAAGTTGAGGTTGATTCATAATCTGCAATCAGTTTTGTTGGAGTAACATCACTGATAACATTTGATATTTGGACTCTATTGAGAGTTGAGTGCATACCATGATTTTTTTGATTTACTTTGATATGCAAACCATCAGTAACAACAGTTGGTGCTACTGGAATCAAGACATTCCCACCAGTGCTTGCATTTAAGGTTGTTGTTACTCCCAAATTGTTGGTATATCTTACAGTCCCACCAGCACCAACTAAGAAATCTCCCTGAACATTATCCAAAACAAGTTCATTAATTCCAGTTATATCAGTAACTGAAAGTCTAAGATTTCTTCCAAGAGATGTAATTCCGATTTGAGTTGCTGTTAATACGTCACCAACTGAATAACCAGTTCCACCATTAGAAATTGTAGCTGCAATTGCAACACCATTACTAATTGTAATGTTTGCTGTTGCATCTCTTCCAGATCCAGTAATATTTGTCAAAGAAACATTGGAATATACTGTAGAACCAGATGAAGGTGTGTATCCTATACCAGAATTGGTTATAGTTAAAGGTCCAGTAGCAGTTCCTGCGGAACCAACATAAATTCCACTAGCATTTGAACCCAATTGAGTCATCGTATTTCCTAAAGTAAGTCCAGAATCTTGTACTGTAGATCCCAACCCAACTCGAATTTTCTTGGAAGAAAGTTCTAAAGCATCTTTAAGTAAGAATGGTGTCTGATCACTATCAATATCAAGAACAGGGTTATAGAAGTTGACATTTCCACTACTTGTAAATACTGCACGATTTAATGTAAACTTAATATCCTCATATTGACTTGCATTCCAAGTTGAACCATTTTGAGATTTAAACAGAGATCCAAGTGTCGGTTGTGATGTAACAACAACTTGTCTAGATTCTGCCTGATTTGCAGTAGAAATATCTATTTCACCAAGTCTTGAAATCCAAATTGTATATTCATTACTTGTTGAAAGAACAACCAGAGAATGATACTGTTCTCCGGTAAGATAAACTGGAGATTCGAATACAATTCTTGTCTTAAGACTACCATCTTCAGAAACATTTACGTATTTTGCGTCAATTACAACTTCACTAAAAGGATATATTTGTTCAGTAGGAAGTCCAAGTTTCATTGGACGTAATTGTACAATGACAGGTAATGTTTCATCTTTTGATCTGAAGAACAAATCAATAGAAGTAACAAAAATTCCAGATTTATCTTCAATGAAGAATGACTGTGCAAGTGGATCTAATATACAAGAACTCTTACCATAACCAAAATCTCGTTCAGCAATAATTTTAATACTTTCTAAAATACCACTAACACCCTGCACTCTTCCCGCAGAAGCTTCTCCCAACCAATTATTAATTTCTTGTGGGGCAGCTTCCCTTCCAAGGAATTTTTTATAAGCAGCAGCAACAAGAGCACTATCTGTATTATCTTGATTAATTGATCCAGAAGAAACTGCTTGACTAGTTAAAGTAGTTCCTGGAGTTGTAACAGTCTGAGAGATTTGATAAGCTTCTTGTTGTTGAGCAATTACTCCTTTTCCGAGGGTGGTTGCTTCTGGGCTATTAGCAATTTCTGTTTCAATTTGTCTAACAG
>Ga0208019_1000615_pt1 | contig 19320 bp, 21 predicted proteins | sample CB_VirMetaG_5_FD_184540 | JGI IMG/M metagenome (GOLD analysis project Ga0208019, IMG submission 184540) | Freshwater to marine saline gradient viral communities from Chesapeake Bay - CB_1508_1D Viral MetaG (SPAdes) (version 4) | ecosystem: Environmental > Aquatic > Marine > Coastal | place: USA...
CTGGGGAAACCACTCTACTTGCGTACGCAAGCGTGTCGTGGAATGGACGGAGGCTTCCACGATATGTCGCCGTGTAGTTGTCAACGTCGTTATCGTCTCCGATGAGAGACCCGGCATCCGCAACGACCCAAGAGGATGTGATCTCCGCCTCGATCAAATACGGTGCTTCGTTTCGCCAGCCTCCGACAGAAGCCGGAGCCGGGATGAACTGAACGGTGGGAGGCGTCATTGCGTGTACTCCACCATGATCTCTAAGTCAGATGGACTTCCAACTGACGTAACATCAATTTGTAATCTGTCATTTTCATCTATTAATGGATTACTAATCGCACCAGTAAGTCCACTAGTATTTGCAGTTATTGTAGCAATTGTAGTTGTATCTGTAAAGTTCTTCAGAGAAAAAGTAGCAGTTCCAGAAGAAGTTCTAGCATAAACCTCGGTAATAGTTCTACTTGATGCGGCTCTGGGTTCAATTGTGTATGCCTTTACAGATGGAGATTCAATTAGCATTAAGTAAGAATCAACCACAGTTGCAGTATCTTGGTATGTCCCGTCTGGGAAAGTGATCCCACCATCACTTGAGATACCTGCGACATGAAGTGTCAGAGAACTGGTGTCAACAGTTCCTGTCAACCCATTGAATGTTTCGACATAATCACCGACTGGACCTGTTGGACCAGTGTTTCCTATTGGACCTTGTGGTCCATCTGCACCAGTCGGTCCTATACCACCATCTTGTCCAGAAATCTGCAACCATCCAAGAGTTAATCCGTCCCAAACATATGCGTAATATAATCCAGTATCATTCTCATACCAAAAATCTCCGGTATTAGCACCAGATGGTGCGGTATTTCCTGCTGTATAACCTATAGAACCACCTCCACCCGAGACAATAACATCTCCAGTTTGTCCGTTGACTGAAGAGACACCTTCTACTGCACCAGTTGCTCCGTTGAATGTCTCAACATAATCAGTGATGCTGGTTGCTGCTGTGTTCTGATATGTTCCGTCTGGGAAGGTGATCCCACCAGCATCAAGTGAAATACCAGTTCCAGCATGAACATATGTTCCTGCCTTTAGATATGTTCCTGCTTCAGTGTATGTAGTGGAATAATTTCTACCAAAAGTTAAGAGTCCACTACCATTTATACTCACAACCAAACCACCAGCAGGATAAATCTGCATAGAGGAACCATTTTGGTTGATTCTTCCTACAACAGAAGATCCAGTATCTGCTATTTTTATATCTTCAGTGGCGATGATTTCACCACCAGCAGTAATTCCACCGTCACTTGAGATACCTGCGACATGGTAATAAGCATTAGCAGACAACACCTCAGTAGCATTTGGTATCCAAAATCTTGTTGTATAAAGTTGTGCTAGTGTTCCATCCTGTACAACAAATCTATTATTACCACTTTGTCTTAATTTTATTTGTCCTCCGTTATAAGCATTGAGGACTCCTGTATAATTTAAATCACCATCGACAGTAATCCCACCGTCACTTGAGATACCTGCGACATGGAGTGTCAATGAACTGGTGTCAACGGTTCCTGTCAACCCATTGAATGTCTCGACATAATCACCGACTGGACCTGTTGGACCAGTGTTTCCTGTTGGACCTTGTGGTCCATCTGCACCAGTGTTTCCTGTTGGACCTTGTGGTCCATCTGCACCAGTGTTTCCTGTTGGACCTGTAGGACCAACAGGACCCTCAACACTACCACTAACTCCAATAGTAAATGTATTTCCACTTAATAATATTTCTATATTATTTCCTGCGGATAAACCAATATTACCAGTGACACCATTTATTTCATAAACAACTTGATCACCAATACCACCAACAATAACATCTCCTGTTTGTCCATTAATAGATGTTACAATTGTTCCTGCTGTACTACCGTCTGGGAATCTAAAATAATCTGTGGCACTAATTCTATCTGAACCGCCTGGATTTGTATACCCAAAAACACTTACAGTTTTACCAGATCCATTTGTTGCAACATCAGTGTTGACTATACTGAATGTGAATCCGGTTCCATCGTAAGAACCACTATCCACTTGAAAAATTCTATCTTCCAGATCACCAAACACGACTCTTATCTGGCTAGTGCCATGCTCCTCAATGTCTCTTATGACAGCAGACAGTATATACCTGTAATCATCAGCGGTAACACCACCATCTGATTTGTGAATGGAAAGTGCGTTTGTGTCAGTAAAATGATGAAAATCGCCAGGAGACGAAGCGGGACCAAGAGCTGTTTCGGGATATACTGCAACTGAAGGTCCACTGCGATAAGTATATTCTGAATCACTCAATCCCACTCTAGCAGCGATATCATATGCGTCTAGTTTTATAAGAGTTGATGTTCCAGTCTGTGATGCTGTTAAGGTTAAACCAGGAGTAACTGATTTAAACAATAATTCTGATGTATCTCCGAACGTAACTCCGTCCTGAATGCCAACAGAATCTATTCCTCCGCCGCCCCCTCCACCTGAAATATTAACTCTTACATTCTTTCCTTCTCTTGCAAGAGTAACACCACTACCTTCAAATATAAGATCATCGACTGATCGTATTAGAAGTTCTCCGCTATCTCCATCACGAACACCAACTGCACCTCCACCCGATGATGCTGCATTAATGAACTTATTCATTAATTGCTGGTTTATGTTACCATTCGAAGAACTGAGAAGTTTCTCAAAGAATTTCTTATCTATAGAAACACTTTTCTTTTTATCGTCGTAAACAAGAGGATATTTCGTATCTAATATACCAGAGTCACCTTGGAAACCTCGATCTCCTTGATCACCCTTTTCACCTTTTGGTCCCCGTATCCCAGGAGCACCTTGTGGTCCAGCTGGTCCAACGGGACCCACAATGCCTATTTCTCCTCTGTCTCCCCTTTCGCCCTTTTCACCTGGCAATCCAGGAGCACCACGCTTTCCTTCTGGTCCTACTTCTCCCTGCTCCCCCTTGTCTCCCTTTGGACCCTGAATACCTCGTTGACCTCTAGGACCCGGTAGACCTATTTCACCTCGTTCACCGATATCACCACGCTCACCCTTTTCTCCTCTTTCACCGGGATAACCCTTTGGACCTTGTGGTAGATCAAAACTATAAACTGTGTTATCTGTAAGATACACAAGAGCGGTATTTTCATCTAATTGTGTTATTTTCTTTATACCAAGACCAGTTTCGCCCCCTGGACCAATTTCTCCAGTAATTCCCTGCGGTCCAGTAACACCAATAACAACTACTTCATTAATAACTTGTTTTATTGGGCGAGTATCAACAACATCTTCGGTTAATGTTTTTGTTTCTTTCTTTGGTTCATAATATCTTTTTAAATATTCTTCTAAATCCGTTTTTTTACCAATAATCTTAACAACAGTTCCATCTTCTAGAAGGTAATTCTGACCTTTCGAGAAAAACGAAAATCCACCAGAATAATCTCCAAGATGAATTGCCTCATCGTGTTCTAGGTCTGTTTCTTCTAAAATTGTCTTTTTAGTAAGATATTCGTTTATTGATTTTTTCAGTATCCATTTGTTCATGAAACATTCTGTCCCAGAATACGTCTAAAAACTAGATTAAGACTATTGTATTTATGCTTTTATTTAGGTCTTTTCTTATATCCAACTTTTTCAGGTATTTTGGTACTTTTCTTTTTATTTTGAACTTTTTGCCTCTTTTTTAACTTTTTTTCTTGTCTTTCAATTTCAATTTTTTGAAGTTTTTGTACTTGTTCCTGTTCTGTTTTTTGTCGTAAAATAGAAGTATATGAATTTAAATTAGCAATAATTCTTTCTTTATGTTCATCTGGAACAAGATTTCTATCCAATAGAGTCTTACATGCCTGATATCCGACTTGATGTTTCCCTGCATATGCAGCAGTTGCTCCAATTTCGTCCAGAACACCCCATCTATAAACATCATCTTGAATAAACAAAATATCATTTGATGGATAAGGTATATCTGCCGCCATTCTAGCATATAGATATGCAATGGCTGGTTGTCCTTGCATTCTATACATTCTAGAAAGGAACCAAAGTGGTTCTGCTCTATCTGGTTTATGGTTATAGGAGTCTAAAAATGCTTGTGCTATTTCTTCCCGGGGTTTTTCCATGATCCCCTTAATAATAGCACATCTAAGTTTTGCATAATATACTTCTTCTTGCCATCCACCAGCTTCAGCTCTTCTTTCATATGCAGCTAAAGATTTATCCCATTGATGGGAATCAAAATAACTTTGAGCAAGATAGAACATATATCTTTCATTATTTGGTTCTTCTTCTAATGCCTTCTCCAAAAGCTCTGCATCTCTTTCGTATTTTTCTTTTGGGGTGATACCAACATTTCTTGCCCCCTCTGTCCTAGCCACAACTCTGTATGGTCCATCTATCCTTGAAAATACAAGATTCTCCTTGGGAACTTCAGATAAAGCATATTCATGAAGAACTCCTTTATATGTCCACTTAGAAGAAAGTTTAAATAATTGGTTTCTCCACCAAGTAAAATCACCTCTTCCTATTTTAAGAGAATATGCATCGGCAGTCATTTTATCTGGGAATCTGAAATCACCCTCAACATAATCATCAGCATCAATTACCCATGCATATTCTGCATCACTTTTTTCGGCATTTCTAAATGCTTCTGTTCTTGATCCCATTTTCCCAGCATGATCACCGAATCCCTTCCAATCTGACTGGTAAACTTCACCAGGAATCCCAAGTTCATCCATAGTTTTTTTGATGAGTTCTTGAGTTCCATCGGTAGAGCCTGTATCAGTAATATCATAGCGATCGACGTATTTTGCAATAGAACGAAGACACTGTTCTATGATATGGGTTTCATCTTTCACGATCATACAAAGGGTAATTTTTGGTTTCATAATTTACTCTCAATCCATTGTTTTAGATTTTTAGTGGGATTCCATAATAAAAGTTCTCTAGTCTTATTTATATCAGCTAAAGTAACTCTGGCTTCACCATCTCTAGGATCTAAATAAATTTTTTCATCGGAAATTATTTTTGCTAATTCATTTACTGAATAATTTTCACCAGACCCAATATTAAATATCTGACCATATTCCTCTAGAGTTACCGTCGAAGATAAAATATTTGCAGAGACAACATCATCAACGTGAATATAATCCCTTCTTTGTTCACCATCAGGTACAATTGTTAATGGTTTATTATTTTTTTTCTGGTCTAAAAATCTAGAAATAACAGGAGAATACTGACCCTTTATCGGAGAGCGATCCCCGAATACATTAAAATATCTAAAAATTATAGTTTCAAGACCATATAGCTTACTGTACATTTTACATAATTCCTCACCGCACAGTTTAGTAGTTGAATATGGATTCAGACAATCAGGAGATTGTGTTTCTTTATTTGGAGAATCATTCAATCCATATATCGCAGAAGTGGAGGAAAACATAACTCGTTTTACGCCATTCTCTAATGAATTTTGTAAAACACAACAAGTTCCATGTGAGTTTGTTTTGCTCGCCAAGATAGGATTTTTTATGCAATCCTGTATCCTAGTTTCTGCTGCCATGTGAAAAACATAATCAACATTTGAGTAAAGTTCTTTAGTAGAATCATCACAAATATCTTTTATATGATATTCTGCTTTATCATTATAATAAAAATGTTCATGTGAATCTGCAGATTCATTGTCAATAACAATGACTGAATTATTCTTTTTGATTAAAGTATCAACTAATGTTGATCCAATAAAACCACAACCACCAGTAACTAAGGCTCTCATATAAAACACTCCAATTTTATTTTCTAATTTCTTCGTGATCTTTATCTAAACTGAAAATTTTTGGTTTAAAATTTTCCTTTAAGTTAAATTGATTTTCTAAATGCTGACAATATGCATATCCCGGATCCAAAATTTTAGTTGGTTTATATTCACTCATATATCTGTTCATATGACTTTCATCATGCCACAAAGGCATGACACCATTCTCTAAATCTTCCGCTAACCTTTCTGATAAAAGTTTTGACATCCTCAAAAACTCATCAGTCTCTCCACCCTGAAAACAATTTTGAAAATATGGACCATCATACTCATATGGTACATATGCATTAGAGTTTGGATTTCTATCGAAAGTACATCGTGTAGATGGAACATTCCAAAATCCCGGATGTAAAGTAGTTACCCTTTTTTCTAGAATCTCATCACCTACATCATTAAATTTCATATCAGCATCAATATAAAACAAATAATCAGTTTCCCTTAAAAGAAGTGAATTATTATGAAAATGTCTATATCTAGACATTGATATGTATGGGAACTTTTCATGTTCAATTTTTATGACGTTCAAATTCTCTTCTGGAATTACTTTTTCTGATCTATCAGTAAAGAAAAAGAATTTTTGATCATGTTTCCCAGAATAATTTTCCTTTATACTTTCTATACATTCTAAACCAATATCAAAGTACTTATTTGTCCCTATTATCAACCAACCAATCATATTGTATCTCCAATTTTTTCAACATATTCCGCTGCAATGACATCCCAATTATACCAAGTTTCTGCTAAATGTCTAATTTGCTTTCTATATTTTTTATTTTCTTCACATGATTGTTTTATAACAAGATGTAAATTGCTTGGTATTATATCATTTGGAACAACAGTAATAAAAGGCAAAGAAGAATCTAAATTAGCAGAAGCACATTCAGAAACAACAATACTTAAACCCGCAGAGAGAGCCTCTGGTACAACTAAAGGTGCTGCTTCTCCATCACTAAACAAAACTAACGTAGAATAGTTTGTTAAGTTTTCGTATAGAGTTTCTTTCGACCACTGACCTAAATATTTACAAGTTTCATTTTCTTTAAATCTACCATCTATTATTGGTCCTGCAAAATCAAGCTCACACAAACCAGCACAGAAATTTGCAAGATCAGCCTGTCGTTTTCTGGGTTCAATTTTACCCAAAACAAGTGCTTTGCCATTTCCTTCATCTTTAAATTTAAACTCATCTACCTCAGCTCCATTTCTAAGGTAATCAATTTTTCCAGAATACCCCTTACTCAAGTATAAATCTTTTATTTCTGGAGATAATGCCAATATAGAAGGACTCCTTAAAGTCTGATTGAAAATTCTATCGTAATATCCACCCCAATATTGAGGTCTTAAAATATAACCAAAATGTGTCGTTACACAAAACGGTATTTTTAAATTATCACAAAAAACACCAGCATATTCGTCATACTGCAAATGTACGAAATCATAATCTTTTGAATTAATATCATCAATTACATATCTCAAATCTTGTGTATTATAAATTGTTACCTCATGTTTCAGTTTTTCTAAAGAGCACTTATATCTCCATATAAGAATTTCAACCGCTCCCCATCCATTTGGAGGGATTTCCATAAGTCCTGGTCCTACTATTGCAATCTTTTTAGTCATTAAATAAACTCCATATTTTATTTTTTAATTCTCCAGCATAATTTTGGGAGGGATCTCTACGGCTTACATCACAATGAAAAAATGTAACAGGATTGTAACTAATTTCGTAGGAATTTTTTCCTAGAATTTGATTATTTTCATATTTTAAATCCATGTATTGATCTCCCATACAGCAGTGATTAAGAGCACCACCTAGATCTACTACATTTCCACAAACACCACTGAAGAAAACTTCATCGGTTATCCCTCTAACATATTCATTTTCTTCTGTGTAAACCTCATCATAAACATCAATAACTTTTTGCATTGTGCAACGATTTTTTTCATTGTTTCTAAAAATAAAAACACCACCAGCAAAAAACGGCGTATTTTCGTTTGTACCTAACTTTTTACACACATCATCAAAATTTTGAATATTTTCAGGTGGAACTCCCTTTGCTTTAAAACTAGAAAAAGTTGGAACCCACCAATGTCTTGCAGATCCGATATTGTCCTCTACTTTTTTTATAATTTCAGAAAGATTATCATTAACCATAACGGTATCTGTATCAACATACATTCCATAATCCGTATCAATATCTAAAGCACGAATATACTTTTGTCTCCAGAACTGATAACCTATTTTTCCTTTAGAAAAATTTATTTCATCTGAAATATCAACAACTTCCAAATTTGAAAAGTCATGATTCCATTTGTTTGAAAAATCGAAAATTTTAATTGGAGTGTCTGTTAGTTTTCTCACACTATTAACAGATAGTCTTAGATTTTCATAATGACAATCGTTACCACCGACAACATAATATAAAGTTATACTCATCAAGAACCTTTACTAAAAATATAATCTTCAACCACAACATAATCTATTTCTGTATTATCTAACACATACAATGCATCTTCAATAGTAGATAATATTGGATATCCTCTGATATTAAAAGAGGTATTTATAAGAACATTGGTATCTGAAAGTTTTCCGAACTCCGTTAGTAAATCATAAAAATGTTTGTGTGATTTTTCTGTAACAGTCTGTAGTCTAGAGGAACCGTCCACATGGGTAACAGAGGGAAGTTTTTCTTTATACTCTTCTTTAACTAAAGGAGCATAACTCATATATTCTAAGTTATCATAATTAGGAGAGTCAAAGTAAGTGAGTGCATCTTCCAATTTACAAAAAGGAGCGAAAGGCCGATACCATTCTCTAAACTTAACTTTAGAATTTAGTATATCCTTCATGTCAAGTATGGATGGATCGCATACAATAGATCTGTTACCCAAAGCACGAGGACCAACCTCAGAGTCTCCATAGACAAGACCAATTATTTTTCCTTGCTTTATCAAAGAAGCAATTTCACCTTTTGTTGTCTTTTTTGCTCCCCTATCCTTTACATACTGTTGCAACCTATCCCCATCCAATAGGGGAAGTCCATTGTAAGTGAGATCTGTATTTTTGCCGGGACGGGTGTAGAGAAAAATATTACCTACAGATAAACCACAGTCATTTGGATTAGGTGGAACATAAATTTGCCTATCGTATCTTCTTTTCATTTCTTCGTTTACTAAAACATTTAATCCAGCTCCACCTGTTATACAAACAGGAAGATTAGGATGCTGTTTCATATATTTTTCAATTACATCAAAAAATGATCTCTTAAATGCTTCTTGTGTAGTTGCAGCAATTTCATATGCAGATTCGCCCTCATATGACCAATTGTCTAATGGGTTATTCCAAGGAGCATCTACATTTTTAAAATTTAAGTTAGTTTTTTCAGATAATTTTTTGTAGTCTCTATCAAAGAAAATATCAGAAAAAGATTTTATCCACTCTTCTCTAGGTGATCCATAGGCACAAAGTCCCATCAATTTACCTGCTATTGCTAATGGGTTTCTAGATTTTTCTGTGATTTCTTTTATTGTAGAACCACATAAAAGGTAGCCACCACCAAAATCTGATTTAATGCTTTCAATTAACTGAACCCCTTGTTTGTTGCCTAGATAAATATTAAAATGACCATCATCTCCACCTCCGTCATAGGATATAACCAAAGACTCGTCAAACGGAGACATATAAAAAGCACCTGCTGCATGTGCATGGTGGTGTTGTGCATATCTTAATATGCTATCCGCATTAAATACCTTCTTAAGAATATTTGGTTCTACCCAACCATCAGTTACAATAAGAACTGAAGCATAATCATTTTCTATTCCCCAGTGCTTTTCTGCTATCTTTTGACACTCACCTAAAATTCTTACTATTTCATCTGGACCATTATCAACATGAAGTCTAAAGTATCTTTTTTTCACTAGTCTTTCTAATTCTATAACATGATATGATTGTTTTTTAGCATTATAGAATGTTATGTTAGCATCATGCCCTGCAAATATACTTACTACGTTTTTCATCACTACTCCAATTTAAAAAGTTTACATTAATTCGCTTTTTGTTCAAGACAAAAGAATCCATTTCCATAAGGATATGGTTCTATCCATTTTTGTTTGACTGCACCAAAGGAATAAGAAAAATTGGTTAGTTTATATCCACAAGAATCAAACAAATTAAACCACCACTCTTCATCTTTTTTCGTAACATGAGTAACATCAACTTCATATTCTCTAATTCTAAATCTATCTTCATCACCAAGAGGAATAACAAAGAAAAATTTCTTTCCTCTGTGTACGATTCCAGTCAAAAGATCTGGCAAATCTTCCTCTTTAACATGCTCTAAAATATCTTTGCATATTACTAAATCATATGATTTGCCAGTAGGTTTAGACAAATATTGTTTTACTTTTGGATGGCAATTTTCAATTGCATAATCGCTTATATCCTCACCAAAAGCTTCTAGTCCCAAAAGTCTCAAAGCATGTACAAGGTATCCTTTCGCACAGCCATAATCAAGAATAGAAGTGACATCAAAATATTTTTTTATTTCTAACGCTTCTGGAATTGATCGAGTAGGCATCCACCTATAATTTTCATAGCCAGAAATACCTTTTCTGACACCATCTTCATAATACTCACGGGTAAATTGATTCATAATAAAAATATTTCCTCATGCAAATTGGTTATGTTCAGTTATTGTTACAATATCATCAATTAATTCATTTTGCATAGCATACTTACAATAGTGACATGCATGATGTCTTCTCGTTGGTGGCTTGCTGTAAAACTCTTCGATCCCATCAATATCACATACCATGAATTGTGATTCTGGAACATAGTTATAATTATTTTCGAGAGATAACTCCGCAGAGGGACATGCGTAAATGTATCCATCTGTAAATAAAAATGGTTTTACCATGTGAATATAGCAATGATCGTTTCTACGCTCACCCTTGAAGTTGAAGTCCGACAAAAAAGCATGTTGGAGTTTTCGTCCGCGATCTTTCTCATACTCGTCAATAATAGCACGAATGGTTTCAATGTCTTTTGCTGTTTCTTTCACATCTTTAATTGCGTTAAATGCAATACGACACGGGATACCTTTATCTTCGATCCAGTCCAACATCCGAATAAAATTCTCTCTCGTCTGGAACTTTTTCGACAAGCGTTTCTTTGACGAATCAGTCCATTCACCCGTAATGTTAGGGTTGGTTGATGTATCTAAGTTTTCATCCCACACATATGCAGCGGATGGTTTCGTGTCGATTCCTTCATAAACACTTAGATCATAATCGTATCCCTCGTAGAAACCATACATCCCCAAGCGAACCCAATCAAAAAGTTTCACGATATCTTGTTTGATCTTTCTATCTTTTCCAATTCTAGCACCGTTTGTGCAGATACCCATTCCGAAACCAAGTTCTTTAGTGTACCTTGCAATTTTTTCAAAGTCAGGATGAAGAGTAGGTTCTCCACCACCAGTATACTCAATCCCTCTTACTCCAATTTTTTTGAATGAATCCAAAGCCTGAAAAACTTTTTCTGTAGGTAATCTGTCGCTCATGTCTCTATTTGCAAAACAACAAAAAGAACATGTAAGGTTACATGCATTTATTAAAGAAATATGTGCCATAACAGGAGAAGCTGGTTTTCCCTCCTGTATATTCTGCAATTTATCTAGGTGCTTAAGCAACTTGGTGGTGTTACTAGTAAAACTTCTTCCCTGAACAGCATCTTCATCTTGTTGCTTTTTTTTCTGCACAATAGGAACCCCTAGTGCTGATATTTGAACTCGTTGTTCCATTAATAATGATCCTTCCATTGATGAACGACAGGAAAATTGTTGCAGTCTCGTTCTCTTTTTTCAGCTAACCAAGGTGCATGTGAATATGGATATCCTCTTTTATTAAAGTGATAAGTTATATTCGCATCAACAGCACCCAACAAAAAATACTCTTTATTTGATTCCAGTAATTTATCATGATTTTCTTTTATGTCAAGAACTACATCATCATAAATTAAACGAAAAATGTCACAGTTAAAAATAGATCCTCCGCACATACCATAATTATTAGAAAAATTTAAGTCTGGATTATTTTCCTTAATTTCTTTTAACATTTCATTGGAAAAATAATTACCTATTCTCACACCTGCTAAATTTATATCTGGAATTTCAAAGTTATCTTTAACGTAAACATCGTCCTCTAATATCATCATATACTTAGTATTATTTATATGAACAGAAAGATTTAATCTATCCCACCACCGTAACATTCTTTCTTTATTGTAGGGTAAAGTTGGATAATTATTTGTAGAATCACCATATAGATTTTCCATATGGTAGTAAGAACAGGAAAACTCAGTCGCAAGATCTGAGAAATCATCACCACCATCAGAAATTAAAACTATAGGAGAGTCAGGAAAAAACTTTTTAAAATTTTCCAATACAAATCTAGTTGCTTTTTTATTTTTATATACGGTAAAAATAGCACCTAAATTATTTTTCATATAACTTTCCAGTCACTAAGGTAAATATCGTTCCAATTAGATGGACCCTTATAACCAAACCACTGTGCTGGAGCTATTGTTTTGTTTCCGGAAAGCCAAGATCCCCACCAACTAAAAGAACTATTTGCTATAATATGACCTGAACACATAGACATTAAGCAAAGATCTTCAAATTGATTTTTATCTGAATAAATTACATCAACACTGTCGAAAATTTTAGAATTTCTACACCACTCAATGTCATCAGAAAAAACCATAAATTTTTTATCTGGAAAATTTTTCATCGCATCAAGGTAATATTCATCACTTAAGTTTGTATGGTAGTCAAATAAATTTAAATAGTCACCCCTTCTAACATGTATAGATACAAAATCATCCATGCAAATATCGGAGTTTTTTATAAATTCATTTACTTCGTCTGTTATGTTTTTCTTAAAGGTAAATTGTCTTTTAATTAATTGTCTACAATGTGAAAAATATTTTTCACTCTGGAAATAACCTTGTATGTTAACACTACCATCTGGATCTATTTCACAAAAAGAATCGCTGTAAGAAAAAGAATTTTCATTATATGAAAATTTTACCTTTTCATTTATATGATCTAATGCATGTCCCAATAAAAAACAATTTGCTAACTCTATTGGTTCATCGACTACAAATCTATATGGACAACAACAACTTGTTCCTATTTTTTCAGACATTCCACACAAAGCAGCGTACTGAAACATTTGATTTCCTAGTTGTCCAAGGTTTCCTATATTGTTAAAACTAAGCATTATCCTCTCCAAACTTCAGTTCAAATTTAGTCCAAGGTGCATTTTTAGGTTCGTTTTGAAAAAACAAAGGTGGATTCAATGAATACACTTCATAATCTGATTGTACCTCTGCACATGCAACATCACAATGGTGTGGTATTTTTTGATATTCTTTTATTTTATCAATAATAGAATTTTTATATTCCTCATTTAAATATGTTATGGCATGAGTTGCTAGCATGTGGTGTATTTTAACTAAACCTTTAGTATCAGTCTTTTCAACGTGAGTCGGTTGAGTCATTTTAGATGCGATATAACCCTGTCCATTCATGGGCATACCCCATGCAGACATTCCAAGATACAAACAATCAATATTTTCGATATCAACATCCACATCAAAAACTTCATTTGATACAATAGCACAGTCATCTTCTAAAATAGTAAATGGTGTTTCGTAGTTTTCTAAAATTTTTAGTTGTGACTTTGCACAGCCTTCCATCACACTACCACACTGAACACCTGAAATTCTTTCGTGATCGACTCCAATGCTATCCAAAAGAGTTTCCATTTGTTTTCTTTTTTCTTTATCTTTATCTAAATTTATCCAATAAATTTTATGTGTTTTAAGTAAATCTCTAATCTTCATAATTAAACTCTTTGTTATTTGGTGTACTACCCCACCATTGATCAGCATATGGTTTGAAAGGTCCATCGTAAGTACATGCTTTAGTATAATGCTTAGGTATAAAATAAAAGCTAGGATATACTGCTAGCTTTGTATATTTTAATTCATGTACTAGTCTAGTAAGAAGAACAGGTCCAACCGTTTTCCATGCAGTAACTCCTCCTTCATGGAGAGTCATTCCAGATAAGGTGTGAATTCTGTCTATGGTATGCTTTACAATTTCACTTTCTTTTGTTGCTCCAAAATAACCACACGCTATGAGTTGTCCACGAAGAAATTCATTTTCATAACAACTAAACGAATCATTTTCCAAAAGATAATCATCTAGTGGTCTAAGTGAAACTGCATCAGCATCTACAAAGAACCCCCCAAACTTTTCTACAATTTCATATCTAGCGATATCACACTTACCGTTCCATTCCGGCATTTCATCATATTGTTTTTGATTATAAAGACCATTTGGAAAATGCTCTTTCAATGTGTCTTCATTCCAAAACATATATTCCCAATCTGGATGATTGGTTTTCCATGTGTCCATTAGTTGTAGGGGAGGTTTTTTAGGACCTACCCATAATTGGTGAATAATCTTTGGTATCATAATATAAATCTCCACTTTTCATAATCATCTACGTCCGATATGGTATTTGGGTATCAATTCCCACTCGTTCTTTTCTTTGTGTGGGATTATCTTGATCTGTGCCATACTAGCCATCGGATCAAGATCATCATCAAGAATATTAACAAGACCCCACTCTTCGAGGAGCTTGCAGATTCTATTTCTCCTAGCCACATCGCTGTCTGATATATCACTTTCTAAACCATCCAATATAAAGAATTCTTTAAAATGAAGTATAGCATATTTACCTCTCTTGTGCAAGATGTGACAAGACTGATAAAGCTTTTTTTCTTTGCGAGATGATACGCCTATTCGGGTCAATGTCTCACGAATCTTCAAAAAATCTTCTTGGTTTTTAAGTTCTATTTCAACTCCCAAACCATCAAAAACATCTTCATCTTCTTCCATATATAAGCCTTTCTGTATAATAGGCGTATATATTTATGTTTTTTTAGGTCTTACCCCCATACTTCGCCTTAATTTCAGCTAGACCAGCCTCTCCGAGGATCTCCAGGGCTTCTCGTGCCTTCTTCTCGGAATACCCGAAATGATCTTTAATTAGATCAATATCGTCCGAGATCTCGTTCTTTAGCCACTTACTAAATCGCTTTCGCTTTCGTACAGAATTTAAATAATAATCGTATTGGAGTTTGTTTGATACTCCTGCAAAGCGATTCATCTCGTTAGCATACAAAATAGTATCTGGGAAATAAGACATACACCGATTAATTATATAAGGGGTGTATAGACGCTCACAGTTGATGTCAGCGTCCATAGCATTTACCTTAGTGTCATTTATAGAATTAAGAAAATCTTTAAGTTGCATCCCGAATCACCAATAGTTCATGGAAAGGAATAATATCATATGGGGTATCCTCCAGCCTAAAATGACCAACTGCACTACTAAGCTTCCAGGATACCCAATCACCTTCCTTGATGTCAACCTTCACATCTGGTCCAATTGAGTGAACCTGGCTCCATACCACAAGAGTTCCATTTATCTGACTTTCCTTATAGATTATACCATATTCAGTCTCCCTCTCATGAGTCTGAAGATCAGTTCGAACAATTACATTTTCACCTAACGCTTTGATATCTTTCATTTGAAATTACACCTCATCATAAGTTCTACAATACACGCTACAAAATTAATTTCCTGATCAGCAACAAATGCTGCTTTATACTGATACTCAGCGATGATCAATACTGCTTCTGGTACTGAAGACTTGTCTAGAACATCGTACATGCTGTCATAGATCTTCCTGAACATCTCTGGTGGTGAGTTATCCAGATTGGACACGATCCACTTACGAGCGTCTGTGAAGTTCTTCTGCTTCATCGCATCAATAAGATCCTTGATTTTGACATTTTCAAAATCTGACAAAATACCGACATCAATCTTCCCAGAGACAGAATACCTCTGAATCTCATTCAACATTCGTCGAATATCAGGGAAGAACTTCATAATCAGTTTTGCAAGTACTTCCTTGTCAAAAGGAATATTCTCGTTCTTGAGAATCTCCTGAACCCGTCCAAGAACCTTTAGAGCAAGAGTGGGCTTTTCGGCACTCGGAATATTAAACTCAATGTTTGTACATCGAGAATGAATAGGAGAAATAATTCTGTTCTTGTAGTTACAAGTCAGAATAAATCTACAATTCGCAGCGAACTCTTCGATTGCACCACGAAGAGCAGGTTGAATTGAATTTGCGTTTGAATAATCAAACTCATCTAGAATAACAACCTTTCTGTTTCCATTCAAAGATACAGAACTTGCAAAGTTACGAATCTTAGTTCTGAGTGTATCAATATTGCCATCCTCAGAACAATTAATCAAAATGTACTCTGCTCGCAGATCATTACAGAGTGCGCGAGCAACACTTGTCTTACCTGTACCAGCGGGTCCACAGAGTAGAAGATTCTGTGGAGTCCCGCTCTTTACCATCTCCCTAAAGGTGTTCTTTAGATCACTCGGTAGGATACAGTCCTCAATGGTTCGAGGACGATACTTTTCTACAAATAGATCCATTGTCAAATAGCTCCTGCGGTTTCGTGTACAGCATTATATGAGCTAGTAGATTGCACAGCAACCCAATAAGTAAGATCAGATGAGATCTTTTGGAATTCACAAACAACCTTCTCTGCGATCTTCATTCTGTAATTCCCTGGAATGAACCTGAGATGTTCAATCTTAAAGTCAAAATTAAACTCAGTGCCTTCCTCGAACGTAGAATTCTTGATATCAAGAGAGAAAGTATTATTTGTAGCATTACTCTTGTCACTAAGAATAGCACTTACCCCATCCTCAGACGAGACAAAAGATAGGTCAGGAAGTCCTAGAACTGAAGAAGCCTTCTTGAGTTCATTGAATGTAGAGTCTTCAAGATCAATTGTAACTACTGGTTCTGGCATCTTGACTTCTCGACTTGGAACAGTGAGAAGACTAGGATCAGAATAGAAATACTTCACCTTTGAAGATCTGTTGTTTTTGATAACAACGTATTTTTCATGGAACTCAAACTCTGGATCATCAAAGAGTGAAATTGTACCAAGAAAACTAGTTAAATCCCAAATACCAAAATCAATTGGGAAATTTTCTTCTACCGTAGCCTTTGCCATTACATTCATGGTTGTTGTAATGGTTTTAATTGTGTTGCCTTGATTTATTAAAATGTTAGAATTTAGATCACGGAAGTTTTTGAGAATCGAAAGAGTCTCTTTTGAGATATGCATTATTTAGCTCCAATCTGCATCATCAAGTTCATCAATCATATCATAAATAGCAGTTTTGTCAAGATTACCTTTTGCTAAATCATGAAGGTATTCTTTTGCATGGTGTCGATTAGCCTTTCTCTCCCTTCTGTCATTTGATCGAGTTACTTTACGGTGGGCACGATCTTCGAAATTACGCTTAATGTTTTTTTTCTTCATAGTTTACTCACAATTCAACCCAATACTCAGATCCTTTGTTTTTTATTCTTTTGTATGTAATTCCTGTTTGGGTATTTAACCATTCATCTCCAACCTTTGAATAGAAAGGCGGCTCGCTTAATTCATAAAAAACTTGTTTTCTTGAAATAGACATCCAGCCAACGGATTCTTCTAGATCGGGAGTTGATCCCAGTATTCTCTTAGAAGCTATCCAAGTCTGTTCTTTATAATATACGACATCACCTTTATTATACTGAATAAGTTTTCCTGTTGGTGTCTTTGATTTAAAATCACCAATAAAGTTAAATTCTGTAATCTTCATCCTAGTACTCTTAGTAGAACAGTATGTTCGTTAAATCTTCCTGTGGCGATTTTCTTCTTTGTCTTAAACTTATTTAGTTCTTTTTGAACATATGCAACACCAGCAGTTGATGCAAGATTACAAAAAGATTCAGTGTGTCTACCAATTCTTTGAGAATACGACTTGCTTTCATCAAAGTTTTGTAAGGTAGTTCCCTTTATGTCAAAAGATTGGGATGTTTCATAGTAATACAAATCACCTGTCTTTGTATTCAACGCAACGAATGACTTAGAAGTCAGAATTTGAGTTGGATCAAAAGATGTAATCGTAAATTTACCTACCTTAATGTTTTGTTGGTATTTTAAATTTTTAATAACTTGCTCTGGCTTACGCTTACGCTTCTTCTTTGTAATCTTTCCATATGATTCAAGATCGTCACAAATATCTGAAACAAATTCATGCAACTTTCGAATCTTTGACTCAGAAAGAAAGTCCCACCCCTCTTTGAGGTCTTCATCTGAAGATTCAATGACTTCTTCCAGTTCTTCTTTTAGATTATTGAACCAAGATGCAATAATTTTTGATTCAGACTTCTTTATCTGATAAGCCTTAAGAAGATTCATAAGACGCTTTTTCTTGTTGTAGTCGTTGTTCTTTAGATTTTCGATGTACTCGTCAATCCAACCTTCAACGTGTTCTGCTACTTCGGTTGCTTCTTTTGTGATTCGAATACTAAGAGTTGTCATTATTAATCCAATTATTTTGAGGACATTCTGCTAAAGTTATTTTTCTTCTTGAACGAAATTACTTTATGAAACTTCTCATACAATTGATCTGTTTTGTGAGTGATTACGAATATGTTACTCGAATTTGCCAAGGTACGCAAGACCTTCATCAGGTCATCTACACCAACTGAATCCATAGAGGAGTCAAAAATTTCATCCAAAATCAAAATATTACAATGAGCACTATTTTTAATCTTTGCTATCTCTCTCCATGCAAGCAGGATTGCCAAATCAATTCTGGCTTTTTCTCCCTCACTAAAACTCATATACCCAAAACTGTCTCTGTGTCTACTTTTTATTTGCTCATTGAACTCCTCGTCCAAAGTAAAAGAAACTGAAAAGTTCATCTGACTCAAATACTTATTTATAATTTCATTAATTATTGGTAGGTAATTTTTAATAATTTTTGCTTTGATTCCTGAATCCTTTAATAAGATGGAAAGTATGTCAAGATTAGTTTTTTCTTTTTTCAAATCCTGTACCGCAGAAATCAAATTATCAATTTGATTTTGATAATCCTCTATTTTACCTTCTGCTTCAACTATACTTTTATTAAAAGAATTTTTAGTCGAATCATTTGATTTAAGTGATTGTATATACTTTCTTGCTGCTGTTATTGAATTTGTTTTTTCTACAATAGCAAAATTTATATCAGACATTTCTTTTAATTTATCTTTTAAGAAATCACTTTTATTTTTCATCTCGAAGAAATTGTTTTTTAGTTTTTCAGTTGTCTTTTCTTTTTGCTCTATTTCTTTTTCTAACTCTTTTACTTTATTTTGTTTAAAGCTTTCAGTTAGAGTCTGACTACAAACAGGACATGATTCATTTTTCTGATAAAAATCTTTGTTTTCTTCTTTTTCCTTTCTTTCTTTTATACTAGAAACAATTTTGTCTTTCTGTAGTATCATTTTATCATTC
>Ga0208019_1000617_pt1 | contig 19313 bp, 29 predicted proteins | sample CB_VirMetaG_5_FD_184540 | JGI IMG/M metagenome (GOLD analysis project Ga0208019, IMG submission 184540) | Freshwater to marine saline gradient viral communities from Chesapeake Bay - CB_1508_1D Viral MetaG (SPAdes) (version 4) | ecosystem: Environmental > Aquatic > Marine > Coastal | place: USA...
CACTTCTTTTTGTTGGCAGCGTAAAGCTCTTGAGCTTCACCTAGAAGCCAAGCAAGATGAGCCTTCTCTTCTTCTTCGCTGTAGTTGGCAAGCTCTTGGGCTCGGCTTTTGAATTGTTCTTCTGAGTTTTTCAAAGTGTGCCTCCTTAGTGTCCTTGGTGCGATTTCCATTGGGCCGCTCGCCATGACTTTTCTTCTGATTCTTTTTCTTCAAGCTTCTTTCGTCTCTGGAGTTCCTCTTTTATGAACCTTTTTTCTAAAGATCTTTTTTCTTCTTTTGTCAACAAAAGATATGGCAATTGAAGTACACTATCAACAAAAATCATATGAAAAAAGAATATGCCACAAGCCACAAAAATTATAGGAAAACCGTCCCTCTCGGCTACTTTCACATCCATAAGCACCAACAGTAGTATGATCATGAGCATGTTAAACGCAAAAATTGTAAGCCAACAACCAGAGCCCGGAACTAATCCTGCATCTTCATGAATTTCGTGAGTTAGTTTTGTGTAGCGATAGAATGCTTTGTATTTGAAACTCATTTTTAGCCTTCCTTAATATGCTGGCTGAATGTCACGTTCTGAAATGTAAGTTTGTTCTACGTTAGACTTGGTGATTACGATATCGTACATCTTGCCACGTGATTTTGTTATAATTCCTAGCTCATTGGCACAACCCCAGCGTTGCATACGCTTGGTTGGTCGAAAGCGGATAAGAGTTCCTGGTGGATACTTACCCTCTGAACGCTTGAGAGACTCAAGTGTTTGAGACAGATTATCATAAAAACTACCAGCAAAATAGTCAGTCATTAGATCCGAACGATCGTCTTCACGACGTTTGTGAAAAAGACTTACGGTACCATATTCCAAGAATTCTTCTTCTGTTCCTGCTCGCTCGCATTGGTCAAGATCTTGAGGTAGATCCATCTTCCAGTTCTTTTGAATAGACATCGAAACAATATAATTTTGATAATAGATAACTAGTTCGCCGTTGATGCCTTGGTCTCTGTAATTCTTCTCTAAGACATAATCCTCGCCCTTGAGGTGCTTCTTGATCTTGTTCAATGCAGTCTTAAGCTTCATGAATGTCTCTCCCTTGAGTAACTTTCCTATCAGTCCCTGCCACCTCTATATTATAAACCGCAGGACAGATATTAGCAATACTTTTTATTAGGCATGGGAAAAAGCCCATTTTGTAAGTGCTTGATTTTTATAGGTTTTATAAATTACGATCATTTTTGGGCACAAAAGATCGTAATTCCTGCCAAAAAGCAGGATCTTTTGAGAGAAACAAGAGTATTTCTAACGCAAAGCGTCAAGGTTTTAAGACTTGATCCTTGTTTTTCGAGTATTCTCTTACTTTTCCAAACTTATTATAGCCACAATCGCAATCTTCTTTAAGTTCTGCCTGGAGGTGTACATCCACATAAATCTTCATGTCTTTTTCTAGACAAAAATAAGATAATTGACCTTCTTTTAAGACAAATCCCGTTTTGGTTCCCAAAAGCGATATCTGCTTTTCTTCTGATTCACAATCACAAGCAATTTTGTCCCACGGGGTTCTTAAATAAAGCAAGCAGTCACAATTTAAGCAGTGAACTGCAGGAGATTTTATTTGTTTTTTCTCAGAAGATTCCATTTTGAATTTCGCCCAAAAAGAAGCTGAATAGTCCTAGACCGCCGAGAACAACACCGACAGAAAACGCAACAGCAATATATATGATTAATTTAGCTGCATTAGACATTAGTTATTAAAGATGTTTTCTTTTGTGCTCTCGCAAAAGAACTGAACAAGATACATAGAAAGTAAATCGATGGGCTTTGTTGCTTCCTCAACTGCAGAAACAATCTTATAGGCAGCTTCTTGTGCTTCCCGATCTGATACTGTGGGATCAGCCATTTTGTTGAACTCTTCTTCCATCATTGTTTGCGAGATCTTTTTATAGATTTCGTCCTGATGTTCTTTGCAGTATTGCTTGAATGTATCCATTTGATGTTTGCCAATCTTAAAAGTACCGAAAGCTGCCATTTGTTTCTCCTTTAGTATAGTTTAGCACACCACTCATACATAGTCAACAGTTCTATTGAAATAATGCTGGGTCTGCGCAATTACCAACAAAATCATCCAAAAGCATACCAACGAGGATCTCTTGGTCGGCCACAATCTGGTGAGTAATTCCTCCACACTCACCACTTAGCTCTTCCCACCAAGCCAAATAATCATCAGAATAAGTTATAAGACGATAATTATGGGCCTGACAGTGTTCAATAAATCTTTCTCTCTCTTCTACTGAAAAAACCCAGCTATTTCTAATTCCTTCCATCTGAAGGCCTTCGTCGCTAAATATAATAACATTCTTGCTCATACCAGGAGGCCATGCATATTGAGTTGCTATCTCTACACCCCAAAATTGATGCTCAGATCCAGAAGATTCAAACCCTTGGTACCCTGGTTCGCCGAAAAGAGCATCACACACAGATGCTGCTGGCACAAATCCATTTGTCAGAGACCTAGGCACATCAGGATAATAGCTGTCTTCTTCACTGTTCCCAACAACAACTATATTGAACATTGAGCCACCAAGAAGAGAAGCAGATGACCAGCTGCAAAGAGCACTCATCATTGGATGCAGATAATACCTCATAGATCCAGAGATATCCAAGACCAAAACAAAAGACTGCGTAACTGCCTCTGTTGTGGCCTCATTAATAAAGCCATCACAGTCATTGTCTAAAGTATCCTCACAATCTTCTACTCTAGGTAAAACTTCGTCTGTATGAACTAAAACACCATCTACGCATGTGGCAGCAGACGGTGAACATACGCCAACACCCAAGGTTTCAGGAGGACCAGTATACTGATCTTGAAAAGTATCAATTAGATCATTGTCTACAATGCCATCACAATTGTTATCTATCCCATCGCAAGTCTCAGAGCGTGGCGTAACCATCCCAACAATAGTCTCAACTCCATCAATGCACTGTCTTACGCCTGGCCTACAAGGAGGATTTGCGGTCTCGCCAATGTCACCTTCATAAACATAGCCTCCATTTTCAAAAAGAGGGTCGTGCGGATCGTCTTCGTCAATAAGCCCATCGCAATCATTATCTAAGCCATCGCAGATCTCGTCACCTAAAGCAATCTCTGAGGGGCAGGTCCAGTCTCCTTCTCGACAAATAGGATCCTGCGATAGACAATCTATAGTAGGGCAGTCCATTTCGGGCGCACCTTGAGGAGCCTCATCCAACATGCCATCGCAGTCGTTGTCGAGGCCGTCGCAGATCTCATCAGCAGGATTAACCACGCCCTCACAAGCAACTTTACCTGAAAGAGCGCAAACCGAAAGGCCGTTAGAGCAAGTGCCTTGCAAATCTTTTGGTCCGACAATGTTTCCTGATTCGTCAAAATTGCACTCAACGCCAACTTCAAAATCCAACCCATCATCAACAACACCGTTGCAGTCGTTGTCAACATAATCACAAGTCTCGGGCGAGGCCCCACGATGACCAATGCAAGCAGGCTCATAACCTCCGCAAACAACTAAACCACTTTGACATTGGCCATTCATAAAAGGCTCTTCAATTATCTCAAAGGATTCACCAGAAGGATCAACAATGCAAGACTTTCCACAAACAACTTTATAAAGGTTATCCTCATTTGAGCAGGATAAATTTATTATGCAGACCCCCATAAATAAGGTCCAAATTTTTGTCTTTTTTGACAGCATAATAAACTCCTTTCAAGAGATCAAATCTTTAAATTTTGTGGTAATCCTGCTATTCTTGATAAAAATAATATTGCATCGGTCAAGCTTGGATTTAGAATCGGCTCGTCGATATTTTCCAAAATCTTATAATTTGGTCTTTCACCCAGGGAATTTCTAGGTATAGTTTCGCTTTTTCTAAAGTCCAGCACAAACAGCTCAATCCTAGTTTTAGAGGTGGTTATGTCTTCATTTGTGTCTTTAAACCACATTTTCTTTGAAAGTTCTGTGTAGTCTTCAAGTTCGTTAGGTACGCCGTACTTAGTAGCGATTATTTCGGTATTTTGGCTTTTTGCAATAATAGATACGCCCCAGTCATTACTAAAGTGCCAGCGGATGTTTTCAAATCCTTCTGTTCCGTTTAAGTAGATTATGTTTTCGACGAAAAGTTCAGAATAAGGCTTCAGAACAATTACTTTTTCGTCATTCCACTTCTTTAGTACTTTTAGCATCTATAGTATCTATCATTTCAAAATTGTTTTGTGCATCTTTTGAGACAAGTTTAACAAATTTTTCTGTTGTTGTAAACCTTCTTATCATTTTACTTGTTTTTGATGTTATAACAAATATTTCGTAATATATCGTGTCCATTCTCTCTTTTAAGACAGGATCCCAACGCTTCTTTCTTTCAACACTTAAAACAACAGCTAGCTCATAAGGTTCTATAGCATGTGTCTTTTTAGGGCGGCGCTTGCCTCGTGAAGTAGGAGGATAAAACTTAACAAGATCTCCAACTCCTATTTGTTCCATTTGAGAAAGCTTTTTGTTAATCAACATTTTGCTTTTTTTATCTATTTTTTTCGACATGTTGTTCAATTACGTCATATGTTTTTGCCATACCAATTGGCAGAATAGTTAGCCACCTACCACTTGGCAAAGGCAAGGGCGATCTTTTTAGGTTTTCTCCAATAACTAGGCAGTTTCTAAACACTAAATCAGCAGGTTCGCACATAACTGTAGTCATAACAAAATCGCCAGGCTTATATTTTGAACGATTATTTGTATTTGCCAGAATATAAGACATGTATTTCTGATCTGCAATTGCTTTATAGTGCCTTTTTGGAGGTATAAGATCTTTATCCTTAAAAGACTCCATAATCGTAAAAGAATAGCGAATGGGTAAATAAGATATCATCTCTGAAGTTTGTGTTCTTTCTGATGAAGGCAAATAATCTAAGGCTCTTAGGGTAGCTGAGAGATTGCCATTGGCAGAATAAAATTTTGTGGCAAGCCACATGCGCTCTTGTTTTGCTTTATTGAACTTTTCTCTAAAGGCTTTCTCTTTTTTTACCCACCTGCCTTTAGAATTACGCATAATGTAGTTTCTAAGGGATTGTGCTTCGTCTAACTCACGCTGATTTACGTCAACCTCACGCATAAAATAGTCATTGCGGTATTTGTAAGCTGCTAAATCTCGCTCAATCTTAAACTGCAGGCGCTCTAAGAATCCTATGTCGTCTATCCAACACATCTTGTCTTCAATAGTATCGCAAATCTGCAACTCGTCTTTGGCCATTTGAACTAGTTTTAGCAAGATACCAAGAAACTTTATTTTACCACCGTTATCGGTACTAGTATAGACCTCTCTAATGTCTTTTAGTCTCATTATCTCTGCAGCACTAACCGGCTGAGTGTATAAATATGGGTCTGATAACATGCTCATGATTGTAACTAGACTATCAAAAAGAAAAAATTTTGGGGTCGAAAATTCGGCTAAAGCCGTGGGGGTCCTTGAATAGATTCATAATCTTCTTCCCCTTCCTTTTCTGATTCAATAAAACTTGATAAAGACTTTTTAGGGTTTTCTTCCATTTCTTTTCTAATGATCTGATTCATTTGATCCCAAGTAGAATAAGCTTTATCAAAGATATCCTCATCTTTCATGTGCATGTACGGGAAAGAGATAAAATCCTTGAACCTATCGCCACCCATAAAAGAACATTTGTAGCATCGAGTAAAAGCAATGTCTTTGCCTTCATCTTCGTGAACTACAACGAACTGACACCCGCACGCAACACACGGCTCACGTAGAAAATCTTTATCATTTTTGGACATTTTTATTCTCCATCCTTATCTTGATACCCAAACACATCTTCTTCCTTGGTTTCAATAATTTTTGAATCTTTCTTGACAAATATCTCTGCCATGTCTTCATTGTTTCTGAGGAAATTCTCTACTATCTGCAAATAAAACGGCTCATACCTGGAGACTGAAGCGATATAAGCATGAATAACAATGTTGAATGTCATACAGGGAATGATAAGCCAAAGTGATTCATTTTGGAATAAGCTACACATAATTTCATAAAGAACAATAGAGGTAGCAGTATAGTAAACCACCTGCCAGAACATCTTTTCTCTAAACTTTCTTACTACTTCTGACTCAACTGTGTCCATTACAGCGACATAAGTTGAAAACATTGATGCCTGCGCCATCCTCAAAGCTTCTTCTTCGTTGCGATTATCTTCTTCCACCTTATGCTCCTTCTGTGATTAGTTGACGCATTTTTTGCAGACCCTGTTCCTTGAGTTTGCACTCTAGCATAACATCTACGTTAATACCATACAACTCTGGTACTGACCAGTAACTGTCGGAGTGAGCTTGTGGCTTGATAGTTGGGTCGTTGTGTTCTTCTGAGCGGGACTGCGAATAATGCACAACTGGAACAACATCGCCCCAAGTAGAGGCAGCAAGAGCGAGAGCCTCTTGCTCAGTCTGGTCGCCGGTACAAAACTGGTGGTGGTGATAGTCAAAGACAATAGGAATATTGATGTTGCGATAAACCATTTCGTACAGATCACGAGTAGACCACATCGATGCTTTGTCATCATTCTCTACTGTCAGGCGTTGTTTGCAGGTATCAGATAAGCGGTCAAAGTTGCGACAAAATACTTCACCAGCAGCAGGCTTGTCACCGTATGTAGCGCCAACATGAATGTTGATCTTGTTGTATGGAGTAGCAGATAAGCCCATGAGATCCATAACTTCTGCGTGATGATTGAGGTCTTTGACTGTGTTGTTGATGATGCGTTCGTCTGACGAACAAAGCTTGTTGTAAGGCCCAGGGTGAGTGGTCAAGCGAATGCCATGTTGTGTAGCGAAGTCACCACACTTACGCAGCGTGTCAGAGATAGCATTGAAGTCAGGCAACTGCTCAAGGTTGTATTCACTAGCCCAGGGAAAAATGTCAGATGACATACGAAAGAAGTGGATGTCATTGTCAAGATTCCACTGCAAAATTGTAAGCAAGTCAGTCACATTCTGCAGAGCTATCTCGGAGGCGTAGGTGGTGCCACGCTCCTTGAAGGTCTTCTTGATCATACTACGATTAGTAGTAACACGCTTGGACTTAGGTAAAATAGAAAGGCCGTGGTTGATGCAAGCATATCCGAGATTCATGGTACTCCTCTGTTGGTTACATTACATTGTACAACAGAGAAGAGAACTAGTCAATAGCATGACTAATAACATCTACGATTTTTACATAGGGAGTCATTAAGATCTCGGAACCAATAAGGATTTTGTAATTGTAAGCTCTTCTAGAGGAAGAATACAGGACATCTACTATAAGCCCCATGAAGAAAGTTTTGTTCTGAAGTTTTTTTTGATATACTGAGTCGAAAAACCAGCCTTTAACAAGGTCGCCCTTTCTGTATTCTGGTCTTATTCTTCTTCTCATGATAAAAGTAGTGCTCGCACGCTATACTTTATTTAGAAGATTTGCTTCCGAAAAGAACTTTTGCCCTAGATTCTTTCTTTGGGGAAACCCTGATGGTCAGCAGTCCGTTTGTAAAGTCAATTATTGAGCCTTCTAAATCTAGTACATTGTTTGTATCAACAAAGTTCTTTGTAAAAGATCTTCTAGCAATGTTTCTTGTTGTTGTCGAAGCTTGTATACTATTTGATGGATTTGCTTCAACAGTCAAAGTGTTGTCGTATGTTTTGACCTCGATGTCATCAGGAGAAAATCCTGCCAAGGCCATTTCAACAACTGTGTCTTCGCCATCTGTGAAAATTTCTGTAAGGGGATATCCCTTGGTTGAACCTCTAACCAAAGCATTTGGGTCACGATCGTAAAAATCGGATATCATGCCCTGCAATACTGATCTGGCTAAAAGTGCTGGTAGGTTTGCATTTGTGTAAGTCATATTATACTCCTTTTATAAGCAAGTTTAATTTTTGTTTCCCTAAGCAGGGAGCGCCCTACATTCAGTAGGTTCGTGTCCTCTCTTGAGCAACACGTAGCGTGCGAGCACTACAATTATAATTATACACTAATCTGTAAATTTGTAAAATCAAAATTCATCTTCTTCATAGTCGAAGTCACATTCGTCTTCATAAATTTCTTCGTAGTCCTGCAGAAACTCTTTTAGATCATCATCCTCTCGTCGTCTCTCTTCTACGTTTACAAACCTATGTATGTTTTCCATAAATTCTTCTGGATCTTCTATATCTTCGATTTCTTCTTCTACTGCTTCAATGAACTCTTCTGCATTTATATTTTGTTTTTTATATTCTTTCTTTAGAAATCTTATTCTCTCTAAAAGCTCTGCGTCATACAACTCTTTTAACCCTCATCTTTGTATTGTTCGATTTCTTCACTAAATACCCACAAAGGAGATGGGCGTGAACCACTTTTATCGTAAGTATCTTTAGACCACAAAACAAGAAACATTTTTGTTCCTTTTAATGCTCTTACAAGATCGTCTTCTTCTTTAGAGAACTCAAAGTCTTTAGCTTCGCTGATTACTTCTGTGGGATCTTCCATTAGATCAACCACTAATCCTATTCCATATCTGCATCTTAAGTTTGGATTGACAGAAACTACAAGGTCGCCTATACCTACTCTTTTTCTATCCCTAGTATCCTGGAATTTATGCAATTACTGATACCTTCTTCGATTGCTTCATAGATAAGCTCCTCGTCTGGAAGATTATGCTTACCATGTTTCATTTCAAAATAAACCAAAACTTTTACATCTTCCTTTTTTAAAATCTCATATATCTTTTCTAGAAAGATATGACGACCACGACTAGCAATCGTTTCTGCTGCAGTTTCAAGATCTGCAATAGGCAAGTTGAGAAAAACTTGCTCACAATGAATCGTTAGCCACTTAAGATATTCTTCCCTGTCTCTTTTCAACTCAAGGATTGGCATGATATTAATTACATTGTCTTTATCTGTCATTTCTTCTTGCCTCAATTTCTGCCTCTCTTTCTTTAAGAAACTTCACTATACTCTTTAGGGAGTATTTTTCTGGAGAATACAGCCCTCCGGTGATACCATGAGTAAACAAAACAACAGAAGACCTCAACAAGTAATAAGCTATAGAACAAGCAAACAAAAAATGCTGCACGACGTTCTGTCCGATCTCAGCTGTATGTTTCGTATAAATCATGACACCAATTTTTCACACAGTTCATCAAACTTTTCTGTGTTTTCCTCTATGTATTCTTTTGCTCTCTTGATTAAATAGTCCATGTATTCCTTATCTGTCTCATCTAGCTTAATGTATTCCTGTGGAATATTGACATCTAATCTATAAAAGTCTCCAAAGAAGTTGTCACAAATTCTTCTTGCCTGTGAGGTTGCAGCATCAGTCATGCCATCAGAAAAGACAGAAAAAACAGCACTCAGCCATTGAACAATTCCCCAGCTCTTAGAGCCCTTGAAGTATCCTGGTCGTGGACCATAAGCACCAGTGCCAATAGACACAATGAATTGCTTAGGCGAAGGAGGCACAAAACCTTCTTCAATTAAGGCATATACTGCTGGATTAGTTGCTGCCAGAGCACCATCTATATAAAGTCCTTTTTTGCCATCAATTTCAATCTCATGAGGTGGAAAGAAAGTGGGCGCTGCTGCGGTTGAAAGAACTGCATCGGACAAAAGAAGACCTCTACAGTCCTTGCTGTTGCTTACTATCATGTAGGGCTCTGTGGTGCTGAGGTTATAGGTAGTAAATAACACTGGAGTAAGAAGATCTCTGAGCCTTGTATCTCCATAGAGCTTGTCAGTTTCGCTCTTAATTTGTTTTGCGCTGTATTTTGGACCAATTAGTCCAAACAGAGTCTTGATTGAGTGAAACAAGTCAAACTTCGTGATGTTTGGTCCGAACTCTCTATAAATCTTGATAACTTCCTCGGCGCTATACTTTGCTTTCGTAGGAACATTCTCGTCTGGAATAGTCAAGCAAGAAGCGATGATGCCTCCCGTAGAAGAACCTGCTATTAAGTCGAATAGTTCGTGAATCTGTTTTCCAGTTCTTTTTTCGATCTCTTGCAAGAAAGTTAGTGCGATTACACCTCGGGTGCCGCCACCATCTATTGATAATATCTTTTTGCCACTCATCTAAATACTCCTTAGTGCTCCAAAACAGACATGTTTCTAACTAACAGTTCTTTCTCATCTCCGATTATAGAACCTACAAGAGTAGATAAAGTCATAAGATCGATATCTTCGATTACTACTTTTCCATTTTTTCTTTCGTTCTTCAGAAGATTCTGAGACAACACTACTGCTTGTAATAAACACGCAGCATACTTCGTCTGTAAAGTAAAAAGATCTGGCTCAACCTCTGCTTCGCTTGTTGTTCTTGCCATGTGCCACGTTATGGCCTCAAACCTTTTCATATAGTTAGAGATGTATTCTTTCAATTCTTTTTCTTCTAGTAGAACTTGCGCTTTTTCCATTTTATTCTACCAGTAATTCTTTAGTTGATAATACTGTATTCTTTTTTGTTTTGCTGATCTTATCTGTAACCTGTTCCAAGCTACCAACAACATTGATAGACTTTCCAGTATTCATGACAATTTTCGTAACCCTATTTCTAATATCTAAACCAGACTCAGAGAGATTAGAGTTCTTAATAACTTCCTCCATCTCTTGATCTTCGTAGATGTTGACAATGTATTGAGTATTAACCAGAACTTCTCTCAGTCCCCAGTCTCTTTTATTACTCATTGCTGATTTTGCTTTACTATATGCTTCAACTAGTTTCACTAACATTTTTGCTCTCCTTAGAAATCACCCCTATTGCTTTCTTTAGATCATTCTTCCTTACAAAAAAGCTCTTTTTGCTGCTTAAGATCTTTAGTAAGTTTCTTTTTATTCCTGCATCTTTTTCAAAGTTGTCCAATACAATAACTAACTCAGGTTTCTCTACTCTGCCAGAATAGTGAAGTTGTTCGTCATAAAGTATTGCTCTTTCTGGCAAGTAAGCTAAATCCCCTGGAAGGAAATTACTCATCTTTACTCTCTTCTGTTATTAATTGTTGCTCATTTTTTACTGGCAAGTTCATGGCAATAGAACCCTCAAAAATGGCATGTATGTCTTCTAATTTTGTATCTAGCAGCGCCAACTCTCTTCTAAAGTAATCTAAATTATCTCTGAGTTTTATTGCATTATCGAATGGCAAACTCTGCCACATATCCTTAAAGTCCTTTAGTTCATTTTCGAACTCTTCTACTCTTGAAAAAACTAGTCTGCTCATTTCTTCAGTTAGTTTTCCTATCTCTGTAGAATACATGACTTTCACTAAAGTCTTTTTATCTCTGTCCATTATAACTCCCTAAAGAAAGGTTATCACAGTATTAAGTGTTTGTAAAGAGGTTGACTCAAGGAAGTGAAATAAATGTTCTGACAAAATATGCTGTAATAGATGCCAAAAAGGTGCCAGTTATGGTCCACTGTATTTTTTTCATTGCATTGATCTGGGACTCTATTTGTGAAATTCTGACATTTCCGTCTTTGACCGCATTGTTTTCTAAAATTCTTACTCTTGCAAAGATTCCCTTATCTGGGTCATATACAGCTTCTTTGATTTGAGCAATATCTTTAGAGATCTCGTCTTGCTTATCCAGAAGCGAGTCAATTTTGTTTGTCAGCCTCTCAAGTATTACCAGGGAGGCGTTAAGATCGGTTTCTTCAGACATAATGGGGAGTCTCCTGTAGCACAGTATAAATAGTTTGCTGGCCTTCGGTTATTCCTCTATGATCGTAAAATTAGTGGTCAAAAGAGTAGATGCTACAGAAAAAGCGTTCTCAAGGGCCACCCTGGTCACCTTAGCGGGATCTACTACTCCTGCTTCTAGCAGGTTTTCTGTTCTTTCTAGATAAAAATTGTATCCCACCTCAAAGGCGTCTTCTTTTGATAACTCTGCACACACTACATCATAAGACAAGTCAGAATTTGCACACAGCTGCTTGAGAGGCTCTGTGATTGCCGATAATATAATTTGATATCCGGTTCTTTCGTCTTGAGTTAAAAGCTCTGGCGGAGTGGTGGTCGAAGAAATTCTGTACAAAGCAGTTCCGCCACCTGGGACAATGCCTTCTTCTTGTGCAGACTTTACTGCTTCAATTGCATCTTCAATGCGATGCTTCTTCTCTTTCATTTCAATCTCTGTTGAGGCACCAACCTTAATGATACCTACACCAGAAGCTAGTCTAGAGATTCTACGATAAATACTTTCTGCCTCTGATGAAGATTTTTCAGACGCTGCCTTCTTGAGAGACTCGATTCTCTGCTCAACAGCACTATTTTCGCCTGCACCGTCAATGAATGTAGCCCAAGATTTTCCTGACTCAACTGTCTTGCAGGTCCCAAGTTGTGCTAAGGTTGCATCCTCAATTGAGTCACCCGCTTCTTTAGAGAAGAACTTTGCTCCTAGAGCGATGGCCAGGTCTTTCAGCGAATCTCTTCTCTCTTCTCCAAAAAACGGAGGATTCAAGGCTGCCACCTTCATCGTACCACGAACTGTGTTCATGATTAGTGCTGCCAAGGCTTGTTCTCTGACTGATTCAGCTACGATCAATAGAGGCCTATTTTCTCGTGCAATCTTCTCTAGAAGAGGCAAGATTTGTTCAACCTTTGTGATATTCTCATCAGTGACAAGAATAAGTGGTTCATCGTACTTTAGGAGCGAACGGCGCTCATCAGTGATAAAGGCTCCTGCAGAGTAGCCAGAAGGCATACGAAAGCCCTCTAAAAGCTCTAGGGTCGTCTTCATTGAGCGGCCTTCCTCAATAGAAATTGAGCCATCCTTTCCAACCGCCGCTACTGCTGTAGAGATTAGGTTACCGATAGTCTTGTCATTTGCTGAGATTGTAGCGATGTCGCTCACTAGATCTAAAGTCTCAATTGGCTTTGAAGATTCTTTGATCTTTGTTACTACATCTTCTGTGGCCTTTTGCATTCCTTTTTTTAGTTCTGTCGGAGAACAGCCAGCAAGCAAGTAGCGATAAGCGTTGTTAATGATTCCTCTAGTGAGAATAGTTGAAGTTGTTGTTCCGTCTCCAGCTGTAACGTTTGTTTGTGCAGCTGCTTGCTTCAATACTGAAACAAAGGGCCTCTCGTTTGGATTGTCAGACTCATAAAAATTAGCTACCGTCACACCATCCTTGGTGATCGTAGGGGCAGCATCTTTAGGGCCAATCAGGACATTTCTACCTTTTGGTCCCATGGTTGAACCAACGCAATTTGCAAGCTTATTAACGCTCTCAACAACAGTTGTTAGAACTTCATTTTCAGACAATACTTTTTTAGACATTAATAATCCTTTACTTTATGATCTGCGACATTTGTTGTATCAATGTATTACAATAATATCTCTTTTCAAAGCCTTCGTCAAGCCTAGAGATACATTGTATAATATCATATAGAAAGGATGCTTGTTCAGAATTAATTTTATTATTTTTTTGTTTATAAATGATAAACTCTGTGATTTGCAGTAAATCCTCAGTAGTAGGTGAAACACTCAACACATACATTGCTTCTTCAGTATCATAAATCATCTAAGTCTCTTTTCTCAATTAAAGTGTAGGTAAAAGAATTACCAAAAATATCTTTTGCAATTTCACATACATCTAAAAACTCGTAATATTCTTTTGAGCTTGCAAAAACCTGGCAGCCGTGACTCCAAGAATCTACATACTTGGTGAATTCTCTTTTCTCACTAGATTTATGTATGTTTATCCCAAAAAGACCAACATCTATTGTGCCTTCTTTTAGGTCGTATTTTTTATCTTTGTCGTTATCACGATAAACACTCACTGGTTTACACTGGCAGAGAGCTAAATACTTTCCTCTGTGCAGATCCATCTTGTAGGCACTGCGATACTGTCCGGGAACAAGAATTGCAGCACCCTTCGGGTTCATTGGATCGATCAAGGCATCTTCTCCAGGATCAGTGGTGACGCTAAACTCGTGAAAATTCCAAAGCTTAGCGTCATCCCTGTAGATCAAGACAAGCTTATCATCGAACTTGTTTGTGAACTTATCATTCTTCCTGACACCTATTATGTTAAGATTGTATGCCTTATCTCTGTCAAAGAAAGCATAGCCTTTCTTTTCTATCGCAGACTTATAGTAACTTGCCAATATTTCAGCATTTTTTCCGATTAATTTCATTACAAAATACCGTCAATAATTCCCATCTTCTTTGCATCTTCTACAGAGAAATAGTGGTTTATCTTATCCTTTAGTAGTCTATTAATGTATGGTCTCTTTAGTTTTGTGTTTTCCATAATCATGTTAAAATAAGTTTCTTGAATAGAGTTGATCTCCTCTACTTCACTAGAGATCTCGTGCCATGGGCCTCTTACTCCAGCACTGACAGAATGGATCATCATTCTACAATTTTTACCAGCTCTTCTGTGTCCTTTAGAGCCCGCTGCCAACAAAGGAATACCAGCAGACATAATCTTGCCAAGTCCGTAAGTTCTGATGATTCCGCCTTGAGACTTAATAAATTCCATAACATCATAGATCGCTGCGCAATCATGAGCTGCTCCGCCAAAAGTGGAGATATAAAAATCAATTGGTTCCACGACCTGCTTTTTTGCTCCATTTGGCTTTTTGGGATCAACTGGCACTTCTGACTTACCAGATTCATAAAGAGCGATCAGGGCAGAAATTACTTCTGCAGATTTTTCTTCGTCAAGAGTACCAATCAGAGCCAAGGCCCTTACTTTGGCCTTCTTTGAGGCTGCTGGCGGAGACAACAGATCTTGTAGGAAAATAAGAGACATATCTTCTGACATTTCTGTGCCCTGATGATCGTCAGGCTGCTTTGTGGTTTTCTTTGTAACTTTTTTTGTGCCTTTTTTTGTTGTCTTCTTATTCATTACTTTTCCTCTTCTTTCTAACAAAAAAGGTCGCACGAAGCGACCTTTGTTGAAAAATTATAATTTTATGTTGCAGAAATAATTTTATTGGCCTTTCTTAGCATAAGTCTTCATGACTCTGGCAACAACATTTTCTGTAATCTGGCGAATTCTTTCTTCGACAGACTCTTCAGTTGTTTCTTCAGTTGTTTCTTCAGTTGCTTCGGCAACTTCTTCAGTTGTTTCTTCCGATTCTGCTACAGGCGCAACAGCGACTTGCTCAGCCTCAGCCATTTCTGGCTCTTCAAGTGCCTCTGGCTCTTCAAGTGCCTCTGGTTCTCCCATGGCATCGTCGTCACCTGCTTCTGTTTCAATGTCCATGTCGATGCCAAAAACATCTTTAACATTATCAGCGAACATCTGCATAAGCTGGACAAATTTGTCTTCTTCGGACTCTGGTGCTTCTACTGGATCTTCTCCCAGGTCTGCGCCCAGGTCTGCGCCCAGATCGGCCTCCATATCACCCCCTTCATCGGCCATTTCTGCAACTTCCTGTTCTTCGCTGTAGCTTGGGTAATTTTCCAAAAATGATTCGGAAAGTTCGCCAATATTTGCGTACTGCATCATTCTCCTAATTTGCGATTCTTCTAGTAACTTCTTATTTTTCTTCATCTCTACAAAACTCCTTAATTTTGAACTACAAGTTCAGTCATAAATAGTGTCCTAATCTCTAAAAAGTTCTTTATCTCTGGCCATTTTCCTTCTTTTTTTGGCCTTCTCCTCTTTAGTTCTAAAGTTTCTCTCCACTTTCTGTAGAGCTTGATCTTGTACATTTTGCACAGTAACATGACTTACGTTCATTATGTCCGCCACCTTCCTCAAGCTCATTGCACCATGGTTTCTGATAGCTATAAAGGTACAATTCTTTTCTTCTTTGCAGTCTACCCAGTATCTACATTGCTCATCAGAACAGCTGGTATCGTTTGTTAAGTTTTTATATATACATTTTTTCATTTATCCATCCAGAAGTTTCAGGCACTTAAAAGCACCATGTATGCTAAAGCCCCATGTTGGATCGTACTTTAGGTTCGTCACACAATAAGGCTTGTTTTCAAAGATCTCTCTCAACTTTTCTACACGCTCGTTGCCTTCTAAATGAAAGTTTGATGCACCCCACACTCTCAGTGTATTTAAGTTGTTTGTCGAATCAATTACTTTTAGGACGTAATAGTGTTTTCCCTTCGCTGTTTTCTTAAGAACAACTGATCTTGGGATGAACCACCAATAACCTCCTTGATTGTCTAGCGGTACCTCAAGGCCAAACTCAGTGTCTTCTTCTTGAATATAGTAATTCAGAGGTTGGGCACCCAGCGAATCTATTCTTCGCATGACTTTCTCATTCATCACTAAATCTGTTGGGAAAACTCCCGTCAATTCTAAAGAATTATCTATTCTCTCTGCTATTGTGAAGTCTGCATCACCCTTATACTCTTCGATGTTTTTCTTGAACCTCTTTGGGTTTTTTGGTCTATTGACAGCAAAAGAATCCCAAAAGTGTTTTGGTCCTGCGAACCTTTCATCAATAAGATCATCAAATGCACCAGACCTACAAAGAACATCAAGTGCTTTCTTGTTTAGTTTGCTGTGAACAATCGTATCACTAAACAAGACGTCATCAATAGTAGCAAAAGGCCTGTTATCTAAAATTTGCTTAATAGCAGCATCGCCAAGGCCCTTAATTGATGAGAATGGCTGAATAAGCTTTTTGTTGTCTTCTGAAATTTCCCAGCCGTCACGAGATCTGTTTATGTCGATCTTTTCTATGCCATAACCGAATGACTTAACGATGTTGATTGCCTTCTCTTTTCTTGTCTCTGGTTCTTTATCTAGAAAGGCTGCAAGCCACTCAGGAGCATAATAATTGAGTAGCCAAGCACACTGATAAGAAAGAATAGAGTATGACACAGCATGGCTCTTATTGAAGCCATAACCCGAGAAGAACTCAAACTTATCCCAAAGCTCTTGGGCGCTTGGCTTGTCAATGCCCTTATCTACGCATCCATCAATAAATTTTTTGTGTAATTTATTTTTTACTTCTGCCTCTTTCCCTGTGCCTTTCTTGGTGAGTACTTTACGTAGGGTATTAGCTTCATCCATATCCAGGTCTTTGCCAAGCTTGTTCGCAATAATTGCAATTTGCTCCTGAAAGATTAAGAAGCCATAAGTCTCTTTTGTTACCTCTTCTACCAATGGGTGTAGGTATCCAACATTCTGTGGATTGTTCTTTGCATCCACATACATTTTATCAACTTTTGCAGCCAAAGGTCCTGGGCGGAAGATAGAGGTGATTGCCGCAATGTCAATAATTGAGTCTGGCTTTGCCTGAACACAGAAGTTTTGTGCTCCAGCCTCAGTAAACTGAAATACGCCAGCCCACTTGCCTTTAGAGAAAATGTTCCGATATACTTTCGTGTCACTTAAGTCGATTTTGTCTGGGTGTAGGTTTTCATCATAAAATCTTTTTATGTCTGCGAAACTTACATCCTTGTATCCATGATGACGTCGCAAGATCTTTTCAATACAACTCTCAATCATTCTTAGAGTACTGAGCCCGAGAATATCAAACTTGATAAAACCCATCGGCTCCAAGTGGCGAACGTTTTGACCTTCGGACCATGGAGTTTGTCGTACTCCTCCCGAGTTAATCAATGGCATATGATAATCAAGCTTTTCTCCTACCAAACAACCACCTGCATGGCGAGAGGCAGAGCGGATTTGTCCATACAAAGTCTGCACATGTGTCTTTACGTGAGGATACTCTAGCAAGAACCCTTTTAGGGTATCACTAAACTCCATTACCTCATCGAATGTAGGATTGTACACACCTGCAGTGATCCCATTCTTTTTCTTAGCTTGTGGAGTGGCTTCGTTGATCATTTTACCAGTGACATCATTTACTTTGGCAAAGGGAATGCCATAAAGCTTGCTGATGTCTTTGATTAAAGACTTCAGTTGAAGCGTGTTCCAGTTTGAAATCGGCACGACAGTTGAGTCACCCCATTCTCCAATTAGTTTTTCTTTCAGCTCCATTGGGTCGCTTACGTCATAATCGATATCCGGATAGTCGGTCGCATCAGAACGCAAAAATCTACTAAATAGTAAGCCATACTTGATTGGGTCAATTTGCGTAATACCAAGAACGTATGCAACCAAAGAGCCAGCAGCTGAGCCCCTGCCTGGGCCGACAAGCTGAATCTCTTGAGCCTTATCAGAGATCGCTTTCATTGTAAGAAAGTACTTGGAGAATCCTCGTTCATCGATTACGGCAAGCTCTTCTTTGATTCTTTGTACGTACTCTTTATCCGATTGCAACCTAAACTTACGCAAGCCCTCTAAGCAGAATTCTGCCAAAGCTCTTGTCGCTGTTTTTCCATCTGGAACTACGAAGTCTGGTAGCCTTACAGTGTTGTCAGGATAGAACTTCTCCACACGCTCATGAGCAATTTTATAAGTTCTAGTGATCGTGTCTAGTACATAATCATCATCATATTCTTGTTCGCACTTTTCACTGTATTTTTTATAGCTCTCCCACATTTGCTGGCCATTCTTGGGATAAAGCTCGTATGGCATATCTTCTATGTCTTCTGGCAAGTCTGCCTCAGTGACGTTTTTTGACAACCAGCCAAGCTTCTTATAAAGCTCTCTATCTTTCCACAGTTCTGGCCTAGGATAGTGCGAATCAGCCGTAGAGACGACTTCAACGCCATGTTTCTGACAAGTATCAATCACGTACTTATTTAGCATGTGCTGCTCAGGGTAAGCATTCCACTGAACTTCTCCATACCACCTGTCGCCAAAGATAGATTGCATCTTTTCAGTGGTTTCAGACATTGCTTTAAGTACTTTTTCTGGCTCTTCTTTGTTCTCCCAAAAATCTTGTGCGTACACTCCTCCCAGACAAGCAGAGGTGGCAATCAGACCCTCAGAGTGCTCCTTTAGGAGTTTGTAGTCAATTCTTGGGAATCTATAGAAGTACTCTGAGGTGTATGATTTAGAGATCAGCTGAAACAGATTATTTAGTCCTTTTTGATTCTGCACAATCAGCACCATGTGTGCTCTTTTGTTCAGGGGATTTTTTCTTTTGTTTGTTTCTCTGTCCTCTGTTTCCACAATTGTTGCGGAAGTAGTTAAGCCAGCCTTGATTTTGTTGACTTCTCTTTTGTTTTCTTGTGCTTTGTTATACTCGCTCTGCCACTCTTCAATTGAATCAATGTAGTAAATTTCACAACCATAGATTGGCTTGAAGTTCTTTCCTTCTTTTTCCATCTTCTTTGCGTGAAGAACCTGATAAGAAAGGCCGTTCATGTTTCCGTGATCTGTTAGAGCCAAAGCATCTGAGCCATTGGTGTGTGCGAACTCCATGTGCTCAGATGGATAACCAAGC
>Ga0208019_1000618_pt1 | contig 19283 bp, 6 predicted proteins | sample CB_VirMetaG_5_FD_184540 | JGI IMG/M metagenome (GOLD analysis project Ga0208019, IMG submission 184540) | Freshwater to marine saline gradient viral communities from Chesapeake Bay - CB_1508_1D Viral MetaG (SPAdes) (version 4) | ecosystem: Environmental > Aquatic > Marine > Coastal | place: USA...
ACAACACATACGTCGGCGGCAACATTTATGACCCGTCTAAACAAAGAAATTCAAACTTAGCGCTAAATCTAGACACAAAAGGCGCCACAGTTGAGTTCTGGCTCAAGAAAGACGAGTTCATCCCCAGTTTAACAGCCCGAGAGGTTGTTTTTGATCTTTGGAACAATGAACTAAGCAGTTCTGATGATTATGGTAGGTTTAGAATCGAACTAAACACCTCAAGCGCCGGCAATTTTGCTTCCTCTAAGGCTTTCAGGGCGATTATACACTCTGGCTCCAACAGACAAGAAGTTTTATTGGGCGACTATACAACAACCGCCTCGTTTATCTCTCAAGGATGGACGCATTTTGCTTTTGCGACATCAAAAAGTACCATAAAGCTTTATAAGAACGGCGAACTAGACTCTTCTGCGACTTACGGATCAAACTTTGGGAATATCTCTGGTACGCTAAACGCTTTTGTGGGCGCACTTATAACAAACCCTTCCGGATCTACCGCAACAACCGGCTCTGGTAAGCTTTCAGGATCTGTTGATGAGTTTAGATACTGGAAAACCACCAGAACTGAGCGAGACATAGAAAGAAATTGGTTTACAAACGTTTATGGCGGCACCAATACAGACGACGCAAACACAGACCTCGGCGTTTACTTTAAGTTTAACGAAGGAATAACAGGGGATACAACAATAGATGCAACTGTCCTAGACTATTCAGGGCGTATTTCTAATGGTGCTTGGACCGGCTATACCTCCAACTCACGCAACATAGGCTCAGCGATTGTTTCAGCCTCTGCCGCCGAGAAAGAGTTTAAAGATCCAATCTTAAGAACCACAAACGCTCTTTATACCACTTATTATAACAGCTCCCTGGAGAAAGGAAAGCGCCACGATCTAAATAACTCATCAAATATTTACTTTTCATTCCCTGATTGGATTATTGATGAAGACCTAGAAAGTGGAGAGAAACTGCTCCAACTAGCACAAGCAGCTGCAAGTTATTTTGATACGGCGCAACTGCAAGTTCAGTCTTTTAGAGAACTAAAGGACATAGAGTATTCTTCACAAACTGACGCACTAGACGATAAACCAAATCCTTTTGCAGAGCGCTTATTGACCGAAAGAGGGATGATAGCGCCCGACTTTTTTGTCGAGAGAACAGTATTAGAAGACCTTTCTCAAAAAACATCAGGAGAAACTCTAGAATCAGATTTATTTGATCTAAAGAATCTTATTTATCAAAACATCTATAACAACTTAGCGGATCTAGTAAAGCAAAAAGGCACAAGAGAAGCAATACGAAACATCCTCCACACCATGGGAGTCGGTGAAGAGCTAGTTTCTGCCAAGACCTACATAGACAGTGAAAAGCTAGTATTAGAAGACGAAAAATCTTACAACAATCAAAGAATAAGGTTCATTGATTTCTCTAAGATAAACTTTAGAGATGCTGTTGTTTATCAGACTGGCTCAACTTCAAACGAGCTAGGATACATAAGTTCTTCATCAGATAAAAATGCATTATGTGTAGAATCTTTTGTTCGGTTCCCAAAAATAGATGAAAATACAAACACTGATCTTATACCAAACTTTTTAGTTTCTTCTCTTTTTGGTTTTCACGACATTGATGATACTTCAGCACCATACAACACTTGGCAATCACCGGCTGCTGCTAGTGCTTTCGTAAGAGCGGTCAAGAGCAACTATTTTGCTGAGCAAGTATACTTTGAGCTTAGCTCTTCTGTAGTGGGCGTCACTGCTCTAACATCTTCTAACTTCTATAACGTATACAACAACAGCGACTGGTACTTTTCAGTTCAGCTGCAGCCGCAAGACATTTTATTTCCTTCTTCGTCAGCCCCTGATTACGATTTAGTCTTTAGTGGGTATTCATACTCAGGAAACAACCAAAATGAATCATTTGTTGTATCATCATCAGTAAGTCGGGCAACAGCACTTTCATTCCTACAGACCAACCAGAAAGCCTACATTGGCGCAGAGCGAACAAACTTTACTGCCGGAACGGTATACAGTTCAGATGTTAGAAACGCCGGTTTGAGATTTTGGCTTAGAAATCTAACAGTCGACGAGCAGAAAGATCACGCTCAGGACTTCTTAAACTATGGATCTTCAACCAGGCTAGATAATGCCTATTCTTTGACCAGTTCCGTAAGGCAAGGAGATCTAGCACCAACTGACTATCTTGCTCTCAGCTGGCAGTTTGACAAAATCACCACAACAGATGCATCCGGATTGATTGAGGTATTAGACTCAACCTCTGGCTCTTCCGAAAGAAGATCAAGAGGAACATACGTCAATGAAATAGCCGGGTATCACCATCCAGCCACATCATACGAGTTTCCAACATCTTCAACAGATGTTGTGCAGACTTTGCCTGTTGACTCTTACTCACCTGTAGAGTTTGATGGCTACAACTCTGACAACTTGATTCAGATCAAGACAACAGAAAGCGAAAAATTTGGCTTAAACTCACGTTTTGTTTCATTTATAAGCACAGTAGAGAAAAGTGCGCAAGCGGGCATCAACGAAGAAATGCTAAAAATGTTTGGCTCCGTCAAGGAACTAGCATCAAACTTTGCCCAGCCAGCAGATCGATACAAAAAAGAATATAAAAACCTAAGATTCCTAAGAGAGCGATTCTTTAAAAACGTTGCAAACGACGTTGATGTTGAGGACTTCCTGCATTTCTATAGGTGGATTGACAATGCAGTCCAGGCCCTCGTCGGGCAGTTCATACCTGCTACAGCAAACTTTAATGAAGATGTATTTAACGTTATAGAATCGCACGTTCTTGAAAGAAACAAATACCAAACGAAGTTCCCGACTTTGGAACTTCGCCAGCCAGACCCAATAGACTCAGCGGAAACCCTTGATGCTCTTCTTGTCAATTGGAGATTTAACCACGCTCCAATCCCAGAGGCGCAAAATACAAACTGTGAATGGTGGAAGCTTAGAGTTGAGCGTTCAAATCCCGTTATTACCTCTGGGGATTCTAACGTTGATGCTGACCGAGAACAGATAAGGCTAGTCAAACTTTCGGCTGCAAATAGATCTTATACAACCCCACAAAGTTTTAAGGTTGATGATTTTTATACCGGAAAGGACACAAGAAAAGCAACTTATTGGGATTCAACAATAAAAGAGTTTGGAACAATCGTAGGCAGTGAAACTGAAGATTATCTTGTTTCTTATGCCAATGACGTTGCTTCTCTAGAAGATTGCAATGATGTTGTTGAGCCAAACAAAAAAGTTAGAATGGACTTTAAAGTTCAGAATAACAGAGAGTCCAGCGAGTCATACTCTTACGGTAAAGGTCATTTGCTTGTACCATACACAATGTGGAGTTCTTCTATTGACACAGGATACCAAGCAGACTTATCAAGCAACTTTAAAACAGACATTGGTATCAACAATCAACACGACGATGCATACTCAAAGTTCCGCAATGCCCCTCTACAGTCTCCATTCACTGAAGGGTGGGTAGGTGGTAGGCAGTACCGTCACATTGCTTTAAACAACGGCTCAGACGCATTTGGAACACGTCCGGAAGGCTTTTATTTAACTCTTACTGGAAGCTCAAACAAGCAGATCAGAGTCACAAAAACATCTTATACCAACGATGGAACAGCCGATTCTGATACACCTCGTGCTTCTTTATTCCGTGATGAGCTAGCAAAAAGGCCTATAAACATAGCAAACAGGCAATACTCAACCGCCTCTTCACGCTTGGGCAACTTCCGCAATGAATACGAAGTTGTAATGACCAACGGAAGAACCAAAAACAATCTTTGGTTCCACGATAACTTTGCAAGTGTTTTGTCACAAACAGAGATCTGGAACTTAAACCTAGAAGGAAGCCCTGCTTCTGTTATTCCTGCTGTGACTGCTAGCGGACAAATAGTAATCAATAGCAACTCTCTCAGTAATGAAACACTAACAATACCTTATACTGATGTCGACTCTATTACATTCACTTATAAACCTTTCCCGTCTGACCCATTACACATTCAAATAGGCGCCAGCATCAATGTTACTGCCGGCAATACTAGAGCCAAGATTGCGTCGGCGGCCGCTGCTCCTTTAAATACCCTGCTGAACGTTGGAGGATCTACTAATACTATAACACTAGAATTCAAAACTGCATATGCCGGCGCCGATCGGAACAATACGATAACATCAACAGCCGGCGGAAAGCTAAGCCTCAGTGGTTTTTCTGGCGGATCAGATGAAGTACTTGTGCCAGTAACTCCATACGCAAACGGAACACTGCCTACAAGAGAAGTTGTAAAATCAGTCATAGTCAACCGCTTCTCTGCTCCTGGAGGCCCTGAGATCCAATCTCGTGGCTATTTAGAGCCTACTGGTGAAGAGTTCTCACCTTGTAATGCTTATCCTTTCCGAAACACAAGCGTTATTTACTCAAGCGGATCAGGAAACAATGATTTCACTGGCGCACTAGGTCCAAGAGTAAACACTTACACAAACATCCACACACAAAATGATGGATTGAGAGTGCTTCTTTCTAGACGAAGAGGCAAGTATGGTGTTGACTCTGTTTTTGGATCAGTAAGAGAACTTGACTACAACACGACTGGATCTTATCAACAGGTCTATGAGAATACTTATAATTATACAAACGCAGCATCAACTAGGGTTTATAGTGGAGCTATCTCAACTGGAGCCTTTAAAATAGTCACAAATCCTGCAGGTGGAGATACAATAACAATTCCATACACCTCTACTCTTTCTGTGGTATTTACTTTTGTTGTTGGTGCATCAGTTGTGTCTAATGAAATCACCATTGGTGCATCGGCTGCCGACACAGCTACAAATGCTGCACTTAAAATAACTAATCACCCAACACTATTAAATTATTTATCAGCAACAGCTAATGTGACTACTGTTTTACTAAGTTTTAATTCGGCTGGTGCAAACAACTATACAATCTCAACTACTGTTTCTGCTAAGATTACAATTACTAATTTCTCAGGTGGAATAGATCCAATTGATGAAACTTATCCAAGTAGAACATACTACGACAACTTTTTTGTCTCACACCAGATTCCAAGAACTCCAGCCAATTATTCTTGGGTTGCGAATGCCCTAAATGGGTCTAGTGGATCTTTCTCATACTCCAGAAACGCAACAATCCCAAGCGGCTCAACTTCGCAAGCAGTTCCATTTGCCGAGTTGATTAGTTCCATAGAAAGAACCACAACAGACAACAGAGCATTCACTGGCTTGTTTAGTGGTTCATCAGAGCCAACTAGTGCGGTATTGACCTCTTCCATTTACGCCTCAATGGTTGATCAGGGAACCACAGAAATCACAAACGAACTTACTGCCTCGAATATTGGTATAGATAACTTCCACATTTATACACACGCAATAAACAACTCTATCTTTGGGCATAACTCATTTAGCCAAATAAGAGGCGGAGATACAAGACAAGCAAGATCGCTAAGACAAAATAATACTTTATCATTTAGTTACTTAGGATCCCGTCGAAGAGTTGACGGCGGCAGCATACCAATAGAACTGGTCAGAAACATCTCAATGGCACCGGCAGTAGAGCATTACCCTGTAAAACATCAGTTGTTGATTGGTACTGAAAGACCAAACTTCCAGTATTCATTTGGGAACGAACTTGAGTATCTTCCGTTATCAGACCCACAACTCAATGCTATAGCCGGCACAACCGAGATACGAAGAAAGAAAAAAACAAACTTCAAGTATATTTCTGATTCTTATGCCATAGGATCCTCAACGCAACTAGAAAACATCATATATAAGCAAAACATTTGGCCAAAATCTGAAAGAACATTTATAAAAGAAAACCGACAAAGAACACAGTTTGCAATCAACTGGTGGAGTTCTGGAAGAGCAACAAGAGATAGAGCATCAGATCCTCTATTGAATTCGCTAGGAAACAACGTTCTTTCTCAATCAATTTGGGCTTTAGATGGAGTTAGCGATGTTGATGACCAACCAAAAGATTTATTTGAGTATTCTTCAAGCGCCCCCGGAACCGATCAATATAGTAAGAAAAATTTATATAGCGCCGGTGAGTTGAATAACAACACACAGACAAGCTATACAATTATTGGTACAAAAGAAACCAGTCTTGGCAATGGGATAGCTTATAATACCACAGAGTGGAAATCTCCATTCATGGATTCGCAAATCAAGCCTGGCGTTCAGTTTGCTAGAGACTTCACAATTTTTACCGGTAGTTTAATTTTTTCAAGTTCAGCAACTGGCCCATCAGGTGTTAAATTTTTCATCCCACATCAAACAATAGGCGGCGTCCCGTGGTCAGCAGCCGAGGAAGCAGGAAAAGAGCCTTTCTACTATGAGAACTATGATGCTTATGTGCAAGAAGCAAGATCTGCCGGAAAAGAATATTCCGTCATTCCGGAATTTAGAATAAGCGAAACAATAGATCAGATCCTAACCGGAGAAGATGGCCTGTCGACTACTTTGTTGCTCTCAATCACCGGAGGTTACTTGGCCGATAACACAAACAATGCTTTCTATACTGATTACGTAGACTCAGACTTTCTAAAATTTTTCAATGTCATAAAGAACAAGCACGATTCGGCCGGCATCGAGGACAAAGGTACTCTGACACTTTCTTGCAAGGCGATTAAAAAGTTCCTCCCGTATGAAGGCTTTTATCCGGCTCAGCGTGTACAACAACTAGGTACTTTGTTTAGTCAGTCATTTAGCGAGGTAATATCTATCAGCGGTCAAGGCCATCCTTTGTATGCTGGTGACGTTAATGACGGAGGAAGTTTCAGGACTGCCATGGCGCCATTCTATAGCCCAGGAATACTTTGCAATAGCATTAAATCAGGAATATCAGTTGGATATCCGGTCTTTACGTCAAGTTTTGATCCTAATTTAAATGTAACCGGTACTTATTTATCTAATTCTTCAGGAATCTCCGTATACGATGATGAAGGGCCTAGGATTTCTGGTTCATTTAATTTTAGACTTCCTTTTGAGTCAATATTAAATCCTTTTGTGGCAATGGAATCAGGTGTCACCACCATTGTTGACTCAGAGCCGGATCCGACTGCCATTTTAGCATCCACGGCAAGTTTTGTGAGCACTAGGAGCGGCTCTCCGCTTTACTCATATGCTATTAATAACTTTTTAGCAGAAACAATGAACCTTTTCTTAAAAAACAGGTCTGTTTCTTCTTTGGTATCAAATGGCGAGAATGCATTTACTTTCACACCTGGAAAAGAATACAGAATGAAAGTTCGTATTTTTGAAGAGGATATGAGTATTTACAGCGGAAGCAAATCATATGGCCCAGCGGTGGACGATAGTCTTTCTCTTAATGGTACCAGGGCTTCACAACTGCCGTTTTTACCTCCATATGATGTTGGCACAACCATTTCGGCAGAAGGCATAGATTTTATATTTAACCCGACGTCAGATCACCACGACGTTGAATATATTTTAAATAATCTGACTGAATCATATACGATTTATCGAGATCTTGACACCACCTCCGGCGTGTCTCTTGCCTTAGACGGCCGTACAAAAATTACAGACTCTATACAATTTGATAGAAAGTTAGTGGTTAGTTCCTCTTCTCGTGCTATACCATCAGCTCCCGAATACGCAATCTCAATACAACCAAAATGGGAATCCCCCGTATTAGATTTCAGTCATAGAACAGCATCGATTTCTATTACTAATGCTAATGCCGTGCACACCATAGTGGTCGACTCAAACCCAGCTAATAATGACACCCTTACCATAAGCGATGGCTTTAAGGAAATCGTTTTTACATTTAAAACGTCAGGAGCATCAGGTAATTATGAAATACCAATAGGCGGGACCCCAGCGGATACTGCTTCTAGTATTAGATCCAAAATACTATTTAGTGGCAGCACCATGGAAAACAACTTCACTCTTGGAGGAGTTGGGACAACAATTACGCTAACCGCAAAAGCCCCCGGAAAATTACCAAACTTTGTCTCAAGCTTCAACGGCACCCTGGTTGCCTTGGATTGCACATCAGTTAATGGTACCGGATTCTACGATGGCTCCTCTGTGTCTGATAACTATTATGTTGGAATGTGGCACCAGTATGGACGAATTCCAACTGGCTCTCAAGGCATTAAAATACAAATCACAGGCCCGCCACCAATAAGCATAACTGGATCGTTAGCAAGTGCACTCGGCTTTACAAACGAGGCGGTGAAAATAGGCGAAATTGCTGACTCAAGAATTGTAAAAGAAGCTATCGTCGCCATTCCGTATACGATTGTCGAAGGAGGAAAAAGATTATTCCCCATTGATTCATCTACTTTTAATACAGCAATGGAAGTGGTCAACGGAACACGTGAAACTCCGGACGGCCTACCTGCTGAATACTTGCGTTTGGCCAGGGTAGGAAAGCAGTTTGTAATGCCACCACAATTTGATTTTTTCTACAGAGACGTTGATCCCTTTGCAATGTTTATTTTTGAATTCAATATGACACTCAACAGACGAGACCTTGCGGATATTTGGCAGAACTTACCACCAACATCAACAAGCGGTAAAAAAGATTTAACTTCTGGATTTGATAAAGAAGAAAGATTTATGACAGTACAGTATGGCGGAGGGAGAAAGGAAGACTGGTTCCCTGAAGGCCTCCCGGCTAATACTCGCTGGATGGTGTTTAAAGTCAAACAAAGAGCTGCATACGACTATTACGAACAAATAAGAAACTCTTCATTAGCAAAAGGCTATGATGAAAGAGTTGAGCCGGGATCCGAGGCTCTCGAACCGACTCCAACTTACAGCTATAACTGGCCTTATGATTTCTTCTCTTTTGTGGAGTTGGCCAAGGTTGACGCCGCAGTCGACAACAGCACCACAGAAGCATTTTCTGCTAGTACCGTGTTTGATTTAGTTGAGTCTATTACCGCCCCGTTCGGCCCCCGTCCCGGCACCAGGGAATAAAAAAATGAGCTTATTCGATTCAAAACAAGAAGTAATAAACATAGAACTAACTTCATATGGAAAAAAGAAGCTAGCATCAGGAAAGTTTAGGCCTTCCTTCTATGCTTTCTTTGATGATGACGTTATTTATGATGGAGCTTATGCTGCCTTGACAGAAAGCGCAAATGGCGAAGCAGACGATCGTGTAAGAAAAGAAACACCATACCTAAAAACAACTTATTCTATTGTTGGCGCTGATACCAAACTAAATAAAGGCAACGGCGACCAAGAACTTTTTGACAACATTCGCTTATATGAAAACAACAACTTACTCAAATATGGTTTAGGAACGTCAAAAATAGGCGAAGTAACCGGATCTCAAATCAGTGTTAACTTTTTAGATGGCACACTAACAAATGTATATACTACTGCTTCTGCATTTATCTTTGGGAACGATCTAAATCCGAAAACTGCTTACGACAAGCCTCAGACAAAACTTGTTACAGAAAACTTGGATTTATCCCCACATATAAGAAGCTTGCCAGACCCGTCAATGACATTCCCACCAGAATTGACTGACCCTGATAGAATAGAACCGGCCATTGTTTCTCCTGTTCTCCAAGATAATAAGTATGTTTTTCTTGAAGTTGACGAGCTGCTCTTAGCGGTTGACGAACTAAACTCTATTGAGGCTTATGACAACTTTGAAATAAGCGTCTACAAGATCGAAACAAATGAAAATAACGAAGAAGAATATAGAAAACTAAACTTTAAAACCAAGCAAGAACAAGTCAATGAAGAAGGGTTTTTAATGGATGAAGCTGAAATTTCAGCACAAGACTCTATAATAACAACAGATGATGTTGAATATTATTTAGACATACAAATCGACGAAGAAATAGACCCGGCACTACTTACTAGTAAGGTTCCAAGAGATTCACTTGGGTACCCGATTTTAGACGATCCCTTGATTCAGAATACGTTTGATATAAGACTAGATGCGGACTTCTCCAGAAGAAGAGATGACGCTGGGGAGCCTTGCTAATGGTTATAACTACAACCGGGGTCACCGGCGCAAAAATAAATTTTGATAAGTTGTATGTTTCTGAATCGGGGACGAAAATAGATCTAAGTCTTGAAATACCAATGCTTAATGTGTTTAACTACGATTCACTTCAATTTCGGCTGACAACTGTTGGAATCTCTGATGACTCACAATACAGAGCATTTAAAAATGGTCCGCTCCAAGGTCAGCTAAAAAGAGATGTTTTGCAAAGAAACATCCCAACAGAATACGTTGATATTGATTTTTCTTTTTCAGATAGCGCACTCCTAAGAACAACACCAGATAATAAGAGAATATATAGGATAGGCACTTTTGATATTCAACACACACAAGAAACGTTTGAAAGCAGAAATATTTTTGTTTTCTGCACTCGGGTAGCCGGGAGGGAATATATCCAAAACATTTTAGAACTCCCAGGGCTTTTAAGTTCTACTTTTTTTCCAATAATAGAAGGAAATGAAATATACACGCCGCCAAACCCTGACGTCTTAGTACTGGAAACTTCTTTGAACTCCCTGTTAAGAAACGCACTAGAGGTTGAACCAGTAACCACCGAATCCAAGCCGACAGCGTTCTCTCAGCTGTTTCCAAGCATAAAAGATGATGGATTTAACTTTTTATATTTCCTTGATCTAAGACGGGTCCTAGAAAACAACTCTGATTTATTTTCTTTGTTATCTGAAAGCGAGCAAGAAAGAGCAATAGAATCAACAATCATCAAAGATCAGTTGTTTTTAAAAGAAAGCAATGTTAAACCTACAGCGCCAGAGTTCTTGAATAACGCTTTACAAGTTTCACAAGCAACCGGTCGCACGATCTTAAACCTCCCAAAGAACGTTATAGCTTTTACCGGCGGTGACGAGATAAAAGAATACTCAAAAAATTTAAAGTATAATTTTAATACAAACATTATTTTTCTTAATGGTATTTATCCTGTTATAGAGCGACTAATAAACAACATAAGAGAGATTGAAAGCTTTAGATCTTTTATGAACGGCGCTTTTGCCAGGACAGTTTTTTATAATAGAAGAACACAAGCTTTTTACCGAAACGGCTTGCCAACATTACGAGAAGATCTTCGGAGAGAGTTTAACAGCAGTAAAGCTCAAGATTATCCGGATCGCATAGACTATTTTGAAATAGTCATGAAAGAGATAATCCAAGCAACTGCAAAGTTTGATTCTATTTTTCTGGAGTCGACTGTGCAACAAGCTGTTGATCAACTAAGAAAACTAATTTCTTTGGATGAAAATGCGAACACAAATGAATACTCTTTTGAGTTATTCTTTAGGTTCTTTGATAGCCTAGTGAAAGAACTTCAGCAAGTTTTCCTTGGAGTTGGTTTCCAATTATCGGGCGCCTTTAGCGGGAAGGGAAAAAGTGGAAGCTCAACAAACCCTGAGAAAACTCTAATCAAAGTCAAGCACTTTTTTGGATATGAGTTTAAGCCAGAAGATTATTCTTTAAAGTATTCTTACATAGACAACACGACACAGGCCAGCTTCCCGACGATACCTGAAAACGGTTATAGGCTTTTGATGAACGAGAATGTACGCAAGTATTTCACATCAGACACCCCCACCCAGTCTGCTGCTTTAACTATTAGAGATAGCGTGTTTGGTTATAGTGTAGTGCCAACAATGAACTATCTTACTGTCCGATCGGTAAAGAAACGAAACGAAGTTGTTTTTGATAACACTAGTCCAGTTTTTGATTTGGATTCGGATTCGGAGATGTCAGAAGTCCAAGGCGCAAAATCTAGTTATCTAACAGCATTAAACATCATCAAAAACAAACTGCTAAGCATCAACATTGAGCGCCTTGAAGAATTATCACCAGCAGCGCTAAAAGCCAGGTTATACAATGCGATAAACGAAGTATACAATCTTATTTCCTTTATTCCATTTCCTTTCGATGTCAACAAATCTGATGACTTTAGAAGAGAAACAACTGATTCTATCCTAGAAAGCGCAGTATCAAATGATGTTTTGCGTCCATCGGAAGACGAAAATAACGAAATCATAGAAGCAATCTACAATCTGGATGAAGATTTTGAGAATCTAGACGAACTAAACGCAACCATTGAGAACAGACTAAGTGTCCTAACTGGATTTCTAGATTATGTTGAGAATCTAATAGAGCACCCAGCCAAACATGACTTCGCCTTGTTAGATGCTAGCTTGAGAAATTCAGATCAATTTTTAAAATCTATAAGCTTAATCAGTGGAATTGAGACAGTTAGCGGAGACGGTTCGATTATCTCAGAGATTAGATTACCATACCCTATTTATTCGCTTTATGAGACATTCCAAACAGCTCCAGCTGGAGGGAGAATAACTTTCTTTTGGGCCGGACGGTCAGTCTTGGAAAACCCTCTCAATTCATCGCTTATCAGGCTCAACTTCGCAAACATCAAAGAAATACAAGCCTTAACAGGATTTAACACCCTAGAAGACGGCCGCCCAAATCTTGCCAGTCCTGTTTTTGAGGCTGTATCGCCATTTGGAGTCCTTGAGCCGAACAGCGCACTATTTTGTAAGATGTCTAATTATAACATAGGGTATAAAAACACTATGTGGTATTTGAATAGCAACAACCTTTTGGGGCTCAAGGGAGAAACAGAGCACTTCCTCATGATCAACGTTGAGCCAGGACCTGAAGTAACCACCGAACTTGATTCTGAAGAAGCATCAGGAAGAATCGGTGCCCTAACACAGGATGGTCTTGAAGATGCCGTCGGAAACTTCGGAAGATAATTATAATGTCAGCAATTTTATCAAATAGAAGTTTACAGTTTTACAATAATGAAACTGTTTTTGATTTAAGCTTAAAGCAGACATCCTTCCTTCCTCAGGGTAGGCTCACCGAAGAGACGATCGCCATCTTCGGCTCCGGCGAAACGATAGAAAGCGTCACCCCGACAAACATCGACGTTCTCCGCTATCTAACCGGACTGGCCAGATACAAAACAACAACCGGTGAAGAAGTCACGATAGGTAACATTGCTAAGTTTGACGGACGTGTAACGATTAGAGGTACCACTGTAAGTTTTGAAGAGAGTTTTCAGTTTGAATACCGCATACCTTTCTCAAAGATCGTATTTGTGCGAAACAAAAGAGTCCAAAAGGTTGATGGAGAAGAACAATCTTTATTTTATGAGTCTTTTCAAGACATTAAATTTTACTTTCGAAGTTTAGAGTGGGTGAAGATCTTCTACTCGCTAGAAGTTTTCATCGAATTCCTTCAGAGAGGCGATTTCGAAGGGCAAAAATACAATCTTATCGGTGCTCCCATCGTCGAACTGATGGAGAGATGCGAGCAGACGATTTCCAATTTAGTACCGGAAGCCGGCCTTACTGATCTAAGATTCGTTCGTCGCCCGTCAAGAATGGACCTGTCTGCCGATAGTTTAGCAATCGCCCCTTCATACTCAGACCTAAACATCAACACTCTAGCGCAAGTGCCCGAGACGCTAATAAAGATGGAGAAAGAGTCAAATTTAGAAGCAGTATCTGATCTAAGATTTATTGTCGACGAGAACTACAATTTCCTATCTAGAGAGTTTGAATTCGGACCTGGAGCGCCGGCAAACCGATTCTACACAGGTTTTGAGGAAAGCTTGATGCCGTCTGGGTATCTTTTTAGTGTTATTAAATACCTTGAATCTTTAAAAGACAATTTATCACAAACTGGTGCTCCTATTTTTGAAGTTGCACAAACAGAAGCATATATAAATGTATTAAAAGAAAGATTATTTTTTGGACCTTTCGATCTAGAACCTTATGAAAGGGGCTCACAAACTGGTGAATTAACAAGAGATTTATACAATAAGTTTGGCATTTCAATCAAAAACCTTGATGATGCTCAGTTCGAAGAGGCATATGGAGATTTAGCTGAACAACAAAAGAGAAGATTAATCTTGATTGATCCGACAGTCTCACAAAACTTTAATTTTCAATCGCTCTTCCCATTCGGTAACAGAATAGAGATCTCGGATCTTCCTTCAAGCCAGTTTAATTTGTTGAACATCCTAACAAACTATAACCTAGAAGCAGAAATAATGCTCAACTTGATGAACGGCACGGCAACGCCTGCAAGCGAGATAACATCAAGACGAAAAAAACTCTCTATTACTGATTACTTTACCGGCCGACCAACAACAACTTCGACTAGAGAAGCAAGAGAGTTTGATTTTTCTACAATCTTCAACAACACAACACAACCATTCACCATTGATGATTTGTCTGGGCAGTTCTCCCTCCCACCTGCTCGGGCCGAGCAGGTGGAAGGTATTTATGCGCAAGTGGGACGTTTTAATTCAAGTTTTACAACACCCTACAGAAACAATCTCAACTTAACCAACTATAGAAATGAAGGAATTATTTCAAACCTTGAATTTCTTGATCAACTTAAAACAACCATCGGAAACATCGCATCAGACAACCTTCCAAATCTAGAAGACCTATTTTTATCAGGAAAAAACAACTATTTTGAGATTTTTGCTTACAAGGTTGTTAAAAGAAACACTTCAACAAGCGCCCAACAGCAATTCTTTATTTTCAACAGACCAGAAGAACTTGTAGAATTTTTTGATACTCAAGTCAAGCCAAATCAAGAATACGAATACTCTTTATCTGCATTGGCATTTGTTTTAGAAAATTTTTATCGCTATGAGATAGCCTCTAGTATGCAATTGGGTGTTGACCTTGAGGCACTTCCCGAAGAAGACAGATACGTTTTAGGCTCAAAGGTAAGAACCAGTCAACAACCAAAGATAATAGAACTTCCATTGGCTTTTGAGAATTCAGTTCTAACAGATGCTCCTCCAACTAGGCCAAACGTTGAGTTTTATCCAGTAAAAGACTTTAATGACAGAGTTAAGATTAGAGTCTCATCAATGAGCGGAACAGAGCACGCATTGCCTGTGGTGATTGAGAGCGGAGATGTGGCTTTGTTCCGAAAGATAAGGCAATCTCAAAAAGTAAATACAAATGAAAAGATAAGATTCCACACAGACGAGACCCCAGCAGCCTTTGAGGTGTTCAGGTTGGAACAAAAGCCAGAATCAATTCAAGATTTTGTTAGAGGAAAAAGAATCATAAGAAGTGTAACATCAAATGATCAAAGCTCAGGCGGCACTTCCTTTATGGATGGTATAGTTGCCAATGTAGACTATTACTATCTTTTCAGAACCTTGGACTTTCACGGAAACATCTCCAACCCAACTGAAGTATTTAAGTTTACGCTAGTTGATAACGAAGGAGCACTCCAGCCTTTACTTTCTACGTTTTCTCTTGAAGAAATGTTTGGTGTTCTAAGGGCTGATGGAAGTTTCAGAAAAAAGAAAAAAGATACTAACTCCAAAAATGCAAGAAGGTTTATAAAGATTAGGCCTAACGCTCAAGAAATCTCTTTTGTTCCTGGGCAATTTAATGGAAAGAAATCAGAGGATGTTTCATCAGTAATTCTCGGCAGAGGCGCTTTACCATCAAGTGTAGATCCAGATAAGATAGAGTCACAAAACAACATTATCAATCAAAGATACATGCTTGAATTAAAATCTAAAAAAACAGGCAAGTCAATCTTTATTGAGTTTAAATATGTTCTAAACAATTTTAACATTGCAACATTGGAAAGAAGAACCATGGTACCGGATACTGTCACAGAAAGAGACATACAAGATGCCATAGCAAGAAGAAACGAAGGCGGACCGGGCGGTGGGTACCGTGGAGGGGGAGTCTCCGAAATTCTGCCACCGGGTACCAGCACAAGAACGATCCCCGCAGGCAGCAGCGACGGCGACTCCGGAGGTGGTGGCAAACTTCCCGACGATAGACGTGACACCGGCGAGCGTAGTGACTTTGGAGGATACGGAGGTGGTGGCAAACTTCCCGACGATAGACGTGGCACTGGCGATCGACGATTCCTTCCGTGAACTCAATCCGACAACTGATGACGATACAACTTATATAATAGAATAAAAATTATTTAACAACTATTTATAGTAAGAAAAGGAGTAACTCATGGCATTTTTAGACAATTCAGGCGACATTATACTCGATGCAGTCTTGACAGATGAAGGGCGACGACGCCTAGCAGAAGGAAAAGGAACATTTAGAATCACAAAGTTTGCTTTAGGCGACGATGAGATTGATTATGGCCTTTATGACAAGAACCACCCAAGTGGCTCTGCCTATTTCGATCTAGAGATCCTTCAAACTCCTATTTTTGAAGCATTCACGAACAATGGGTCGTCAATGAAGTCCAAGATCATATCAATCGGCAATCCAAACTTGCTTTACCTACCGGTCATCAAACTCAACGACCAGAACTCCCGAGGACCAGTAGCATCAGGCTTTGGTGTAGATACGTTTTTAATCCCTGTCGATAAAACAACAAGCGATAAATTCGAAGGGACTACTAACTTAGGCATCTTGATCTCTCCTGCTGACGATGAACTATCCTCCGCTACTTTCGGCTCTCGATACATTAGGGTAGATCAGGGTCTAGACACTACGTCTATTAGCCCCAGCGTTGGTTTATCATCCGATCTTAGAGAAAATACATTTATAATCGAGATGGACAATCGATTAGGTGTTCTAGTTTCTGGCCAATACGAAGACGAATTCATAGAAAAGACCCCAAGTAACGTTGATGATGATGATATTGCAACTTACAGCATCAGCGCAACAACAGATACGGCTTTTGTAAGTGACATTTCAAATAACATTAGCCAATATGGTCAGGTTATTTCAGGCCCTAGGGGGAATAAATTGCAGTTCCGTGTTCGTCCGAAGATTGACTTGGCAGAATCAGATTATTATTTTGATTTGTTTGGTGCTACAGACGCCGCAGCAAGTGTAACAAGTGCTCCACTCTTAACGAATGTTAAATATATTGACTCATTTGTTACAATCTATGGTGCGTCAACCGGTTATACCGTCCAGATACCAATCAGGTTCTTAAAAGATAATTCATAGTAAATAAAAGAGAGAAAAAATGGCATCATCAACATTTAAAACATTCGGAACTGACGACCAAACAGTAACAACAACAAACCTTCACGAGGTTATTCCAGTTACTGGCACAATTGTATCAGGAACTTATTCTGACAACAACATCAAAAACTATGCTCACGGTATGTTTCAGTCTGTTTATGACTATCCCTATCTAAGTTCCTCAGCAAATCATATATTTGATATAACTGTTGGTTACTCTGCAAATTCATCATTATCTGGCGCTGCTAATACCCAGAACGCCAAGAAGATAAATATTTATAATCAATTTGCAAAAGTTTTAGTTCAGCCTGACATTACTGGCTCAATTCAAGATTTCGATCAGGACGGTAATATATCAGCCGGCGGAACTAAAATGCAAGAATGTTTCTTTTTTCCCTTCTCACGCCTACTTGTGAAAGATGAGATTAAAAAAGGCTCATTCCAAATGACTTCTTATTTGAGTGGCTCTTATACTAGTTTGGAAGCTTCTGGTACCGTTTATGATGCTGGCGCCCAGACTGATTACAAAGTCAACTCGCCTGCTGGAGAGTACGGCTTACTATACACCAACTCAGCTGGTACCGGCACTCCAGTTGGCCACGTTTATTATCAAGCTGGAATTGCTGTTTTAACAGCCAGTGTCTTTAACCTTTATGCTCAACCTGCCGGCTTTAACGCTGACGATGAAGACATTGATGCAGTTTTAACTGGCTCATCAATATCTGGCTCGGCTGATGGCTTTAGGCACAGGCTTAAGAACGTCCAGTTTAACAACACAACGGAACTCAACTCAAGTATCTACTTCTGCCGTGCCGGTTCCAACGAGTTTAACTATTCCTCAAACCCAACTTATCTATCTGGCTCGCAAATTGTCATTAAGAATGCTAGAACAGACACTCCTGCGTCTTATATTACTTCCATTGGTCTATACTCATCAGACAATGTTCTTTTAGCTACCGCAAAGCTTTCAGAGCCACTCAAAAAAGATCCAACAAACGAGCTTACATTACGAGTCAGACTAGACTACTAAAATGAAGTTCTATCAGTTCAAGCAAAACGATGTGGTTGACCAACTTCGGGTGGCCAGCCCATCGTGCTCCTTTTTTGTTAACGATAGAACTGTTTATTATAACGGAGTATCAAACAGCTCTGCCTCGCTTGGCTCAACAATAAATGGTGTTCCATCCGGCTTCATTTCCCTTTACGAGATGAATGTTGATCGTGCTAGCGGTAACTTGATTTACCCTTTTGTTATCAAGGGTTCCTCTTTGAACAACATGAGCACTGTTAGCGAGGCCTCTTATAATGCGTTTTCTTATGGAGATGTCATTTCAGGATCTTACCCTCTTTCCGCTAGCATTACAAGAAATTTTTATACGGGATCAACAAGAAGAGAAATAGTATCTTTAAAAAATACTTTAAACAGACGCAGGCTTTATTCTAACCACTTTGTGTATTCTTCATCCCTTGGAGATAAGGACACACAAGACATAGCGCTTATTGATGTTCCTTCCATCTTCTTTGGGTCAGGAATGAAAACAAGCACTTTGAAATTAGATTTTTATGTTACTGGGACACTCACAGGGCGTCTAGAAGCAAATGCTAAGGGCGAACTAGTTCAGACACTTCCACAAGATGCAAATAGTGGTTCAGTTGCTGGTGTCGTTATAAAAGAAATGGGTGCCATCTTGCTTACTGGATCTTGGGATGTTACAACCGACAACATTGATAACTATGACCAGTCTGGAGGTACTGAAGAGCCATTTAAGTGGTATTACTACACAGCTGGAATTCAAGGGAACATTGAATACACAACCGCACTGCCATCCTCTTCTTTCCATCTTCATTTTGAATCTACCAGCGAAGTCAATACAAAGCTAATGTTTTGCACAGCGCCTCGTGGAGAATTAAACCAATCTGAAAACCCAACATTCTATACAAAAGATAGTCACAAACCTATAGAATTTACTGGGTCTGTTGGTAGCTTTAGAGAGCCAGTAAGGATAATAAAAAATATAACATCAGCATCTTATCAAGATCCAACAGCCCCATTTGAGAAAACAACTTATATTTCTAAAATAGGCTTATACGATGAAGATAAAAACCTTATCGCAATTGCTTCTTTAGCTAGGCCCGTAAAGAAAACTGAATCAAGAGACATAACTTTTAAATTAAAGCTTGACATCTAATAAAATATATGATAAGATCATTATATGATTTTAGGTTTAGATATAAGTACAAGCATAACAGGTGTAA
>Ga0208019_1000619_pt1 | contig 19255 bp, 28 predicted proteins | sample CB_VirMetaG_5_FD_184540 | JGI IMG/M metagenome (GOLD analysis project Ga0208019, IMG submission 184540) | Freshwater to marine saline gradient viral communities from Chesapeake Bay - CB_1508_1D Viral MetaG (SPAdes) (version 4) | ecosystem: Environmental > Aquatic > Marine > Coastal | place: USA...
TGATGAAACGGCTGAAGTCGTCGTTGTTGTTGAGGAGCACCTGGGCATTGTTGCCGCCGATGCCAACGCCAACGGCCTGAGGACCAAAGAAGATACCGACAGCTGCGTTGTAGTCAGCAGCGGTGCCTGCGATGGTTGCGCTCTGAGTCTGAGTAGGCATGTTGGTGCTCTCGAAGAAGCGCACGCCTTCAAAGACAAAGCCGGTGGGCATGATGGGCTCGCCAGCCACGAAGGTGGCTTGACCGAAGCCCTGACCCATGTACAGCGCAGCGTTGGGCTGCATGCCGGACATGAGGGGGTTGATTTGACCGTTGCCAGGATAACGAGCAACTTCGCGGAAGTCGCTGTTCTGACGCAGGTGCATCAGGAAGGTGGGATCGCAAACGCAGCGATAGAAACCATCCTGGAAGGTAGGAGTGTTCCGCTTACGCAGGCTCTTCACCACGCGCAGCAGGTCATCCTTAACGTCGAACTTGGCTTGCTCGGCGTTGGTATAGGTCAGGGAACCGGTTGCCAGATCACCAGGGAAGTAGTAACCGCCTTGGGTATCGGAAGCTTGGCCCTTAGAAACAGCCTTCAGGAGTTCATTGATGAACACCCGGTCGCGCCAACGACGGTAGTCGTCGAGCAGAGTCAGGCTGCCGATGGACTGGTGGAAGGTGGTGAGATTACCGGTGTCCAGCAGGAGACGCTGTGCGGTGATCAGAGTCTCACGAGCAATCTTGAAGGTGCTCGGTTGAGTCGGATCAGACGGGTCAGCAGGACCGGTGTATTCACGCAAGGTCACAAGGACCTTGTCCTTCACGATATTGCGGCTGTTAGCAGTACCGATGGTCTGCTCAGCAGTACGCTCGCGAGATTCTTTGGAGCCGGGGTTACCGAAGAAACGGTAACGATCAAGCTGCACAGTCTGGCCGGGTTGCTTCGAGAAGTCGTGAACAACCACAGGCTCCGCAGCCATCTCAACGATGTATGCGGGGTGAGGACGGTACAGTTCAGCACCAAGAATCTTCGGGAAATCATTATCGATGAACATCGATAATATCCGGAAGAAACTACAAAGGTAATCTTAAATCCTCAGGAGAGCTATAAACCCTAAGGTTGTCGCGTTCTTAGAGGTTTAGAGATTAGTGCCTGGGCTAAAAGTACGCACCATGTTACGTATACCTTCTCCAAGCACACCGTATACAGAACCGTAGTTAGGTACATAACGTAAGGATTTCCCTCGATAGCTGTTACGAACAGGTGATCCCATCTGACCAGGTACACCTGTGTATCTCGTCTCCGTAAATGATTGACAGTAGACGGGATAGTGATACACCCAAGCTGCCCGTGAACCGGAAGTATCGTTGGTGGGGTTAGTCAGAGTAGGTGCTTGGTTTGTGGGGTGAGAAACACCACCTCCCGTAATACCTCCTCCGTCAAGAGTGTTGTCGTTAGAGCCGGGTGTCTTAAACGGAGCGTAATTCTGATTATCCGGGACCTGCTCTCCGTACCAAGTGTGTGTTCCGAAGTTCCTCAACCCCGGCTGTGGACCAAAGGCAGATTGAACCGTGGAGTTCGCCGTGCTGTAAAGACCTTGTGCCCTAAAACCGACGTAACTATCTAAAAGTCCCGATGCGTGAGGCTGAGTGTTTTCGTAATTCGTCCAGTACCCAGAGACTGCTGGAGGTACTGCTCTCCACTCAGTAGTGAAGTAACCACTTGAATTTGGGGGTCCTACTGGGATCGTCCCAAAATCGGCTCCCTCATCATTCACTCCATACCAAGTTTGAGATATGCCGGAGGGAGTTACATAGCCACTAGAGATTGTTAAATACGTATCACGTAGATCTAGATCATCACCTGTTCTCTGGGGACCAGACTGAATAGGGTGATATAAATTTTTATCGTACTTCCAGTTAGTAAGCGGCGTATACACCATAGTGACACCTCAGCTATTTTAATTTTACCTGTTTTAGGATATTTAAGAGATACAAGGGTCTGATGATTCCACCTGTTGAGAAGACTCTTACCGTCTTTTTTGAAGACCCAGAATCATCTATAGCCTGCTTCTCCGGCTCAATAACCGAGAGTCTTGCTCACCCACGGGGTCTTAAAAAAGTTATACCGTACTTAATTAAGGCCTCTTTAGTCGGCTACCTACTCGCTACCTTCGTCAGTCCAGCGATAGAAGAACGATTCAGACTTACAAAAAACGAGGCCATTGCGACCTCGTTCATTCTCGGGTATGCGGGTATTCGGATTCTTGCAACAGCGGAAAAACTCGCTGAGAAAGAGGTAGAACGCCGTATGAATAAAAAAGACTAACTAATAGTCACGGATTCGTCGAAGCTCTGAGTCTGTTGATCAGCAGGTGCTTCGGCAGTAGAGCTCTCAGGAGCTTTTGTCTCCTCCTGCTTCGTCTCCGGTGCGCTCTTACGCTGACGATCTCCGAGGGTACGCATAAGACTTAATCCTTTGAAATAACAATAGCAATAAAAAACCCTCCCGAAGGAGGGTCGATGAACATTCCGAAGGAATTCTATCAGGCAGGATCCATAAACAGGAGCTTGCTACGTAGAGCTTCAGGACCCATGTTGCTCAGGTAACGCCAGGCATTCTCGGGGCTGCGATTCATCACGTCGCTGAATTGCTCCCACTGCTGCTGGGGTTGGGCGCCAGCGTTAGTGCCTCCGGCATTAGCGGGAGGAGCAGGCATGTCGTAGTTGGGCTGGTAAGCCTGAGCCTGCTGCTGGAACTGAGCGTCACCATCGATATCCACGGGGACCACCTCGGTGAAGTAACGGTCGGTGTAGTTAGCCAGGTGATCAGGATCAGTCAGGATGGTCTGCATCGCGTCGTGGCGAGCAGCAAGAGTATCCAGTTTCTGAGCCTGATCAATGAGGAGATCCTCGAGACCACAGGCGTACTGATTCAGGATCGCAGGGGCCTCGATCCCGAAGTGATTAACGACCTCGGCGGTTACGGGGCTTACGCTCGTTGGCTGGGCCGTAGAAATCTGCGAGGAAGCTTGGGTCTGTGAGGCGCTGGTAGGCAAGGTCTGCGCTACCTGCGGTGCCTGGTAAGCCCAAGGTTGGACCTGTGAATTCTGACTGCTCAGTTGAGTAGCCTGTTGCTGAGTTGCCTGGTAAGGCGACTGTTGAACCTGGCTGGGGGACTGAGAATTGACCTGAGTCAGCACCCGCTCCAGCGTACCCATCGCTGCTTCCCAGGGATTGCTGGGGGAAGACTGCGACGTTAACTGGTTGAACTGGTTGCTGATAGAAGGGTCCGTAGCCGGTGCCACCTGCGACGGCGGTTGGGCTGTAGGAACCGAAGCTACCGTTGGGGTAGCCGATTGGGCCACCCACTGTGGGTAGGCGGTTGAGCCCTGGTCCGAAGTTACCGCCGGGGCTGCCGCCGGGGAGACCGGGCTCGGGGTCGAAGCTTGGATCTGCTGGCTCATAGCTACCCGAGTAAGTTAGTTCTTCCGCGAGGTGGTCGAATGTCCTATAAAGGAGCGGAGTGATATTCAGTCTAGGATCAGCCGCAAGAGGCTGATTAGGCGCAAGAGGATGCGGAGACTGCAACATCTGGCTTAATAATACCAGAAACTGTTGCATCGCTGATTGTGTTTGTTGGACCATTCGGAAGGGGAAACCCTTCAACATTTCGGCCCGCTCAGAATCAGTCTTTTCGGGGAAAAGAAACTTAAGTGCCTCGATACTGTCGACACCAAGTTCTTGTAAGTTACGAACAACAATAGACTTTTGGTTGATGTCGTAAGCAGTGTCCTCGTAGACATCCCCTTGGAACCGGTAAGAAACATCGCGATCCCCATCCTCGGGCATACCAATAACACCCGGAGGAACCTTGTTCTCCTCCAACGCCACCTGCATTGACTGGGTGACTTTGTTCTTGAATTTAAGGAGAGAATTTTTATACTTCTCCAGATTTTCTTCCGTTTCTTCTGTAGGCGGCTTGGGCTCTTTTAAGCCCGCAGCTGCAATAAAGGATTCACGGAAGATGACCTCCTGGTGAAAGATCATCATCTCCAACAAACGGCAAAAACCGTAAGTCAGGAAACTCTTGTTCTTACGAAGAGCTGTGGCTTGGGCGCGACCCATCAAGCCCTTGATCTCAGTAGCAGTTGCGCCAGCTGAAATCGAGATTTCGTCGACGCCGCCCAGTGCGGTACGAATTTCCTCCCTAAGAAGGAGGGTGTACCGGTTCATATCCCCGTTAACAGGGTCCGGGGTCATATAACCCACACGGTCTGAGGGCTCGACGTTCGCAATAATGCGAGGGACCCGGAGACCTCCTCCCATACTTGAGCTGAAAGGCTCACTTACGCGAGTAGAAGGTGCGTCAACACCGGCAAAACCGCTCTGACTGCTGATAGTCGGTCGGAAAGTGCTCTGAGTGTCGCTGGCTTCCACCAGATCACTCCGTGGACGCGAACTAATCAGCGTCGGGTTGCCAAAGAACTCAATATTCTTCGCAATATTGCGAGTTAAGTCGTCATGGAGCACAATTTGCTCCATAAACGGGTCAAATTCACCCTCTCCCTCGGTTCCGCTGGCGTTTGGCTTGTTAAGAACCTCTACAGCAGGGATAAATCCGAGAGTATTCGGTCTTTTCTTCGTAGGAGTAAGAACTGATCCAGGTTCAAGATCAAAACTGAGCTCAGTATCAGTCTCAATCTCGCTAATTTCGTCCGCCGTGATGGTCAGACGGACGTAGCGCTTGTTTTGCCCATAGCTATTACTAGGTAAGCCGAGATTGGCGTTCTTTACTTTATAGCTATAGACAATTATGACCTCTTCTACGTTACCGTTTACGTCATGGAAGACACGGTACTGGTTCTTATTGAAGAAGTAGATCTGATACTTAAGTTTCGGGTCCGGTCGAAAGTAAAAAAGGCCGCAGCCGTCGATCAAGAAGTTCCGAATGATTGCCGGGAAACGAATATCCAGCTTGTTCAGCGAGATAACGTCGTTTAAAAACCGGTTACGAGCTTTGAAAGTATCTTGATCGCAATAGAAAGCAAGACCCTTCTTGATCATCAAGAGGGTCATTTGCTGAAGGTGACTCAAAACAACCATGGTCGATGCCTGGTTGCTTCGATCCTGAGTGCGTGATGCCTCTAAGATCTCGTTGAATCTTTTTCTAATTTCAGTCGAGGTAGACATCTATACGCACAAATGAGAGGGGATCCTCAGAGGATCATTTACGGAAGATGCTCTCCTTAGCCTTCCGTGCTTTGGCGGCTGCACGCTTACGAGTTTCGGCAGAACCACTCACAGCTTCACCGCTCGGGGCTTTTTTGGCCTCACGATCGGCAGCAAACTTCTCAAGAAGTTCAGCAGGCATCTTATTTGCCATCGGGAAGTAGATACTTACGAACTCTTTCCAGTTTAACTGCTTCCTCAGGTAAATCTTCGATGGGATAGGAGGTCAGTAAATGATCCTCGCGACCCAACATGTCGGTATTGCCCTCCTCAGGCTCGAACTCATCACATAATTTCTGTACCTCAGGACGATCCCAGATGTACGCCTCAGCAATAGACTTCAGTTTGGTCCGCCGACGATCAGCGTCACCCATCCACGACAGGTGCCAACCCGCGTCGCGATCACCAAAGTAATAATTCTCCTGGCTAGACCTCATAGAGGACAGGGTCCCGAGCTCCTTGAACTGGCCGACAGTGCTAACCACACCGCAACGCCAGTCAAAAAGCTCCCCCGTGGGCGAAACAAGCTGCCGGTCCGCCCGGCCATAGTGCATACTCATGCTGAGACGAACGATCTTTTCCTTCTCTCGTTCGACAACCTCAAGAAGCTCCGGAAATTTCTTGGGGTTGGCGATCTCGTCGCAGTCCGAACAGATAAATACAGTGTCCTCAGGCATCATGTGAAGCCCAACTCCAAGCGCATCCCGCTGGCCCCGCTCACGAATCCAAGGATCCGGAGTTTCTTCTGCGGACGGAAGTTCAACGTGGAGGACTTGAATCTTGTCTTCGGGGAGCCCGAGCTCTCGGATGGTGTCCAGGCAAGTAAAAGCCTTTTCCTCACCCATGTGAGTTCTGTTTGCGTCGGTGATCAAGAAACCATCGACATAGTTCTCAAGAGTCCGAATACGGAGCTCCAGGATCTCGCGCTCAGTGAAGTAAGGAAAACAGTCGATTAACACCAGCAACAAGCGCTACTGGCAACATGATAACTCAGTCTCTCTCGTTTAAATACTTCGAAACCTTACGCTTGGCCCGCATAAGAGAGTTACCGTTCTCGTCGCCAGCTTCGACACCATTGTCAGGACCAACCCCAGAGTATTGCTCGGTAGGGGGAGCGGGGGACTGAGGATTTGGTTGGTAGGTCAGGCTGCTTTCGATATCGGAGACGCCCTCAGCGAAGGCATTGTCCGCAGGTTCATTAGCCCGTCGCTGCCGGTCAGCAGCCTGCATATTCATTTGGTAAGCCTGAGCAAAACCAAAAGCAGCCTGGTTATAAGGATTCATGCCAATCACCAAAGAGCAATAACGCCTTGAACTGAGCCGCCACTAACAGCGGTAACCCCAAAAGGCAGCACAGAATTACCATCGAGGTTCTGGATTTCAATCATCTGACCCTGACCATCGTTGAACTCAACGAAGACATTGTCAGTACCCACGGTGCTTTTTGCTTCTACAAAAATCGCCCGCGTGGTCGGAAACCGCGCCTCACCATCAGAGGGCTGCCAGGCATAACCGCTCGCATAAGGCAGAACTGAAGTCTGGCCAAACACCGAACCAAAGGCGCGGATATCCATATAAAAAGACTCTTTCGCCTATCCTAGCTTGATGGACTGTTTAATTCCAAGTAAGCAATAAGACGATCTAAATACCACTTCGCCTTTTTAAGATCCTCTAACCCGTTCTTGTGCTTCTCTCTAGAGATGTACTTAATGATATTGAATTTATAGCCGCCACAGATCTCCTCGCGGCTCAAGCAAGATTCAATGTAGTCGATCGTCTCGATCGAGCCTTGGTTGTAGTGGCTCGGGTTGCTAACGGGATCGTGAGGTTCTTGGGGCATGAGTAAGTTGCAGGTTGAAAGAAACTAATCTCAATAGGTCTAACGGGAAGCGTACCCAAACATTTCCGAGATATCCAGGACAGAGCCCAACTGCTCTTCCAGCTCTTTGCTGTATTTGGTATCACAGTGCTCGAGAAGACCGCACGGAGCGATCTGGACTCTGTCGCCATTCTTCACTAACGGCACTGCCCTTCGGTGCTCTTGCCCTGGCCTTAATTTTTCAAAAGCAAGTCCCATAGAACTTCTGTCAGCCGTCGGCCAGCAACGAAACTGTGTCAATTCAAAACTTTTTATAAAATCTGAACTAGGGGAGAGAATGTACTCCTCAGCCATTTCTTGGTCGAGGATCATCATTCCTGCGTAGGGGTTACCCAAAGTCACAAACCCCAAGAACTCATCGTTAGGCGTTAAGTACGATTGAACTTCGTAGGGACGCTCACCCCAAACTGCGTCTGTTTGTTTGTTCAGCTGCCATACCCTGTGGTTATCGAACGGAACGAGTTTTGACTTGTAATCTTCGTACCTGCAAAAACCTGGCTCGAGATTTAACTTTTTGAGTCGATCTTTCCAGTAAAACCAGTAGAGAAAGTTTTCACTCGTAAAGACCATATCGTTCTCTGTATAGATATAAAAGTCATAGATTTTATTGACGACTGCTTCCCTGAGCAAATTCTTGTGTGCCCACGTCAATGTGAAGCCCTGCCAGTCTTCCGAGGCGACGATTACGTTGATCGTTTGAAGTCTGACGTTTGGTTCTAACAGCTCCTTGAGAATCTCGGCATCGGATTCATGTTCGTAGTCGATGAAGATAAATACATTCTTAACGCCAGGAAGTTCCGAGTACCCCTTTAAGGTTTTCAAGAGGGCGTCGAAACGCGATAAAGGATCATGCGCCGTAACAAGAATCAGAAACTTAAGGTCTTCCATCAGTACTCCATTTCGAAATTGCCCCTGCGTTGCAGGTAGCAAACCAAGTGTGTGTAAGCGTCTAGAAGGTCATCGTGCGAGGTCGCACCGATGTTAATTAACTGATCAAAAAGGACATCAAATTTACGGTATCTGTTGAACACCACCTTTTTGTTCTCCAGCAGCCCGAGCGTCCCCCTGAATCGAGCAATCTTATCCCCTCTGAATCCCTTCACCTCGTGGATATGTAGATTGCCGAGACCCCACTCGTTCAACATTACCCTCCTTAAGTCTGCGGCCAAAGATGCCTGGTAAGCCACGGACTCCACAACTAAAGTGCAGGTTGAGTATGTGGGGAAGTACTTACCCTCAGTATCCTCCTGAAGGATGCCCCACTCGACGAGCATTTTGCACAGGAGGTCAATCTTCTCAAGGTTCCCGATGGATCGGACTTGATGAGCATCGATGATGTAGTACTTATCTTTGAGTCGGCCACCCAGAACAAACGCTGTGTAGTCTGAGGTTTCGTTTTTACTAGCTGACAAGTCGATTCCTACAGCAAGACTATCGAACTCAGTTACGACATCTCCCTTAACAAGCAGATCAGGAGAAAGGACTAAGTCCGAAGTCATCACAGGTTGTTGCTGGTACTGGAAAGCAAAAGCAACCGGATCTAACTCCTTTTGACCGAGAAGGTAGTCAACCGACCACTGCTCGGGCCAGTAGGAAACTGGCTCACCGTCATTGTCATAGGTAAGAGCTTCCTGCACGACCTGCTTCCAGCCCTTGTCAGGAACAAACATCGTCTTGTGGATATCGAGTGGATGGAATCTCGTACCCAGACAGATGGAGCGTCCGCCCTCAAAAATAATCGGAGCAATAACGGAGCTCCAGTTGTTGTTCATCTCCTCCCGAATCGTTGGGTTTTTAATGTCAGTGCTTGATTTAATAGGGTCATCCACGATGACCAGGTGTGCCCGCTTAGAGGTGATGGAGCCGCGAAGTCCAGCTGCCCTGAGAGTAAATTCCTCATCACCGACTCGAAGGATCCCGGCGTAGTCGAAATCAATCGACCAACCGATATCACTCTGCATCCCAGGTCTTAAACGACAGGTAGGGAAAATTTTCTTAAAGGTCGCGCTATCTACAATCTGCTTAATGATCCGACTTTTAGGGATTGCCGTGGCGACGTTATAAGACACATAGATAATCTGTAGTGGTCTCTTTGCCGCTGTATGCCGACCGATACACCAAGCAGTAAACAAGTTAAGGACAGTCGACTTCGCACTTCCTCGGGGACTGAGAATATCGGTATTAGGTCCCGCGATGTCCAATAAGTATCTGTTGCTCTCACCCGTAACCAACTCTCTATGCCACTCGAGCATGTGCTGAGCTGGCGGTTTATCCATCAAGGTACAGAAGGTTAGAAAATCACTATGAGCCCTAGCAAAGACATTATCAATAGATGAGTTTGATTCGCTTTCAATCGCTTTAGCGGCACGTAGTTTTAAAGCACGACGATAAGCAAACGACTCACGGCTAGGCATTTTCTTTTAAATGTGTCTGTATACTGTTAGCAAGAGTCTACACCCAAATGGCAAAAATTCTGTGGTACGGTGATATCCTCTCGAACACAGGATTCGCTAGAGTATCACACAGTATTCTTGAGCACCTAGCGGAGACCAACGATATAGTCGTCTTTGGTATTAACTACGCAGGCGACCCACATAAGCTGCCCTACAAGGTATACCCCGCTGCGGGCAAGAATCCATCAGATCGCTTTGGTATCGGTCGGCTGCCACAGGTCGTGGAGGCGGAAAAACCAGACTTCGTGATCTGTCTGAATGACATCTGGATTGTTAACCAGGTGTGGGAGAGAATCCACCTTTTAAAGGATTCTCTAAAGTTTAAGTTTATTGCGTACTTCCCGGTAGATTCCATGTACTACGTGAGCTCTGTGCTCTCGTATATTAAAGACTGGGACTTCGCGATCACTTTCTCAATCGAGCAAGCTCAGCGCTTGATGAATCAAGGAGTCCAACCAAAGCTTCTTGGAGTAGTTCCGCACGGGTTAGATCAGGGCAAGTTCTACCCAACGGAACAGGCCGCTGCGCGAGACAGGTTGCGCTTACCTAAAGATAAGTTCATCGTCCTCAACGCCAACAGAAATCAGCCACGCAAGCAGATCGATCTGACGATCAAGGCGTTCGCAGAGTTTGCTGCTGATAAACCCGACACGCTCCTCTACCTTCATATGAGCGAGAAAGATCTGGGCTGGGACGTTAGGGCTCTGTTCGGTATTGAGATGAAGCGGAGAAATCTCAGTTCTGACAACCGCCTCCTAATGACTTCAACCAATATCGATTACACAAACGCACCGTCCGACGAGCTTCTCAACATTATTTACAACGCTTGCGATGTCGGCATAAACACGGCCAACGGCGAGGGTTGGGGGCTTGTGTCCTTCGAACACGCATCCTGTAAAAAGCCTCAGGTGTTGCCAAACCACACGTCGTTCAGCGATATCTGGAAAGAAAGCGCTCTACTGGCAGATGTTGCCGCCTGGATCTACGACAAAGATCTTGGTGTCGAGCGAGGAATTGTGGATGTAAAAGACATGGCAGATAAATTAACTCAGCTTTACGAAGACGACGTGTACTGCAAACACGTAGGGGAAGCCTGCTACAAGATCACCCAAAATCCGAGCTATCGCTGGGATCGAATTGCTGAAGCATTCAACAAGGCGATGGAGGAGCTCAGCAAGTGACCCAGTTCCACCGTTACCGCACGCTTAATAACCGTGTCCTGCAAAGAGCCTTTTCTCCTGCAGCCTCCGGCTTCCCAACTGTTTTTGATCAGGCTTACGAACTAGGCGGTACTTTCACACGGATCACGTCTGGTCTACCGGAAAATAGTTTCGCTAACTTCAGCCCTTGTGTAATCAACCATAAGGGAGCAACCCTGATCGCGTGGCGGTCGCAGCCAGAACACTTCGTGTTTAGGCACGACATGAAGTACTTCTACTACAACAACACTCCTACCGACATTTGGATCGGTCAGATGCTTACCGACGATACAATCGTCGCTCCTAGGAAGCTGATCGATAAGCCTCACAAGCTCAGTTACGAAGACCCACGGGTCTTCATCTCCCCTGACGACAACCTCCTGTGTCAATTCGTCACGAGTACCTACGCGACTAAATGGGACTCAACTAACCACAAAATGATTAAGACGCCTAAGGTGTGCACAGGCGTCGTAGACGAATACGGTTCTCTTGTAGATCGGTTCTTCCCTCCTATCGGAGCCAACTTCGAAGAGGGTAAGGCTGAGAAAAACTGGTGCTTCTTCAGCGACGATGAGCAGTTGCGTCTCCTTTATTCGACTCAACCAATCGTCATCAAAACACCTGGCCAAGAGGATATCGTCGTCGACGCGTCGTGCTTGAAGGAAGTAACTGGCGAACACCCCACCTTCAACTCCACAGCGCCAGTTTTGTTGGAGGACGAGTGGCTCGTCTTCTATCACTGGAAGTTTATGTGTCGCGAGCTAGATCGCCGTCCTTATCTCATGTATGCCCTCGGTGCATACACACTGGATAAAGACTTGACTCGAATCACTCGCATGATGAAGGAACCTTTGTTTACTGGTTCCACTAACGACGACCTCGTCACCTGGACAGACGCAGTAGGTAACGACATTTCGAACCAACCTGCCTGCGCTCTTCCCTTCGGGTGCTTTATCGACGAAGGGGATGATTTAGTTATGTCACTAGGTGTTAATGACTATTTTATGGGCATCTTCAGAACTCCTGTGCTTAACGTGCTATCTTTAATGCAGTCCGTTAGTTGAGGGGACTCCGCTCCCCTCAGCTCTGTAGCCAAAACGGGCAAGAAGGTAGGCCTAGGTCTACCTTCGCAAACAAGATTTAGGTCTTCTCTTCCTTCTCGATCGTGGTCCACACCACGAGTGAGGCTTCCTCAAGCAAAGCGTAGACAGAAGGAACATCCTCAAAGCTGTTCATTAGCTCGCGCATACAGCGATCAGCACCCGCCAGAAGCAGACCGCGTCGATCCAAGCCATCCGTAAGCTGCCGGACTGCCTGAATGTGGCTCCGAATTTCCTTCTGTAGAACGGCAATCTTCGTAGCTGCCGTGGCGTAATCGAGCATGCCCGTCAAAGTCATTTGACGAACGTTATGCAAATCAGTTTTTAGCGAGTCGATCTCGATTAAGAGGATCTTTCGTAAATCCTCCTTTGGGTACTTCTCTTGAACCCACGCGGTCAGATCGGAAATTGATCCTTCGTAACCAGGCTTCAAAAACCGAGCATAGAGGTAAGCCTCAATATCACTGGTGGAGTTCTTGGCGTAGTGCTTAAACGCATCCTGCTGGGATTTGTCTAACGAAGTAAGCCAAGAGCCAACAGTAGTGGAATCTCCGATGCTCGATTTAATCATGCAAAAGCGCGAGTACCTGCGAGTGCTTGGTTTGCACCAAACTGCTTGAGAGCAAGCTGACCCTTTGTAGCAGCTTTGGTACGTGCCAGGTCACCCAAGGTCCGAACTTTATCAAGCTGTGCAGCATTCTCGAAAGATTGAGCACCTAATGCGAGTGCACCCTCAGTAGAGGCACGCTGCTTGACGATGTCGTTAATCGTCTGGGCCATGTTGGAAGCAACGTCCCCGCGAAGCTGCTCTTGGTAAGACTTAACACCGATGTTGGTCTGACCTAATTGATTAGCAAGTTGATTCTGACCGGCAAGAGCTGCAGAACCAGCTTGGGCAAGAAACTGAGGAGCTTGAAGTTCAGTGGCAAGCCGCGCTTGACCCAAGTTATACAGGGTATCTAAGCCTTTACCGGAAGCATAACCAGCCACAGAAGCCTGAAGCGTGGCATCCTTCTGCGCACGCTGCAAAGCTTCTTGCAGAATGCTCAGCTGGGCGGAAGCTTTTGTGGTTGCCTCAGTACCGATAGCACTTGCTAAGGCACCCTGCAACAAGGTCAGACCTTGGAAGGCTGCGGTTAAGGGAGTGTTTTGAGCAGCGAGCTGTTGTGCATAAGCGGCAGAGGCATCACCGCCACCACCGCCGCCGCCGCCGCCGCCGCCGAATATACCTCCTATGAGGGCAGACCCGACACCCGTACCGAGGCCTGCACCGAGGGCAGAAAGAAAAGCCATGGCTTACTTAAGAACGGAGGCTGGAGTACCGAAACCTTGACCGCCAGCTGTTGCCAGCTGAGCAGCGGACTGAAGCAGAGCGCTATTGGGCATACCTGACTGGTAAGCCAGGTTCATCATGCCGAGACCCATTGCGGCATCTCGCTGAATTTGAGCTTGAGTTACACCCTGCCATGCGGCAATGGTCTGAAGTTCAATATCGCGAGAAGTCTTCTCACGCATTTTCTCGAGACCTGCAGCCTCCGCAAGTTGCAGCTGCTGCTTGTAAGTCTCTAAATCAATTGCAGCTTTCTGGGGGTAGTACTCCCGAGCTTGTGCTGCTTCCTCTTTCTGCGCCTGAATAAGTGCACCCAGGAGGGCAGTGATATCCCCACCCGACACACCACCCGTGGGCAGATCTTGTTTCTTAGGCTCGTTTCCAGCGCTTGTACTAACGCTAGTTGTAGCTGGAGCTGTGTCTACAGAATCCTTCTTAACTTCAGGCTTAATGGTCTCACTGGTGTAGTAGTCAAGCCCTTCTTGGAGGGCTTTACCGAGGGGATTAAGACCTATGTAATAATTCAGAAGATCCATAGGTTCCATCAGAAAGCCCTCCCAACTTCACTCATAATAGTTCCATAATCGGGTCTATTTAAGGTAGAAGCAATACCTTGTTTGATTACCTCAGACAAAGCAGTACTGCCAGTTCCTGCGGCCTGAGCAAGACCTGATTGAACCGCACCCTGCTGCTTCAGCTGCTCAATTGCATACTCACGGGCACCAGCCTCAGCGGCAGAACGACGAAGTTGAGCCTCACGATCTCGAATCTCGTCTTTCGCATCAAGAAAATCTTTCCGACCCATCATGAAACGCTTAAAGTTCTCATTATTTACGTACTGTTGAATATCACGAACGTCCTGAAGCGTGATCATAAATTTGCTGTTCGAGCCCCCTTGAGTCACCGGGGGACCAAAAGCACCGGCAGCCGCTTGACCAGCGGGCTGAAGGAACATCTTGTTAATGAAATCACTCAGCAGGTCCATGCCCGCTAACTTAAGAAGAGCTCCTGCTGGAAGTGCTGCAGCTGCCATTTTTAGAAACCTCCTGGATTGTCGTACTTGGTGCCACTAAGGGGCTTCTTCATTAACTTTAGATCATCTCCAGGATTATTAGTATCTAAACCACGCTGCATCTGCTGCGGCGACGGGAGTGCTGAGGTCTGGGGGAAATTACTTTCCATATAAAGACGCATGAAAGTGTTTGCGTCTAACTCAGGAGAAAGCTTCCGAACGTCGCGCTCGCGAAGCTGTTTTTGACGAGCGTTGGATGTCATCAGCTTAAGGGTTGGAAAGCACGCGAAGGCTCGATGCCGTTAGACGACGGTGCGTTTAAAACACTGTAATTAGAGCCCAAATTAGGAGTGTCGTACTCCAGAGGACGCTGAGAAGACAAGCGATCAGCTTCCTCCTGATCTTGATCAGCCAGCTGCTCGAGGAGCATGAGAATCAGCTGGAGCTGCTCAGGGTCTAGAGCCGATAAAAGCTCAATCAAATAGCCATCTTGGCTAGGGGGCTCAGTTTCGGTGCGAAGGCGAGAGGCAAGCTTGGCCTTCTGCATAGGCATCGTGTTGTCGGGAGGAGCGTTAAGCGAACGCGTCGCCCCGGTGTAGAGACCTTCCTCCTCCATACCAGGCATGGGAGGGAGCCCAGTGCCAAAGCGGCGGACAATCTCAGCAGTAGCCGGAGTAGCCGCTGCGATCTCTGCTGGCGTCTGAGGGACGGGAAGCCCAAGAAGACGGGCAGCTAACTCGTAATCGGCTTTAGAAAACACCGGATACCACCACAGCTGATTTATCTATATTACCGCGTATCTCAAGAATATCGCCTGGCGTGCAGTCGAGCGTGATGCACAGCTTCTCTAGTACGTCTGGGGAAGGAATATAGTTAGAGTCAGAATATATCTTGCGCGTGGTGGTAGGAGATAAAGAAGCTAACTTACTCAGAGCGAACGAAGACAGCTCGCGACGATCCAGAAGATCCTTAAGAGTATTTAGTAATCGTCCGCTGGACGTATGTGAAGAGTAGAAAGGCATTCCCCTATAACCTTTAAGTAGCCAGCTTAAGCGAATTTAAAACCTTCAGAAATATCTACTAAACCAGAGCCACTGAAGTGACCAAACGAAGTCAGATCAAGCTTAGGGCTCTGGATCCGACGCCAGTTCATGATCTCTGATTCAAAACGGATGTCATCTAAAAATAACCAACGGTTCTTTTTAGAGAAGTTAACAGTAGACAGAAGACGTAAGAACTTCTCCTCAAACTCACCGTCTTTAGGTCCATCGCACATGATGAAGGTGGACTCAGTAAACCTATCCTTGTGAGCTTCAAAAACCTCAGGTTCCTGTAAGTTATCCGTAAACTGTGTTAATCGACCACCCTCAGAGACAAAGTCGTCGGGTGTCAAGTAGGTGGTTTCGAACTGATGCCAAGGAAGAACATCAAACGTATCGACCACGGCTTCAAACGCGTAGTCAAGCATCACACGGGTCCCTGTGCCGTAATGAGTACCGACATCGACAATCTTCACCTGCCCCTCGTCATCAATAAGATGAGTCAGAAGACCAGCCAACAGTCGGTAGTGATCACCAGGGAAGCAGTTAGCGAAGGGGTTATCAATAGAAAGCTTTAATTTGGAGGCAGTTGATAGAGCCCTTAATACATAGTCAAACTTAGAAAACGACTGGGTTGCAGGGTCGTCATCTACCGAAAGAATCGCTGAGGGAAAAGCCTGACGTACAGAGACCATAACTAAGTAACTAATAGAAGCATAGTAACACTAAAAACCTAAATTCTTGCGGCGACAGAACTCCAAATCCCATGTAGTAAAGCTGTTAGGGAACTCAGGGATATTAAAAGGAGTTTTGTACGTATCACCTTCGATATGTGCTTGCCAAGCTTCGCTCCACTTTGCATGCAGATACCTCTTGTTCATCTCGTGCGCCACATGGACAGCATTCTGAAGTCGGGGTTCGGAGCGCCACGTTTGAGATCCATCGGAGTAATCCTTCTTAGTTCCGTGGTAGTACCCGTGCTCAAGGCTGAGGACACGCTTAACGTCGTCGTGGATAAACCGCATCCCATAGTCCATATCCTCGCAGTAACCGGGATATAGATTCTCGTCAAACAATCCGTACTTCTGAACCATCCAGTCTTTTAAAAGGAAGATATCCCAGCCACCACCGGAGCCGTGAACGATACCTACTTCCTCCTCCTGCGCCTTAGAACTCATCTCCTCCAGGAAACCTGGCTCAAACATCACGTCGTGATTTGAGATCACCCAGTAAGGAGCCCTCATAAAACTCTTGATTATTAAGTTCCATGCGCCAGAACACCCGATGTTGGCAGGCATGTGAGTTACATGCACACGTTTCACGAAGGGGTTGGCTAAACCCTTGATGTTCTCAACCTCATCTGTAATTTGATCTCTTCCATTATTGTTAAATACAACAAAATTATCTACAGGGTAGTCAATGCTCATGAAGAGCCTGTGTAACCAATAAGGGTTATTAACAATCGCTGTACCAATTACAGGAATAGGTTTGGACATTGCCCTACTGATTTATGTTAGTATAGTAGCAAACTTAAGCTTTTTCGTACTGCGTACAGCCGATCGCGTCAACAGTATCAGCTTCGGGGTATTCAAAAGAGCATCCAAACTTCGTTTTATGTGCACATGAGGTACAAGGCAGATCCATATCATCTGGATCTTTGTAAGTTTTCATGCGCTCTAGTGAATTTTTAATATGTTTAAAGGCCAAACGAAGCTCTTTAAGTTCCTGGTAAGCCTCGTTATTAATCTCGAAGCGCGTTTCCCTGTAGAAACACTTCTCACAGGTGTGCCTCCTGCGAGTACCTTCTGGGACTTTCCTAGATTCGAGAACTACAAAAGCAGGTTCTTTGCAGCACGGGCACTGAGCCTTATTAGAACGAAGACCACGAATTTGATCAACTGTGTGAGGCGAATGCTGAGCTGCCATTTAGATAGAAAAAATACCCGAGGTGGGATTCGAACCCACGCTGGAGCGATTTTAAGTCGCTTGTCTCTTCCGCTGGACTACTCGGGCCAGCAGTGACAGCATACTAGCTTTCTTCGGTTTCTACGGATTCTTCCGCAAACTTGTAGTAGTCCTCATCCTGCACGAAGGATGGGACTCGTGAGTCTTCAGTCTTGGGGTTAGCCCACGTGTCGTCAAAGGGGAGGGGTTCCGTACCGTACTCAAAAGTGTCGTAGTCTTCCTCGTTCCGTGGGTCCTCTACGAACACATAGTGCGTAGTCTCATCTTCGATGAAAGACTGCAAATTCTTGATAGCCGCATCGAGGAGCTCTTGCTCCTCGGGACTCAGTTCTTTCTCGTCAGACACAGCGGAGCAGCTAACTCACATAAATCTAGAGGTTTTCGTACACCCTGTAGGTTGCGTTAACTGCTTTCCTGCAAGCATGCGAGTCAGCCCTCCCGTACTGACGAAGCTGCTGAGTGGTGCAGTCCTGGACACGTCGGTCGAACTCTCGCAGGCGATCCAAGCCCTGGCTGAGGTTTCCGAACATCCAGAGACCAAGGAGGAGAGCGGGAGAGAACAACAGGATAAAAGGCAAAAACTGAAAGACCTGCTGGATCGCAACACCCCAAACGAGATGGGAGGTCTTGGCGTCGAGATTGATGTTGATGTTTTTAGGCATGTAGGTCACCTAGTGACTTAGTCATCATACAGCCTAGGCGCACCCAAGTCAAGAAAATACTGCTACGATGCTGCCACATCAATATTCCGGCTATGACCACGGCTCAAAAGTCTAGCTTTAAGGACCTGATGGCTCAGCTCGGCGACGAATCCAAAGAAGCAGCTCCCGTCGTACAAATTCAAGGCAAAAAGCAGCTCGACGACCGGTATACCTTTAATCAGAGCTGGTATGACGCTCTCCTTAATACCGATATGGTGCTCTGCACCCGTGATGAAGCGAAAGATCTCCGTCTAGACCCCGAAAGCAAGCGTCAAATCGTTGAAATTGGCGTTTACGAGGGCGCTTCAAGCTGTTTCTGGTCTGATTTCTACCTGAATCACCCAGAATCGCGTCTGATTTCAATCGATCCGTTCACTGGAAGCTCTGAACACCACGAAACGCCTGAAAATTACCCTGAGTTAGTAAATATCGAACTCACTGCTCGAGGAAACATCGCCAAATCGAATAACGCAGCTAAGATTGAGATAATTAAGGGCTGCAGCTGGGACGTTTTCCCCGATTTAAACCGGCAAAATCGCGGAGAACCCTGGATTGATGTCCTCTATATCGACGGTGCACATGATCCAACCTCCGTTGCTCGCGATACGACCCTCTTTGTCCCGATGGTTAAAAGTGGTGGACTCGTTATCTTCGACGATTATGGTCACCCTGAAGTTAAACGAGGGGTCGACGGCGCACTAAACGCCTTTGGTTCCATGGAACTCGCCCTGTTCACCGGCTGGCAGCTCGCTTGTCTCGTTAAATGATGGATTCCTGCAGAAACTGCCTATACTTCAAACTTACCCACAACGCTGATATCAACGCAGCGGGCCAATGTCGACGACTGTCGCCTAAGCCCGCTTACAAACAATCTGCTTTCTTGCCTCGGGCTCAATGGCCTTTAGTAAGTGCGGACGACGATTGGTGTGGCGAATTCGTCAACAAAGATCTCAAATAAGACGACTGAGATTGGCGCTTAGTAGGTTTCGGCCCGCGCCCCACACCTTTCCCATTAGCAGCTTGACGCTTCTGCAGTTTTTTCTTTTACCGCTTGCCTTTACCCTTCTACAGCTCGCGTTGCTGCTGATTTTTTTGCGTCCCAATCCTGGGGTTTCGTCCTACGGGTTAACTGAATTTTCCTCTCGTCCACGAGGTGCCAACTACTTACGAACGACTGCTCGCCCCAAGCAGCCCTAACTAGGATGCTGTACGAGTCTTGTGGGATAACTTCGAAATCTTCCTCATCAAACATCGTCTAACCGATCCTCGGGGAATAACACACGATACACATGATTGATCTGATCCGCTCGATCCTGGTGATACTGACGCGCTGCGATAACGGTGCCTTTAATAACACTAGGTA
>Ga0208019_1000623_pt1 | contig 19209 bp, 32 predicted proteins | sample CB_VirMetaG_5_FD_184540 | JGI IMG/M metagenome (GOLD analysis project Ga0208019, IMG submission 184540) | Freshwater to marine saline gradient viral communities from Chesapeake Bay - CB_1508_1D Viral MetaG (SPAdes) (version 4) | ecosystem: Environmental > Aquatic > Marine > Coastal | place: USA...
TCCAACAGCGCTGAAGAACGGTGCAAATGATGCAACGTTAGATGGAAGCGGTAATTTAAGCATTAGTGCAGGCAACTTAGTGCTTGCAAGCGGCAGCGGCATTGACTTTAGTGCTACTGCTGATGGGTCTGGAACTGTAACCAGTGAGCTGCTGGATGATTATGAGGAAGGTACTTGGACTCCAACTGTAGATAGTGGTACTATAAATCCTCTTGTCCAAGCTAGATATACAAAAGTGGGGCGTTTGGTAACCATAAGTGCGATTCTTCACACGTTTTCAGATAGAACAACCACATCTGATATTAGAGTTCAAGGTCTTCCTTATGCCCCAGATTCTTCAAATGCTACACAGTCAATTGGTTCTACGTTTACGCGATATGTAAATAATGGGACTTACACGTCTTTGAATCCGTATATTGAATATAGCAATCATAGTATTTATTTCTATTTTCATAGTCAGCAAGGTTCAGCTGATTATAACGCAGCGCAGTATAATCACCTATCAAACGCAAATGCTCAGATTAGATTCCAAGTGCAGTACCTAGCTGCATAACCATTAAACCTATTTAATTACAACTTAAGCCCGCAACGGCTCAAAACTACGCCTAAACCTGTTTCATCCTCTGGATTATCCTAATGGCTTTCACCGAACGACACGAACACAAAATTGAAATCATCCCACCCTACAATATCCTTCAATGCCGTCGTGCTGACATCGTTGAAAAGGACGGCGTTGAGGTGGGTCGTACTTACCACCGCCACATCAAAGTCCCTGGTGATGATATGACTGGTGAGTGCGATGAAATGCAAGTTGTTGCAAACGCACTGTGGACCAGGGATGTCATTAACTCATACCAGGAGATGATCGCCGGCCAGCAAGCCCCTGGCGCCTAATCAACCCACCAAACCAGATCGGCATTGATTACAGCTTTCTGTAATTAGTGTCGATTTTTACTGTCTGTAAACGCTGACAAAACTATAATAGTTAAGGATCAATCAGGAGCAAGAACAATGGCACTCAAATGCGAAGACATCTGCCTCTCGGAAAGCGAACTTGAGGTAATTTATGCAGCAGTCCAAAGTGCAAAGGACAGACTCGCCTGGAATAATTCCTTCACACGTGACTATGAAGAGCTCGGTGAAGTGATGGAGAAGATTGAAAAGTTATGTAAATTGTGAATTAATTTTTTCTTTAATATTATTTGCAAAGCATGGCAGATTGTACGTGTAATGTAAATAATATTAAAGAAAATTTGCAGCTAAAAATTGTTAAGGTGAAAGAGAATAATTAAGTAGATGAGAAGAACAATAACTGGATTGATCTTCGGCTTTTTAGTCACGTTGACGCCAGTCATTTGGCTTGTCTTGCTGAAACCATTCCACAATTTCGTCGGCACTGTTGAACCCAGTCGTATGCCGCGTCGGATCAGGGTCACCAATGTCAAGTTGATTAAGGAAGTCGTCCATTGAACCCTCGATCATCTCAGGGTTGTTCGCATGACGACGGGCTTTACGTAGCATCTCGCCAGCAGATCGATTCGCCTTCCCCAACTTGTCAGCCCAAATCATATCTTCAAGCTTGACCTCTTCTCCCTTTGCAATCCGATTGCAGATAAACTCCAGACGAAGACGATACTCTGTCGACAGCATATGTACAGCTCGTTACTTTAATTACTTTACCAACACTACCTGTTTGATTCTTTTAATTTTTTATAGTAGTCGTAACGCTTCGCCTCTTCAGGCGTCCACCCACGCTCAGTAAATTCATCTGTACTCTTGTTGAGTTCTCCAGTAATGCCCTTGTACTTTGCTAGAACTTTTTCAATCTTTTGCTGCGTGCTGTCTCCAATTGGCTGAACATCTCTCTGGTCTAAAGTTGCAGTAAAAGGCTTAGAAAGATCAATGCCGTTGTAAGAACTATACGATAGAGGGTGTACACGATCCTGGCCAGGATCAAAGCCACCTAAAAAGCGCAGTCCAAACTGATCAGACAGCTGCTGTAACTGTCGGTTCTGTGGGTCGTAGGTTCCTTTGGCAGCACCAAGCACATTTACAATGGCTCCCGTTTTGGAGAGCAACTCAAATTGCTTTTGGATAGATGACAAATCAGTTGGATTATTACTGACACCTGTAGATAGATTGATTAAGCGCCCCCGGTAAGCATCCGGATCACGCGCTAAATCCTGTTGAAGAAAATTAAGCACTTTGCTAGGGGAAGCCCCGACGAGTGTGGTCCCCTCACCCTGGTTACGATAACCTTCAGCAATACTGTCGCCAATAAATAACGGAATCATAATTCACCTCATCTATTCATTTTACGTTTCTCAGCCTTACTAACCGCCTTACGTGCTTTCTTTGCACGCTCAGTGTTAGGAACAAACTGCTTGCCTTCACGACTAGCTGCCTTCTTTTTTTCGTCGGTCTCACGACGCTCTTCTTTACTCAGCTTGGCCCAGGCTTTTTCAGGGAGGTAACGCTCTGTCCTCCCCCTTTCAATTGCTTTATCTGGCACGAACATTTACCTCCCCGCTAGGTTGAACATCCATGGTGAAGCCAAAAGGCGTACCAAAACCTTGTTGAACTAAACGGCGCCCAATATTTGCTGGGCCTGTAGGAACGAAGAAAGTGCCTTCTGATGCACCTTTAAACCCCTCTTTGCTTGAAGGAGCATAAGGGAAATTGTACCTATCCTCAATCCTCCTTCCCTCACTACCAGCTATAGGTTCTGACCAATACGAACCTAATGACCTGGCTAACTGCCAACGTTGTCCTACATCTGTAGGTAATAAAGATTCAGCAGGAGCAATCGCATCTTTAGTGCCTCCGTAATAAATACCTGTCTTACCTTTAAGTAAATTTTCTTTTATGTACGGAACAGCGCTTTGATTAATCACTGCGTCCCTATACTGAGGATCTTGGAATTTCTCCTCTTGTTCGCGTATATCAGAATAGATTTGCCTGCCAACTTCAGGAGAAACTCTCAGTCCTTCTGCGCCAGTTCCTGATAAGTAACGCAGCATCATATTGGTATTGAGATCATACTCATTCTGCTCATAAGGATTTTGTTGATAATATGTTGCAAGTTTTGTTACATCCTCCTTGTTTCCAAGCGCAAGACCTATTGGATTAGCACCTGCTCTCGTAGTCGCCCGAAGCGCATTTAGAACTTGACCACTTCCAGCGTATCGGCCAGGTGTTCCAGGTGCTGCGTCTCGCTCCTGAATCCGCCTACGCATTCTTGCATCGTAATCACGTTGAGCTTGCTGACTAGCTGCAGTAATTGGAGATGCAGTACCTCCACCAGGAAGCCACCCTCTAAATAACTTTTGATCTGCTTGTCTATAGGCTTGTGTTGCTTTTTCAAATAGTTTTTTGAAAATTTTCATCAAGCTGCCGCGACGTTAAAAGTTACCAAAGCAGAAGTGCCTCCAGTTTCAGAAACAAAACGAGGACGTACCCACTTCACTGGACGCCCTGAAACACTGAAAACTTTAGGGCCGTTGGTCGTAATAGTTTGAGGACCGATAATCTGTGCAAAATTAGTCCCATCAATGCTCCCGTCGAGCTGAACAATAACGTTCGTATTGATATTAGTAACATTAACAATAAGAGTATAGTCGGTTGTGCGGAAAGTATTGTTTACTGCAACCTGCAAAAGACTTCCCAATCCAGGAGCACTTAGCGTTGGGCTGAAATCAAAAATAGTATCTTGAAAGTAAGTAGTTGCCATGATCTTTCTGCGTTATTTCTAGTTTAAATCACTTCTTTTTTCCGCTTACCGTCCAAACAGCAGTTCTGTCAACCCAAACTCACCACGAGAAGGATTAAACCGCTGCTGGAACAGACGTGTACGTCTTTCCCATTCATTTGCAGCTCGAGGTGGTTGTGAAGCTCTTGCTTGTGCGGGTGTAATCTGTCGAATTTCAGGCGTAGGAGGTGGCGTCCAAGTTCCTTGCCTTATGTTTCTTACAGTTCTTTCAGCACGCGCTCTCGTTGCCCTAGGATCTTCAGATCCTCTATAAGCTGATCCAGTTGGATTAGGTCTACCAAAACCCGGACCTGCCACTTTATGTATGGTATGTTGAATTTTAGTCAACAAGCCTTCCCCGGTTTGTTGTCTACTCACTTCATCAAGTGCCTCGCCTGCTCTTGTTAAGGCAATACCACCGGCCACACCAGCTCCAATTGGATTAGCAACTGCTGCGACTTGCGCTGGAAGTGATGAAAGGGCTACGCCTGCGGTTATAGCCGCTGGGATACCTTGTACATATTCTCGGGCCATACGAGTCGCACCTTGCTTTACATCGCCTTGGGCAAAGTCACGCACTGCCTGACGCGATGGAATAAAATCGACAGCACTGAATTTTGCTGCTTTTGCAAGGGCTTTTGTATTAATTGCATCTGGACTTACAAAAGGTATTAGTGTCCCCATGTAGTTGGTGCCAGGGCTGGTGAATCTTTTCGCGAAATCAGAAATATCGTCTGCAGTAGTAGTCGTCAAATAACCTTGAAAACCCTCTCTGTTGGTGAAATAATTTTTTAAATTACCCCCCGTCGGATAGAACAAGTCACCTTTTTGTTTAAAATCATATTTAGCTCCTGGTAAATATTTTTTATTCAACTGATCAGCAATCTCATCTGCGACTGAATCACTTATTTTAAAAATTCTATTTTGTTGGCCGCCCCTTTCTGGGTAGTTCTCCAGCATAAACTGTCGGACAGCGGGCTCAACTTCAGCAAAAGGTTTACCAGCATCCAAGGCTTGTTGTCGTAAAGCCGTTTCAAGTTCATTTTCAAAACCGGAACCCCCCGCGATCATATCCTTGACCTTTCCCCGGCTAAATTCACGGTTAGTTGGAGATCCTGGTAGATAATTATCCCCGATCATAAAATCCAAATGACCTGCAAATCTCTCATTAAGGGGCGATACAGGATTAGATTTAAAATCAGGCATCCCCGACACTGCCGCAGGAAGATTTCTATAATCAGGCATGAAACCTGCTTTATAGGGACGCATGTGTGAGATTATCTCGTGCTTAGCGTCTTGAAGATCAAAAAACCCTAAGTCCCTCGCTCTTGGATCTTGAAGACCAGTTTTATCAACAAACTCATCAATTTCTTCAGAAATGGTTGGTAAATTCGCTTCTTGCGCCAAACGCTGCGCCTGTGGGAAGTACTCTTCCTGGTAACGCCTCATGAACCCGCGAGGAGTACCATACCCAGTTTCAGTTTCACCTGGATTGACTCTTAAAAAATTCTCCCTTAACTTTTTAAACTCAGCGCCCATATTTGCTGAGGCGAGGCCTGGCAAGAACAGAGATGGTGGCCTATATTCCTTAGAAGCACGTAGACGATCGGCATATTCTTCCGCAAATTCTTGTGGATTAAATTTTCCCATAATCTTTCCGCGTTATTTCTAGTTTAAATCACTTCTTTTTTTTCGTACTCTTCACGAGTCATCCACTTCTCTTTACCCCAACGTTTCAGATCTTCTTGTTTCTCACTCTTACCGCCTTTATAGCCACCGCCCTTCTCTTTGTAGGCTTTGGCCAGCATTTGAGCCTTGCGTGCTGACCATTGACCAGGCTTGCCTCCCTTTGAACCAGCTTTAATACTGTCCTTCAGACGCTCCCGCACCCCTGGTTTGGTGTATTTCTTGTCGTCTTGTGCCATTTGATTAAAATTACGAGATGCCGCCTCCGTACGGAAACTCTAGGCGAGGACTTGAAGTACCTGGGCTAAGAACTTCACGTTCGAAAATATTTTGGTATATCATCGGATGATACTTAGGGTGATTTCTGATTGATTCTGGTGGTGGCGGTGCTTTGGGCGAGAAGGACGGCGGTTTTTCAAAACGCATTTCTTGAAGATCTTGCAGCATGTATTGCGCATCGCGTCCCGCCGGAACACCATAAAAAGCCTCACCCGCTAAACGTTGAGATGGAATAAACCGCATCCGACGACCAAATCACAACTATATTTTAATCTGCGCAAACATGAAAAAACCTGGGTGTTAATCACCCAGGCCATCGTGTCATCTAGTTATCAGAAGGTGTACTTCACACCTGCTACGGATACTGACACCTACTGAAAACTGATACAAAGGAGGATGAAAACTGTAAAGGCTGTAACTATTAACTTGATCAGCAGGCTAAGCATATCCCTTACCATAATTCCATAAAAAAGGGGACCGAAGACCCCTAGTCTATTAAAGGTTTAACCGTTTTGCTTTAATAAGAAAATTTCTTATTAAAGGTTAGCCAATACTTGGAGCAGTCAGCGCCACTTGAGTGGATTCAGCGGCGGCAAGATCCAAGGGGAAGTTGTGAGCATTTCGTTCATGCATGACTTCCAATCCGAGATTGGCTCGGTTGAGGACGTCACCCCAAGTGTTGATGACACGGTTTTGAGAATCAACAACACTCTGATTGAAATTGAAACCATTAAGGTTAAAGGCCATAGTAGACACGCCAAGAGCAGTGAACCAGATGCCAGCAACAGGCCAAGCAGCCAGAAAAAAGTGAAGGCTACGAGAATTGTTAAAACTTGCATATTGGAAGATCAGACGACCGAAGTAACCGTGGGCAGCCACGATGTTGTAGGTCTCTTCCTCTTGGCCGAACTTGTAGCCGTAGTTCTGCGACTCGCTCTCGGTGGTTTCACGCACCAGGGAGGAGGTCACCAGGGAACCGTGCATGGCGGAGAACAAGCTGCCGCCGAAAACACCTGCCACGCCCAGCATGTGGAAGGGGTGCATCAGGATGTTGTGCTCGGCCTGGAACACCAACATGAAGTTGAAGGTGCCAGAGATGCCCAGGGGTATACCGTCAGAGAAAGAACCCTGACCGAAGGGGTAGACCAGGAACACTGCAGAAGCAGCAGCCACAGGTGCGCTGTAAGCGACGCAGATCCAGGGGCGCATGCCTAATCGATAGCTAAGTTCCCATTCACGTCCCAGGTAAGTAAAGATACCAATAAGGAAGTGGAATACAACGAGCTGGTAGGGTCCGCCGTTGTACAGCCATTCATCAAGGCTTGCAGCTTCCCAAATTGGGTAGAGATGGAGTCCGATTGCGTTGGAGCTAGGTACAACTGCTCCTGAAATGATGTTGTTTCCATAGAGCAGGGCTCCAGCAACAGGTTCACGGATCCCGTCAATGTCGACGGGAGGCGCGGCAATAAAAGCCACTGTAAAGCAAATAGCGGCGGCAAGCAGCGTCGGGATCATGAGTACGCCAAACCAGCCGACATAGAGCCGGTTGTTAGTTGAAGTCACCCATTCACAGAACTGCTCCCAGCCGGACGCCTCAATACGAGGCTGAACGGAAGAGACCATGTGAAAAAAACATTAAGAATGCGCCCAATTTACGAGGCGTATCATAAGTATAAGAGAGTAAATCGCAAATGTTTAAGATTTTTTCCCCTTTGCTGGTATCTTTCTTTGCAGTTAGCGCAATGGCTACAGACAATCCGCCACAAGATCGTTGTGATGAAGTGGATGAAATCATTTCTACGATCTACAACGACCCTTACTTCTCCCGCCCCGAAAACAAAAGGAAGCGAGACGACCTCGTTCAAAACATTATTAGAAACGAAACGCTCTGCGACAAGATCAGGGCTTAGGCATAAACCCTTTCTCCATCAGCCATTCTCTGGTCATAGGCGTGGGTTCAAAAACTTCCCACATTTTCTTCTGACTTGCACAAACGGCTAGAGCTTCCTTGGTAATGACATCACTCTCATGAGCAAAATGAAAGAGCAGCGCGACATTTTTCCTTTTCTAAAGATCCTGGAAGAGAACTATCGCGCTATTCGAGAAGAGGTCATCACTATCCTGTACAACGAGACCGTAAACGACATTGCTTACTTCACACCTGCTGCAAGTAAAGGCAGCTATAAAGGCGAGTGGGATGTGTTCCGACTGTTCATCGCAGGTGTTAAATGGCAGCCAAACTGCGATAAATGCCCAAAAACAACAAAATTTCTGGAGCAGGTTCCTGATCTGTCATCGGCTTACTTCTCGTCAATGGCAGTCGGTACTCACATTCAGGCGCACTCCAGCGCGAATACGGAGAATTACAGAGGGCACCTTGGATTAATTGTCCCCAAAAAAGGCGCAAAAGCAGACACGAGATTCCCAGGTGGACTCCGTCATTGCGGCATGCGCATTGAAGACGAGTTTTACACCTGGGAGGAAGGAGATTCTTTCGTCTTTGATGAGAGAAAAGAACACGAACTATGGAATTACGGCGACAGGACGCGGATCGTACTGTCTTTCAGTTTCAAACGCCCTTCACCTGGCCGCCCACTTGAAAAGGTCGGTACTTTTTACAGCGATAAGTAAGCCAAAGAGAGGGACGATGGCGGTAATTCCAGTCGATACGATCGATTTCTGACTGCTCCTCTTTGAAATAAGAGTTGCCGCGATAAACGAGTTGAGTCATAATGGTTACCCATTTACACCAACAATCCTACGAATTTAGTATTATTTACTACCGTTTATGATGTAACACTTAACATTAAATAAAGCTAAAGAAAATGGGGTGCAACCTCACCAATAGCGATGCTGGCAAGGTTGTTCAGTTTCCAGGTGTGGGAAACAGCAAAAACCACACCTCCCCAGGACCTGCCGCTGTTCTTCTCCGGCCCCAGTTGTATAATAACCTAATAATATACATTCGCATGCACGGTGATTTACTCCCCTCAGCCAAAACTTATCGGCTCGGTGTGCAGTGATTCCGGCTCGCTTTCTGTGTTGGACCCGTGCCATCTCAAATCTGCTGAAGCTGGCAAGGTACGACTCCCTCGTTGCAACCTATACACGTCTTTCGACACGGAAGTCGGTGATGGGGAATTTCAAGTTTACGAAGTCAGGGACAAAAAAGGTAAACTGAAATGCATCGTGATAAACATGGAATGAAGAAGGTCAATCCACTCAGGGAGCCGAATCGGTGGTTAGAGCTGACGATCCTCAACCTGATTGAGGAGGACTCCCAGGAAAACAAGCAAGCACTTAAAGCCGCAATTCATGCCATCACTCACTGGCTTGAGCCAGGTGTAATAGACCAGTTATTCGGTCACTGGATGGAGGATTATCTGGATGCTTTAAGCGAATATGAAAACAAGAAAAATAATGTTGATCCACCGTGCTCTTACGAAGGTCCGTAGGAACAACTGGAATGACATGACAATGCTGCCATACTTCGTCTGTCGGATATGGCGGTCTTGTCCAGAAAAACTCTTTGTTTACCGGGTCTGCGATGAAGTCTGGGTACTTGTTGCTCCAGCGGGTCCACGCATGGAATTGCCGAGCTGGATCAGCTGAAGTGCAATCAAGCAAAATAGTATCACCAGCGGGAATACTCCACCGGAGGCGTTGAACTTCCTCAAAGCCTCTTCGAATCGCTTTAAGCCCTGACCTGCCAACTAACTTACCTCGAATAGAACGGCCTCTTTTATTCTTGCGTTGCCTATACCAATCATTGAGTTGGCGTTTTGATTTACCGATAGCAAAACCAACATTCCAAACCCAAAAGCCGGTAGGCTCTTGTGCCCAAGGTTCAAGAAATACCTTGCAAAGCTGACCATCTACATCAAATGTAGAGCTTGTAAACTTGCGGCGTACTCGTAATGACATCGTGGAAGAGCTACTAACGATGATCCAAAGGGATCCTGAATTATGGAATCTGATGGAACAGCTCAAACATCAAGACGAAGAACCATCTGATTTCATTTTAAACGTAGCTCAGATGCTGGCAATTGAGTTTGAAGAAATGCACAGGACTGATCTAAACGAGAAGCTTGATGCACTGTTTGGGGGACTTCCCCCTAAAGCTTTCGAGATGGTGCCGCTTTTCATGCACATTGCGTTAGACATCTTCATGATGCGAGCAATCCCTTCAAACAACCAGCAGGGAGTTTGAAATGCTTTCGGGATTCGTCTTCTGTGACTTCGACAATCAAAATGTTCTGTCCTATACCGGAGACAAGACTTCGGTAGAGCTTATCCCTACCGACAGCACCGCTAACCTGAATCGGGCCATCTGTCTAGGTGATCTGACTGAAATGAAAAATATTCAAGAAAGGTTAAAAGCTGCTGGTTTTATCGATGATGTCTATATCGTGAATATCGCAACGCTTTATAAGCGCTTCTTCTGATTAAATCTCAGCATGAGACTCGTATTTGACTGTGAGACAAACGGACTGCTTCCCGTGTTGGATCGCATCCACTCACTGGTCATTCGTGATGTCGACACCAAGGAAGTCACCAGCTGCTGCAATGCTACGGGCTACAGCTCAATAGAAGAAGGCTTGGAACTACTTTCTCAAGCTGACTTACTTATAGGCCACAATATAATAAATTTTGACATGAGAGCCTTAGCAAAGGTTCATCCAGATTTTAGAATAAAAGAGGATTGCAAGCTTTACGATACACTGATTGTCAGCAGAGTTTTGGCTCCTGAGTTAGAATTAGTTGATGATAAAAAGTACACGCACATTGATAGCAAGTACAGAGGAAAACACTCATTAGCAGCTTGGGGAGAGCGACTCGGTGTACAAAAGATTAAGTTCCTGGAAGAGAGCAAAACAAAACTACCGGAGTCGTCGGATCCATGGGATTCCTGGTCTGAGGACATGCAGACGTATTGCGAGGGGGATACTCTCGTTTCTCTTGCCCTTTATGAGTATTTCTTAACCCAAGACTTAGACGAACGTTGTCACAATCTCGAGCATGATTTTGCTTGTATCATGACAATGATGGAATCGTTCGGGTTTCCTTTCAATGAACAAGCTGCATACGCACTGGTCAACACCCTCAAGACGAGGCGGGCTGAACTGCACGACCAGCTCCAGGAGGTATTTCCACCTCTTATTGAAAAAAGAATCTCCGCTAAAACAGGCAAACCTCTTAAAGACAAGATCACTATATTTAATCCCGCTTCGCGGAAGCAGACAGCTGAACGACTGGAGGAACGTTACCCTGAAATTGTCTTCAACGAAACCGAAAAAGGTAACAAAAAACTGGATGATGACATTCTTGAAGTTCTCGGTGAAAAGTACCCGGAAGCTGGGCTACTGGCTGAATACCAACTTCTCAACAAACGCCTTGGACAAATTGCTGAAGGCAAAGAAGCGTGGCTAAAACATTGTCAGATTTATGAAGATAGTCGGATCCACGGGACAGTTATTACCAACGCCTGTATCAGTGGACGGGCAAGCCACCGACGCCCAAACATGGCGCAAATTCCAAGTGTCGGGCACGCTTATGGCGCGGAATGTAGAGCCTTATTCGCTGCTCCTATGGGCTGGCTTCTTGTCGGTGCTGACGCCAGCGGGCTTGAGCTTCGGGCTCTTGGTGCATGGCTTGCTCACTTCGACGGTGGAGAATACGCTCGGCTAGTAAGCACAGATGGATTTGACATCCACACTTACAATGCAAAGTTATTCGGAATCTTTGATGGCGAAGGAGAAATATCCAAGGCCACTAGAGATTTAAGTAAACGCCTAATTTATGCACTGCTTTATGGAGCAGGATCAAAGAAGGTTGGTAGCGTAATCAACCCATCTCTGAACGAGTGGCAACAGACTGGACTAGGTAAAAAAACTATTGAGACTTTCTACAAAAACCTGCCAGCTATTAAGCAACTGAAAGATAAAATTGACGAACGCATCACTACTAAAGGCTATCTCGTCGGGATCGACGGTAGAAAGCTCCAGATTCGGTCGAAGCACTCGGCATTGAACCAGCTCCTCCAATCAACTGGCGCCATTTCAGTAAAAAAGGCTACATGCTTTCTGTATGAGGATCTGCAAAAATTAGGCCTCAAATGGGGAGAGGACTATGCCTTCGTGGCTCATGTTCACGATGAGATTCAAGCACTCGTGCGTCCAAACCTTGTCGGACATTACAAAAAACTTGCAATTGCATCCTTTGAGAAGGCAGGCGACTACTTCAAGCTAAAGTGTCCACTGACAGGCGAGGCTAAGGCTGGCGCCAACTGGATGGAGACCCACTAATGATTCCAACAACTTGTTCTATTTTGATATGTCTACAAGGATATTTTGGACATGCAGAATTAAAACAAATTAACTCTGAATACACATTAGTGCAAACTATTAGTAATAAAAAGTACTCTTGTGCAAAGTTAGATCAAGTCTACTGGTGTTCTCGTTATCAATAATAATAATGTTCTCTTGCTTCTTTAATTTTTCTTTCATCAATGAAATTATCTAAGTATGCGCGTGCTGCACTTTTTGGTGCTTGAATAGTTTCAGGAGTATCAATGGTAATAGTTTCAGGAATACCAACGGTATCTGAATTTTGGTTATCTTTACCAAATTGAAACGTCACTTCAGCGCTCGGCGTCCCAAAGCGCATGTCTCTTCCTTTGATTGCTAAGCCAAAGCCTTGACGAGGTTGAACTGAAAATCCTTGATTAATTGGATCAATGTTTATTGTGCCTGTTTCATCTGTAAAACTTATTGGCTGTCTAGAAACAAAATTCCCTAACGTGCTACCAAGCCTTTTTAATTCAGGATTAGAACTATATGCACCAATGCCATAATTTTTAAAATGGTTTTGTACTTCTGGGTTTTCTAATGGTGCAAAAAAGGGATTGTTAGGCGACATATTAATACCCGCTGCGAGAACCTGAAACTCCATTTATACGATCAATAAGATCGTTGATAGCCTTTTCAGTTCTAGGAGTGGCTGGAAGTGTTCTTACATATTTAAGAAGGTCTTTATCTTCTCTAAGATTTTCTTTAGTATAAGCAGCTATCAGTGAATCATCACGCCTCTCTCGGTCGGGCCCGAAGATATCTCCAGCGAAACGAGTCATGTGGTTTAAGCAATAAGAAATATTTTAGGTCTTGAAAACCTTGCAAAGTCTCTTATTGTTACTAGCGCTTGTCACCAGGCGAATTAAAACTACATTTACACGGAGTCCAAAACACTCATGCCAAAAAGCAGCATCAATGAATCACTTGACAAATTCGACTACCTGGAGCTGGTGCAAATGCACCAGGACCTGGAGGAGTGGATTGAAATCTGGAACGCACGCCTTAATGAACTCCAAGAGGAGATCAAAAAGCGCATCGAGAAGAACCTAGGTTCAGGAGAAGCTGCATGATCAGCCCACTTAAGCAGGGGAAATGGGACGTCCGTTTCCTCCGCCTTGCCCATGAGGTCGCCAAGTGGAGTAAGGACCCCAGCACAAAAGTCGGCTGCATCCTTGTCAAAGACAAGAAAGTCGTCAGCATGGGCTATAACGGTTTCCCGGCAGGCATCAGTGATGACCTAACCCGCCTCGAAGACCGTGCGACCAAATACGAGATGACGGTCCATGCTGAAGTCAATGCAGTTACAAATGCTGCCCTTCACGGTGTCAGTACTGCTGGCTCTACTGCGTACATCACTTTCAGTCCATGCAGTCGCTGCGCTTCTGTACTTATTAACGCTGGTATTTCAACCGTCGTTATTTCAGCTCGCAACATCATCCCTGACCGCTGGCTCGACAACTTTCGTCTAGCTGCGGGGCTCCTAAACGAAGCAGGAGTCGGCTATGAAATCATTGACCCCAATTCCCCAGAATGAACCTGATCCAAGCAAGCGGTACTTTTGTCGCAAAGGGCACCACCGAATCCGGAATCAACTGCCTAAAGCTCACTATTCCAGTTCAAAACAGCAACGCGACTCCAGCCCCCGTTTACCTGATCCCCACTCGCGCAGCAGGCGATACTTTCGTTCCTGATGCTTTTAAGGAAGGAACTCAAATCCTGTTTACAGGGCGTTTGTATCCCAACAAGGAGGAGCAACGAATGTACATTGCACCCACACTACCTTTGCAGGTGGTGCACAAGGAGCTGATCATGAATAACGTAACTATTGCGGGTGGCATTGGTTACATCGCTGAAGAGAAGCGTGAGGATCTATTTTCTTGTGGCATCTTATGTAATGCACCAAAGCAAAAACTGCTAAAACACGACTGGGATGACAACGTCGGTTTCAAGCTGGAAGCATGGGGAGATGATGCGGCTCGTCTCCGTAAACACGCTTTCAAAGGGCGCCAGGTGGTAGCTTGTGGGACGCTCCGTTATGACGTTTGGGAAGGTTCTAACGGCACCAACGCCTCTTACAAAGTACGCACACGTGCAGGTCACTACCAGTTCTTTGGTAAGAACAAAGATAGGGAGCCGTCAATCCAGCTGCAGCAAAAGCTACCAGAAGTGCAAGTTGCTCCAACTGCGCCCGAACCTGACAATATTCCCTTTTGACATAGCTAGCTAGGCACAGACCCGCTACCTTGGTGGCGGGGGTGAGGTCTCAGTCCAACTGGGACCTTTCTCATTTGTATCCATTGAAACTTATGTCAGTTCTTGACCGCTACCTGAACACCGAAAAGTACCAAGGTGTGATGCGTGAACTCGCCATCGCACAGATCCTGAATGAAAAGTCCAAGCCAGGGCTCTTCATCAAGCAAAATGCTCTCGACCGTTGCGGCTTTACCGCCAGCGAATCCGATTTCACCGACGCAGAATTTGATTACGAGCACGTCTTTAACACAGGAGACACTGAGAAAGGCGTCTTCTTTAAGACTCCACGTCTGCTAGTGATCCACGGTGGTAACCCCAAAGACACTACCTTCATCGAGAACTCTGCCAACAAAGGCGAGATCGTCGGCACCTATCCTGCTGATAGCTACCTGTACGACGACTGGGCTGACCAGAATCCAAGCCAGCCATGCCCCTACAAGCGTCGCCGCCTGGTTCTGACCTATCTGGTCAACAAGGCTGGTAAAGCTGTCCACAAAAAACCTTTGATCCTTTCCCTCCATGGTGGAGCATCCAAGGAATTTGTGTCAGCGTACAACCGTTTCCTTGAGCAACTCGAAGGTGCTTTCAGTGAAAAGTACGATTTGAAGAGCGCCACTGGTTTCGATCCTAAGCAGGCTGCAGCTGCCATCTTCACCCCGACATTCGGAACGGTGATGTACGGCGAGACCAAGAAATCTCCTATTGCAGTACCCAAGTCCTGGATTGAACCAACTCCTGACACCCTTGAGGAGTTCTTCCCTCAGGCTGCTGAAGACATCGACTTCATTGAGGACGTTCACCAAACCGTCACAATGGAGGTCTACTGCGCCAAGTTCTTCAAGCAGTGCGAGAAGGAGATCGGCATCAACGCTATTGCTCCAGGTGTTGATATGGCGCACCTGACTCTCCCAGCGCCTGAGTCCGGTGGCATCCGTGCGATGCTTTCATCACGTGATGAAACTGGTGCAATCGCTGGTGGCTTGCAGTAAAATTAAATCGGTCATTTGAAGACCGCAGACGAGTGGACACACGCCGGGCCTGAGAAACCCGGCTTTTTTATGCGCAATTGTCTGTTTTAAAATATATTTAAAAGTGGACGGAAAATGGGTTCATCTCCTAAAAACAGAACTTCGCCAGGGCGTGAAACACGTGGCGTAGAGGCACAAAGCTCAGTGCGTAAACCCTCAGTACCCCGTCCTGATGAAGATCGGATGCAGAATGAATACAAGCGGGCACGTTTAGAATCACAAGAGCGCGGAATGCCGCCACGTGAACGTGAAGAGCCTGAGCAACAACGCTCTGAAGCTGAGTCGCGGCAGCCTCCAGTGCCACGTCAGCCCCAGCCTGAAATGTCTGACCGCGATCGAGCGCAAGCAGCACTCGCACGTTCCAGGAAGCGCAAAAGTATGGGGGAGAGGACTCCTGAACAGCAGGAATTTGGACGCAGATTGGTTGAATACACCAAGGAGAGGATCGGTCGCGGACAAGGTATGTAATTAACGCTTGTTAAGCTTCGTCTGAAGCTTTTCAGCCTTTTTTATATACTTCTGAGCGTCTTCTCTAGTGATGCAGAGTTGCGCTTTTGTGTGGATTTTAGCCAGTTTTTTGGTGTGCTTAAGAGGTTTCATCAGTGTTGTAGATTTGGAATGCGGCGGTTTCATATTGAAGCAACCGTTTGCAAAGCCCTCTAATAGCCCCTTGCCGAAGGATGGATATTTTGAGAAGTTTTTTGGCTGCCTCTTTCAGTTCTTCTGGATCAGAGACCTTATCGATTTCTGCCGATACGCGAGCTTCTAGAAACTCATCCTCCATGGTTGGCTTGATGTCCAGCTCTTCGAGAGGGATTTCTATAAACTCAAACTCTGACATTGCGAAGATGCATAATTTCTATTCTAACTTAGGAAAAAATATGTTTACTTGAATACAGTACAAATTCTTAATGAAATCTTCTTTATTGACACGGCGGGGTTTCTATCTAAACTCTGTTCGATACGCACATCCCATGGCAGTCAAAAAGTCTTTAACCGGCGCCAAAACCATCGAGTCGACACCTAAGAAGACGTCCATCGGTGAAGGGCGCCGAAAGCGCGGCTCCTTCAAGGTCAGAGGCGAGAAGCCTTATCGCGGTCAGGGCAAGTAAACCTGATGGCTGACCCCAAGTCTTACCAGGAGATCCTTGAGGAAGTCCAAGAGCTTGAATCGCTTTTGGACTCACCTGATATAGATCAAGACGAAAAGACTGAGCTCGCGCAGATGTGGCACGATCTCAAAAGCAGGGAAGCCTATAAATTTGATGCGATTATCAGCGTTATAAAAGAATGCGACAACTGCATCAACCAATTCACAAAGGAACTTGATGAGCTGAGAGAAAACGTTTCTTATTGGAAAAGCAAGCGTAACAGCATTATTAACATCATTAAGCTGGCTTATCAACAGAATTTGATCAGCTCAAAGCCTACAGGTGTTAAGTATCAGGCAACAATCAAGCCTGTACTGCCCAAGGTGATCGACAACTTCAACGATTGGACAGACAGTGATAAACAGCGGTTTGGACTTAAGAAAACTGTCACAGTGGAGTGCTCCAGGGACGGTCACGTCTACAAGCGAAAAGAAGATACCTATGCCGACAAAGAGGAGCTTCGGCAGACACTAATGGAGAACCCGGAAGCGGCGCCAGATTCTGCTCGGTTGGTCCGACGAGTCTCAATGGCATATGGCTTACGTAAACGTTTGCAAAAAGGTGTTTAAAGAAACTTGCCTCGTTTAGGGCGTTAGGTAGCCTGTGCCTGTAATCAAAAGCACTTCGTGCCTTACCTACGTTGCTATCACCACTCTCTGAACACGGTAGACGTGCTCGAAACCCAACTAAAAGATGAGTACGACTTCGACAAACCTTCAACCAAGACCTGGATCGTCACCATCGAAGACAAGGGTTCCGTCAGCTTCCCAGAAGAACTTCTTCAACAGCTGGGTTGGGAAACTGGTGATGACCTGGAGTGGTTTGAAATTGGGGATCACGAATTTCTTTTAGTTAAAATTGAGTCACCATGAACCAAAAACGTCGCCAAAACTATCACGACATGATCGAAGCCGCCGCAAAAATGCAGAAGGCTGAACTCAGTTGGGTCAGTAATGTCTACAACAAAAGGTTGATCGAGCTAGAAAAACAGAGGTCTAATTATGAGCAGTGGAAACGAGCTGGAAATCACAGTTCTTGAAGACAGCTGTTACAGGGTCTGTCTGACAGAAGACGGTTTCACAGAATGCTGTTACGTATCATCTATGCACTTAACAGCAGAAAAGGAACCACAGCTCAGAACAGCTATACGCAAGAAAGCGCTGAACACCTTATTTGATTGATCCTGGATTAGGGTCATTAAGCTTGTTCTGTTGTTGCACTCAAAGCAATGAGGCAAGCTAAAAAATTCAAGTACCGTGGTACTAAGTCCGAGATCTTAGAGCCGATCATGTACGAAGGCTTTGAAATCAAAAGCCTTAAACACGGCAACACTGGACACACCCTTTATAAGTTCCCGAGCAAAGCCCACGATTGGGAGTTGTGCTGGACAATGGACCTACAAACAGCAAAATCAGGTGTTCAGAAGTATCAAGAGCATTTGAAAGAGTCCAAGGACTCTAAAAGTAATAGTCCCGTAGAATCTAAACTAAGCTAAAAAGGCGACAGTGGCGCGACCTGTTATGACAAACCTCATGGATGACCTCGCAATGAGCATCCATGAGTACTTACTCGAAATCTCAACGGATTACAAAGGGACAAGATACGTCTTGATCCCTTTGACTGACGTTGTGAAGAAGTTCTCCAGGAATCACAGGACGATTCAACGTCGCATTCAAGCGCTTAAAGATGAAGGAATCCTGGTTCCAGTCATCAAGCGCCAAACAATTACCCTTTACGAGGTCAAAGACCAGGAGGATCAAGCGTGAGCAAAGATTCCAATGCTGAAAGAAATCTTGAGATAATCAACTTTCTTTTGTCGTCATTTACTGACAATGGCAAGTCTTTGCGTGCGTTTACCGTAAACCCACAAGAACTTGCCATAACCATTCTGACAGCTGGCTTGTTGGCAAACTCGAAGCTGCTTATTAGCCCTGAAGACGCAATCAAATCCGCATTCGATATCCATTCACGGATCCAGAAACACGTCGGCGATTACCAATCTATGCAATTTGCCGCTAACATTGAAGATTGTTTTACTGAGAGACCTCCTGAAATCGAACACGATTGAGGTAAAGCTCTAGATTTAGTGGCGGTATCCTCCATGGATCCGCATAACTACGTTGATCGACTATAAATCCGAAGGTGATACACGCCTCACGATTGGTGGATCTCGTCATTACCGTACACCACACGGTGATCTACCCTCCGTCACTACGATTCTGTCGGCAACATCAGGTAATAAAGCGGCACTAGAACGCTGGGCTAAAAAAAATCCAGGTGGCCGTGAAGCTGCAGCCGCACGTGGAACAAAGGTCCACAGCCTAATGGAGGAATATCTCCTAGGAATCAACAAGAATCCTCAGATCGATGATCCTGAAATCGCAGCCTTCTGGGATGGTCTGCCTGACAATCTTTCAAAACTAGGTAGGGTCATCTGGGCTGAGAACCCGGTCGGAGACGCATATCCCTGGTGCGTCGGTAGCGATGGGATCAGTAGAGTTTGGCATCCTGGAGTAGAAGAAGGGCAGACTTGGGGATGGGCAGGTGCTCCTGACATCGTTTGTGAATACAAAGGAAAAATCGTTCTGGGTGACCTTAAAACCAGTAACGGTCCCTATTTCAGTAAGTGGCCAGGGGCTGATACCCCTAAAAATCAATATGGGATGAAGCGAGCAGGCTTCATGAAATACAAAAAATGCATGCTGCAGATGGGC
>Ga0208019_1000624_pt1 | contig 19200 bp, 24 predicted proteins | sample CB_VirMetaG_5_FD_184540 | JGI IMG/M metagenome (GOLD analysis project Ga0208019, IMG submission 184540) | Freshwater to marine saline gradient viral communities from Chesapeake Bay - CB_1508_1D Viral MetaG (SPAdes) (version 4) | ecosystem: Environmental > Aquatic > Marine > Coastal | place: USA...
TGTCAAACTAACCAAGAAAGAACTAGAAAAGATTGACGCTAACGCTCGCAAAGCCAATATGACCAGAAGCGCATTTGTCCGTTTCGTGGCACTCAATTCTGTGATTAAGGTGGAGCAAGACCAATGAAGGTTCAAGATCTCGCGTTAGATACCCTGATTCCCTATGCCAGGAACCCGCGCAAAAATGATGGGGCTGTGGACAAAGTTGCAGCAAGCATCAAGGAATTTGGCTGGCGTTCGCCAATCGTGGTGGACGAGGAGATGGTCATTCTGGCGGGACACACCCGCTACAAGGCTGCAAAGAAGCTAGGACTAACGGAAGCACCCGTACACATTGCCGAAGGGCTTACCGATGCCCAGAAGAAGGCCTACCGCATTGCCGACAACCGTGTCGCTGAAGAAGCGGAATGGGATTACGACTTTCTCAAGATTGAGCTTGCAGACCTAGAAGGCCTGGAAAATCTGACCGGCTTCGATGCAGAGGAACTCAATAAGATTCTTACTCCAGAAGCAACTGAAGGCTTGACCGATGAAGATGCGGTGCCAGAGGTGCCAGAGCAGCCCGTCACGGTTGAGGGCGATGTGTGGCTACTTGGGCGGCATCGGTTGATGTGCGGGGATAGCACCAGCATTGATGCGGTGGACAAGCTGATGGACGGGCGGAAGGCTGACATGGTGTTTACCGATCCGCCGTATGGGGTAGAGTATCAAAGCAATAAAAGGACAAAGAGCGCCAAGTTTGATGTGCTGAAAAACGACGACACGTTCTTGGACATTGCGCCGATCATTGAGGCGTGTTCGACTGGTTGGGTCTTTGTTTGGACAAGCTGGAAGGTTCAAACCAAATGGATCGACCAGTTTCAATCTATGGGCTATCCGACAAACATTGTCGTCTGGCACAAGCCCGGCGGCGGCATAGGCGACTTGAAAAAGACGTTTTTCAGCGATTACGAGATCGCGCTTGTCTGGCATCGTGGCGCTGAGCTGTGCGGCAAGCGGATCGGCAGCGTTTGGACAGTGAACAAGGACGGCGCATCAACCTATGTTCACCCAACGCAAAAGCCCGTTGCTTTGGCAGAGGAGGCGCTGGACAAGACCACGCGCGCATCTGCCGTTATCCTCGACCTCTTCGGCGGCAGCGGCTCCACCCTGATCGCCTGCGAAAAGACAGCCCGTGACTGCCGCATGATGGAACTAGACCCCAAGTATTGCGATGTCATCATCAAACGCTGGCAGGACTTTACAGGCCAACAAGCCACCATTGAGGCAACAGGCCAGACCTTCGACGAACTCAAAGCGAAACCGGAGGCAGCATAATGGCTCAAGGTGAAGGCGGAGGCCGTCCTCGAACTGTACTGACTCCAGAACAAACTAAAGAAGTCGAAACCCTTGCTGCGGTATTAAATCAGCAGCAGATTGCCGATTATTTAGGCATCCCGCACAGAACCTTTCAGGCTATATTAGAAAGAGACGATGATGTTTCTGCGTCGTACAAAAGGGGCAGAGCAAAAGCTATCGGTAGCGTGAGCCAATCACTGCTCAAATCAGCGAGGGATGGAAACACCACAGCACAGATCTTCTACCTGAAAACGCAAGCAGGCTGGCGAGAACACGCTCCTGAGCAAACAGAACTTCCACCATTGACGATCAATGTTGTTGACGCAACCCCAAAGCCAGATCTTTCTTGATCCGAGCAGATTCAGGGTTATCGTTGCAGGTCGCCGATTCGGAAAGACTCACCTAGCAACGGTTGAACTCATGCGGGCAGCCCTCTCTGGCAAGTCAAAGAATTGCTGGTATGTTGCGCCGACTTACAAGATGGCAAAGGAAATCGCCTGGGATATGCTTGGTCAGATGATCCCTAGTGGATACATCGACAAGAAGAACGAAACCAATCTGACGATCAACCTGCTAAACGGCAGCACGATCTCTCTAAAAGGCGGAGAGAATCCAGACTCTTTGCGTGGCCGCGCTCTGGATTTCGTAATCATGGACGAATTCGCAGACATGAAACCGACCGCCTGGACAGAGGTTCTACGCCCATCCATCTCAGACCGTGAAGGCTCTGCAATGTGGATCGGTACGCCGAAGGGCAGAAATCACTTCTACGACCTGTGGACTAGAGGCGTAGATGGCGCAGCAGATTGGCACAGTTTCCAATTCACCACCCTCGATGGCGGGAATGTATCTGCCGAGGAAATCGAAGCAGCAAAGCGAGATCTCGATGAGCGAACCTTTAGTCAGGAATATCTGGCGGCATTCGTCAATTACTCAGGCATCATCTATTACAACTTCAATCGTGAGCAGTCTGTGGTTGCTGATTGTGGTTCCGACCTTTCTGATCTTCACATTGGCCTTGATTTCAACATTGATCCTATGTCTGCCATTGTTGCTGTTCGTGAAGGGCAGGCGATCCGCGTCATTGATGAGATCGTGATCTACGGCTCCAACACCGACGAAATGGTCGACGAGATCAAGCAGCGGTATCAGGGAAAGAAAATCAGCATCTACCCTGATCCAGCCTCTCGGCAGCGCAAGACCTCCGCTGGAGGAAGGACAGACCTGTCAATCTTGCAGAACGCAGGCTTCCAGGTTTATGTCAGAAACACTCATGCTTCTGTACGCGACCGTATCAACGCAGTAAATTCGCGTCTATTATCTGCTGACGGCAAGCGGAACTTATTTGTATGCACTAAATGCAAGCAGACCATTGCGAGCCTAGAGCGACAGATCTACAAAGAAGGAACCAGCCAGCCCGACAAGGATTCAGGCTTCGACCACATGAACGATGCATTGGGCTATCTGATAGAATTCCTATACCCTATCCGCAGGAATTACCAAGCGGAACAACCGAAACGGTGGACTTGATATGGATACGATTACCTACACCCATCCAGAATACGCTGACAACGAAAACCGGTGGGAGTTTTTCCTCCGTTCTTATATGGGCGGGCAGGACTACAAAGACGGTAATTATCTGACCAAGTACATCAACGAGGACAATGACGAGTACCAGCGCAGAATCGCCCTGACGCCAATCGACAACCATTGTCGCAATATCGTCCATATCTATTCCTCGTATCTCTGGCGCATTCCGCCGACCCGCAGCTTTAACTCCATTGACGGAAACCCTGCCCTTGAGCCGTTCCTGAAGGATTGCGACCTTGATGGACGCAGCTTCAATTCGTTTATGCGTGAGGCTCAGATCTGGGCATCGGTCTACGGCCATGTATGGCTGACCCTGGATAAACCGAAGTCGACTGCGGGAACTCGTGCCGAGGAACTAAATCAAGGCATCCGCCCCTATGTGAATCTCTTTACCCCAGAAAATGTCTTTGATTGGCGCTGGGAGCGCACCGAGTCTGGCCGCTATCGCCTGACCTATCTGAAGCTCCGTGAGGCGATTGAGCGCGTTGACAATATGACCACTCGCGCCTTCTTCCGCGTCTGGACTGACGAAGAGGTGAGCATCTATGAGGTGGAGAACGAGGACGAGCGCCTTGTAGAAACCATGCCGAACCCGATTGGACGCATTCCAGCCGTGTTCCTGCCTGCTAACCGCTCTGTGGTGCGCGGCATCGGCATTTCAGATCTTTCTGATATTGCGTTCATGCAACAGTCCATCTATCAGGAGTTGAGCGAAATCGAGCAACTGATCCGCATCTCGAATCACCCGACTCTGGTCAAGACCTATGGCACGGATGCATCTGCTGGTGCCGGCTCTGTGATCAATATGCCGGATGAACTGGATGCCAACCTTAAGCCGTACCAGATCCAGCCGAGCGGCTCCAATCTGGACGCTGTTCGCGCGTCGATCACGGACAAGGTGGAAGCAATCAACCGCATGGCTCACATGGGCGCAGTACGCGGCACGGAAGCACAAACCAAGTCCGGTGTTGCCTTGCAAACTGAATTCCAGTTGTTGAATGCCAAGCTATCAGAAAAGGCTGATATTCTGGAACTTGCCGAGGAGCAGCTTTGGGAACTGTTCTGCATCTGGCAAGACACCACCCCAGATGTTGAGGTGTACTACCCAGACTCATTCGATATTCGTGACTACCCGAACGAACTAAATTACTTGCAGCAGGCTAAGGCCTCCGGCGTTCGCTCTAACACATTCCTGAAGGAAGTGGACAAGATGATCGCTGACCTCGTTCTAGATGATGAACAGTTGGTTCGCGCTCACGATGAAATCGACAGCACTAATCAGGTACTCGGCCAGTTTTAATGTCTGCTGAAAGTATTCACGCCGAGATCATTGACAGATTAGGAGCCGATCATGAAAAGCGCCTACAAATTGCTCTACGCCGTCTGGAAGAAAGGATCGCCAGCCTCGTTTCCGCTGCGCCTCTTAAAGATGGCAGCCTATTTGATCTTGAGTGGGCTATCGCAGCTCGCCCTCAAATCCAGTCGATTCTTGAGCAAGAATATCTTGCCGAAATTCAGGCAGTAGTAGAGGACTACGATCAAGCCGTTGCATCGGCCCAAACGATGCTCGGCAAGTTCAAGATCTTCACCGAGATCTCCCCAGATGTGGTCAGGAATCTCAAGCGCCTATCGTTCCAGGGCTTCGAGGCTATCGGGTTGCAATATCTCGATGTAATGGCAAATGAGATCTACCAGAACACCCTGACAGGCCGACCGATCAACGAATCAATCAAGACCCTGCGCCATGCAATCAACGGAATTTATATTGAATCCGACTCTGTGGAAGCCAATCGTCTTGTCGATATTGCTCGCAATGGTTCTGGTGATGAGCGGGCCGAGGCAATAGAAAAGCTACACACTCTATACGCCCGCGACAGAGTGGGTAATAATTTAAGCAGATATGCAGGACAAATGATCCACGATTCGCTTATGCAGTTTGATTCATCCATCGTTGTGAATACTGCAAAAGAAGCTGGGGTAGAGAAATGGAAATATTACGGCTCTCTGATATTCGATTCGCGGGACTGGTGTAAGAAACACGCAGGCAAAGAATTTACCGAAGATGAAATCAGGGAACTTTGGGCAGAGAATCAATGGCAAGGCAAAGCTCCAGGCGATCCCTTTATCGTTCGTGGTGGCTATAACTGTCGACATCATTGGGTTCCGGTAATCGAGGAATAACCATGCCTAAAAAACTTGAGCAAGAATTGAAAGCCGTCTGCAAGAAACGCGGATGGGGCAAGCAGCGGTGCGATGCGTATGTGTACGGCACGCTTCGCAAGACCGGCTGGAAGCCTAGCAAGAAATAGTTTCCCCACACACTCCATAGGAGGTTCGTAACATGAGCGAAGAAGTCATGGAAAGCGTTGATACCGAAGCGACCGCTGAAAGTCAGGAAGCTACTTCGGAGAAGTCCTTTTCACAGTCTGAAGTCGAGCGAATTGTTGAGCAGCGTCTAGCGCGCGAGCGCAAGAAGTTTGAGAAGCAAATCGAAGGCGTTGACTTGAACGAGGCTCGCAGATTGCTTGAGGAAAAAGAAGCAGCAGATCTTGAGCGCCAAAAGGAGCGCGGAGAGTTCGAGCAGATCCTCAAAAAGACTGCGGAAAAGAAGGATGTTGAAATTCAGAATCTCCGCTCTCGACTCCACTCAACATTGATTGACGGCGAGGTGATGAATGCAGCAGTCCGCAACAATGCCGTTTCACCAGAGCAAGTAAGTTCGCTATTGCGTTCTAACATTCGCTTAGGTGAGGACGGTAATGTAGAAGTCCTTGACGCTAATGGCTCCCCACGATATAACGATTCCGGTGAATCCTTAACGGTTGGGGAACTTGTTGAGGAATTCCTTACAGCAAACCCGCATTTCGTTCGTGCTTCCGGTGGGGGCACGGGAAGCAAGGGCAACGCTGGTGGCTCTACACAGAAGCCTGCATCTGTGGCTGATATGGTCGCAAATTGGAACAGCGGAGGCAAAGAAGCCTATGCTGCAATGAAGCGAGCAAAATAATCCACTTCTGTAATCTTTTGACAAGGAGCCAATCATGGCAGGCACTACTTCTACTACTCTTGACGACCTGTTCGTCAATATCGTTGCTCAGGCGCGTTTCACCGCTGAAGAGCAATCTTTGTTGCTTCCGCTCGTTACCATGTACAACATCGGCAACGAAGCTGGAAAAACTATTCAGGTTCCGAAGTATCCGGCTGTTACCGCTGCCGGCCTTACTGAAGGCACCGATATGTCTGAAACCGTTGTTTCTACCAGCAGCGTTTCTGTAACCGTTGGCGAAGTCGGCGCTCAGGTTCTCCTGACTGACCTGGCTGCAATGGGCGCAGGCAACCCGGCTGAAGAACTCGGTACGGTTCTGGGTAACTCCATCGCTACCAAGATTGACAAAGATCTCATCGCTCTGTTCGATGGTTTCTCTTCTAGCTTGGGCGCGACCACTACCGAACTGACCGCAGCTTACTTGTTCCAGGCCGCAGCTACTCTGCGTGCTAACAAGGCTCCGGGCCGTCTGGTTGGTGTTTTCCATCCGTATCAGACCTACGCTCTGAAGGCCAACTTGACCAACACCTTCGCTAACCCGAACGGTGGTGATCTCCAGAACGAAGCAATGCGTTCCGGTTATGTTGGCACCATCGCTGGCATCGACATCTACGAGTCTGCAAATGTGACCGTAGACGGTTCTGGCGACGCGAAGGGCTGCGTATTCGCACCTGAAGCCATGGCTATCGCTATGAAGCGTGACTTCAATATCGAGTACCAGCGTGACGCATCTCTGCGTGCTTGGGAACTGAATGCTACCGCCATCTACGGTGTCGGCGAGCTGGATGATTCCTACGGCGTAGAAATGTACTTCGACGCAGGCCTCTAAGCCCTGATAACCTGGCCCCCGAAAGGGGGCTGGGTTTTTCTACATTAGGGGATAGCAAATGGCATTCAGCACAGACTCAGATTTGACGGCTTTGCTGCCCGATATTTTGTCGCTTGGCATTGCGTCGTTCACAGACGAACACGCCCGCGCACAAGCAGACATCGAGCGCGAGATCCGCAATAAATGGTGGGACAAAACCGGATTTGCCGGCGAATTAGATCCAACCCTCCTTACAGATTCCCAATGGACTAGAGCAGCAAGCTATCTGGTTCTCTGGAAGTACGCCCTCCCGCAATTGACAAACTGGGTTGATGGCGACCGCTTCCAAAATATGATCGAGTTCTACCGCGCCCGCTTTGGCGAGGAAATGGAACAGGTATTTCAAGACGGCGTCGAATACGATGCGGACAATGACGGCACAGTAACAAACGCGGAAAAGAAACCGCGTCATTTTGGACGCTTGTTTCGGTGAACATCACAATCGAACTGCCGAAGCTGCCTGAGATTGAGGGAATTACGAAAGCCCTCAGTCGGACGGCTTTGCTTGGCGTTCAGATCATCAAGGAGCGCACCGAAAAAGGCATCGGGTATATGGGCAAGTTTGCGCCGTATGTTCCGTCCTATGCCAAGCGCAAGGCTGAAGGTTGGCCTGCTGGCAAGTCCACTCGCGCATTCTCCGGCGATCCTTCTGGCATCGTGAATCTTATGGTTCGCGGAAATATGCTGGGAAGCATGATAAGCAAGGCAGATGGTAACTTTGCAAGCATCTACTTTTCACGCCGCGAAGAAGCAGCGAAAGCAGCATGGAACAATCGCAAGCGCCAATTCTTTGGATTCAACCAGGGCGAGGCAAAACGACTAGCTAACCTGTTCCGCAAGGAATTGATGAAATGAGCCTCCGCGAATCTATCGCAGCGAACATCGTGACCACATTGCAGGCTATGAGTAGCCCTGTAAGCGCCTCCTATGTCACTAGAGAGCCGTTCGACTTCCAGAAGCTATCTAACGCCCAGTTTCCAGCGATCCTCGTTCAGACGGCCTCAGAGAGCCGTGAGGACGCTACTATCGGCGGGCCTGACATCAAGAGATTTGGAACGATTGATTACAGCTTGGTTGGATTCGTGAAGGCGGCAACAATCGACACGGCTAGGAACAATCTGATCGAGGCGATTGAAGAGGCATTGGATACTGACCGCACTCGTGGCGGCTATGCCAAAGACACTCAAGTCATTTCAATAGAAACCGATGAGGGCGCGATTGACCCGATCGGTGGAATTATCGTAACTGTCCGCGTGATGTATGATTTCACGCGAGGAACTACCTGATTTTTAACCGAGCCGATCCCGGCTTTTAACTAGAGGAAAATGCAATGGCAAACCATACTGGCAGCGAAGGCGTTGTGAAGGTTGGAGCCAATACCGTTGCGGAAGTGCGGGATTGGAGCCTCTCTGAAACGGCAGATACGATCGAAGATACTTCAATGGGCGATTCAGCTCGTACCCGCAAGCCAGGTCTTACCTCGGCTTCAGGTTCGATTACTGCGTTCTGGGATGAAGCGGATACTACCGGTCAAGGCGCAATGACTGTGGGCGCAGAAGTAACCCTGAACCTGTATCCGGAAGGCGCAACTTCTGGCGACACCTATGCCAGTCTGAGCGCAATCATCACCGAAGCTGGTGTGTCTGCCTCTTTCGATGGCATGGTTGAGTCAACCTTCAGCTTTGAAGCGAACGGCGCAGTCACCTGGGGCACGGTAGCTTAAAACTAGGTCTTTAGCGGCTAGGGTCATTCCCGAAAAGCAGAATCCGAGCCTGCCTGCCGCTAAGACACTATGCTCGGCCTCATCGGAGAGGAATATGTCAATTCTGGAACGCGCAAAGGCGCATTTTGACAAGCAGGAAATTACAGAGATTGTGATTCCTGAATGGGAAGATGAGCAGGGCAATCCGACCGTGCTTTACTCGAAGCCGCTAACGCTGGCCGAGAAAAAAAAGCTGTTGAAGTTTGCCAAAGAGGACGATATTGAGTTTGTCGCTCGATTGATCATCCTCAAGGCGCTCGACAAGTCCGGAGATCCTGTATTTGACATTGGCGACCGTATGTCGCTTTTGAATTCAGTAGATCCAAATGTCTTGTCCAGAATTGCCAACAAAATGACGGAAACGAAGTCTGTTGAGGACTTCGAGGGAAACTAGAAAGCGATCCGCTGCTGAAGTCGCAGTACGCCCTAGCCGAGATCTTGCATAAGACGCTCGACGAACTAGGGGAAATGACGATAGAGGAGTTCAACGGTTGGATCGCATACTTTAATCTGAAACGGAAGGCGCAAGATGGCAACAGCGGAAGAAATAAAAATCCGAATCACCGCCCAAGATAGCGCCTCTCAGGTTATCAACAAGACCAACCGCGAGATGCAGACGCTATCGCGGACGGCAACATCAACCGGCGTAACCACCACACGATTCGGTGGCAATCTGTCCACGATGGGCAGAACTGCGGGTCAGGCTGGTATTCAGGTTCAGCAGTTAGTCGGCCAGATTCAGGGCGGCACAAATCCAATGCTTGCGCTGTCCCAACAGGCGGCTGACTTAGGTTTCGTTCTCGGCGTTCCACTTCTCGGCGCGATTGCTGGTTTGGCTGCATCGCTGGCGATGAACTTGGTTCCTGCTCTATTCGAAACTGCGAAAAGCACCAAAGACTTGAGCAAGGAGATCGATGAACTCCGCGCTAGAACCGGCAGCTTAACCGAAGCACAAAAAGCGCTACTTCAGCAGAATCGCGCAAAAGCCGCAGAAGAAGAACGCAAGAATGTCGCAAGACTTCGCGCAGAGATTGAAGCCAATCAACGAGCTGTAGTTGCTTTGCGGAAAGCTCAAGAAGATGCAGAGCTTGATCCTGAAGCTGTTGGTATTATTGACTACAACGCTAAAGTCAATGAACTGCAAGAAAAACGCGTCACGATCATTGGCGAACTGTCAAACGCAGAGCAGCGCCTTAGATTGATTGAGTCGGGCCGCACGGCAGAAGGCGATAAGTTTATTCTGAGCCTAGAGAAACAGGTTGCCCTGCTTGGCAAAAGCCGCGCTGATACCATTGCTTATGAAGCTGTTCAGCTTGATCTCACCGACACACAGAGAAAGCAAACGGAAGCCCTGATTGAGCAGATCGCTGTCTATGATCGCGCCCAGGAACAACTTAAGGGCAGCACGACCGAATTAGAGAAACTGGCACAGGTTACTGAATTCAGCAGTAAGCAGATGGACAAGGCTGCGGCTGAAGGCCTCAAATCTATGGAAGATGGGTTGGTCGGCCTTATCATGCAGACTCAATCGGTAAGCGATGCCTTCAAGAATATGGCAAATTCCATTCTTGCAGACATTCTTCGGATGCAAATTCGAAAGACGATCACGGCTCCATTAGCCGGATTCCTAGATCAGTCTATCGGTAGCTTTGACTTTGGCTCTCTCTTACCATCCTTCGCTGGTGGCGGATTTACGGGTGGCGGTTCTCGATCAGGCGGCATGGATGGTCTGGGTGGATTCCCAGCCATGCTTCACCCGAATGAAACCGTGATTGACCATCGCGCAGGGATGCCAGTTGCAGCAGCAGCCCCGCAACCTGTACAGATCACCTACAACATTCAGTCCTGGGATTCTCGCGATACAATGGCAGCGATTCAGCAGAGCGCACCGCAGATCGTGGGCATCGTTCAAAACGCATTCAATAAACGCGGACGCAGAGGGCCGATGGGATGAGTGGCACATTTCCGACTTCACCAGTACCAGCGGATATCAAGGTTTCCTCGTTCACCCCGACTCTGGTATCTGAAACTCAATCTATGAAACGCCAAGTCCGCCGCCGTGGTGGGCAGCGTTGGGCATTCGAGGTGAACTATCCGCCAATGACCCGCAGCGAGTTTGCGCCGGTCTATGCGTTCTGCATCGCACAGCGCGGGCAGTTTGAGATATTCACCTTTGTCCCGCCTGTGGTATCTGATCCGCAGGGAACGGCTACCGGGACTCCGCTTGTGAACGGCGCGCAATCTGCCGGCGACAATACCATTGTGACGGATGGCTGGACGAACTCAATTACCGCACTCAAGGCGGGGGATTTTCTGAAGTTCTCCGGCCACAATAAGGTGTACATGGTCACGGCAGATGCGACCTCCGATGGGTCTGGCAATGCCACGCTGACCATTGAACCACCGCTCGTGACTGATATTTCCGATAATGAATCGATCACGGTCAGCGATGTTCCGTTCACTGTATCGCTGGTCAATGACACGCAGGAATTCGCCGCCGGCCCACCGAACATTTACGAGTTCAATCTACAACTCATTGAGATCATCTAATGGATCGCAGCGCATCGGCCTCTGTTCTGACTGAGATCGGAGCGGATTCTAATTTTCCGGTTCATCTCGTCCAACTTGCGTTCGATGGCAGTACCTATTACATGACTGATGCTGCCAGAACGATTGAATGGGACAGCAATGAATACACGGCGCTCGGTCATTTCTTGAGTTTCAGCGATATTGAAGAAACGGCTGAATTACAAGTCAGTTCTGTAACAGGATCACTTTCTGGCGTGGATCAAGTTTATGTAAGTTTATTCTTGTCTGAGAATTACATTGATCGCACGGTGAACATATACAAGGCTTTCCTAAACAATGCGGAAGCGGTAATTTCCGACCCAGTTCTGATCTTCTCCGGCAGAATCTCTGGCGTATCTATTGCCGAAAACCCAGATGACGGAAGCTGTACGATTGGCATGGAAGTCGCCTCTCAATGGGTAGACTTTGAACGCAGACCTGGACGACACACGACGGACTCTGAGCAGCAAATCTATTTCGATGGCGACAAGGGCTTTGAGTTTGCCTCTGAGATCAACAAAGAAATCCTCTGGGGCAAGGCATCGTGATTCCTGCGCTTGAAATCGAACTCGTCCGCATCCTAGACCAAGCAGGTCGCAAGCCGTTCGCTTGGGGCTGGAATGACTGCAACACTTTGGCCCTGGAATGGCTGGACAAGCTGCAAGACCGTGGCTGGCTGAAGCGCGTTCAGGGCAAGTATTCCAATCTGAAAGAAGCCGCCAAATTTGCCGCAGAATTGCCGAATTGGTGTGATGGGCTACTAGCGGAGGGCTGGACAGAGATCGCCGCTCAGGAGTCTTGTGTGGGCGATCTAGCCGTAGTTTCTGATCGGCTTTATGATTGTGTCCATATTGTCATGGGCGGATATATGGTTTCACTCCACCAATCCGAAGGAATGGTCAAGATTCCTCTGGATTCAGTCGAAGCAAGGTATTTCAGGATTCTCTAATGCCAGCAGCAGCACCACTCATCGGAGCCATTGCAGGTCAGTATTTAGGGGCTGCGGCTGGCTATGCACTTGTTGGCGGTTATGCAACGACCGCCTTTAATGCAATGGTTGGACGAGCTATCGGCGGCATGATTGGCTCCATGATTGGCTCCAGTCTGAGCCAAGCCGTATTCGGTAAGGAACCAGAACTCCCAGACTTTTCCACGCCGCTCGCAGATCGTGGCCTGCTTATCAATACGCAGAATCCGGTCTCCAATATCAATGTGATTTATGGAACTCGTGAAGTCGGCGGCAATCATGTTTTCCTGCGCACCTCTGGAACCGATAACAAATTCCTGCATATCGTCACCGTCCTTGGCGAGGGTGAGATTGACAGCGTTCAGCAGGTGTATTTGAACGGAACGCCAATCACCGACAGCAAATACGCGGGCGAAGCTGCAACTTCTCCGATGACCAACATCGAGCAGACCAAGCAGGTCATGCGTTTTCGCGGCAATGTTGACCACATCCTGTATATCAAAGTCGGCTGCGCTGAAGCAGGTGGCCCGACTTATTCAGGCTCTGGTACAAGCGGAACGCTGGAATCTGGCGCAGCATCGGCAGGCATCACCTATGACGAAAGCCCAAGCGGGTACGAATCTGAGGGCTGGCATGGTGATCTGAGCGCAACGATCAACCTGACCCCATTCGACACGGCTTCAATCTCTGGCGCGAAGTTGCATGACGCAACCCTGAGCATTGCCAGCAAGCGTGGCGGCTCAACCGTTTCCATCGTGCAGCAGCCGAGCAGTTCCAATTCCTACGAAGCCATCGTCAAGATTTACGAGCCAAATGGTGGCGAGGGATATTTCGATTTCACCCTGACTATGCGCGAAGGAACGAATGCCTACGCCTCAACGCTTGGCGGTGAATTTGCACAATGCTGGATTCATACCGGCACAGACGATCAGGCCGCAGATGAGGAATTGGTGGATGCGGTCAGCGAATGGACAACTGCTCACAGGTTGCGCGGCACGGCGTATCTCTACACTCGCCTAAAATACGATCAGGAAGTGTTCCCTGGTGGGGTTCCGACCATCACCGCATTGGTGGATGGACGCAAGGTTTATGATCCTCGCGATACTTCAACAGCATTTTCTAATAATCCGGCTCTCTGCATCCGTGACTATTTGACCAACACCCGCTATGGACGCGGCATTGATTCCAGCCTGATTGATGACACCTCATTCTCGGCGGCTGCAAATTATTGCGATGAAACCGTCACGATTGGCGGTCAATCTGTCGCGCGCTATACCTGTGATGGTGTCGTTGATACTGGCCGCACTAGCCTGGAAAACATCAAGGAAATGCTCACCGCTTGCCGTGGATTCCTGATTTTCTCTGGCGGCAAGTACAAGCTGGTGATCGACAAGCCTGAAACGGCCACATTCACCTTCAATGAGGACAATATTGTCGGCGGTTGGGCAATTGGGCTGGGCAACAAGCAAAACACCTTCAACCGCGTTCGGATCAATTATTACAACCCAGACCGTGACTGGCAGGCGGATGTTTCAGCGGTGGAATCTACCGCCCTGCGTACCATTGACAACGGTCTGCTGCTAGAGCGCGAGATTGAGTTGCCATATACCAGCAGCGAGCCGCGCGCAAAAGCCATCGCAACAATGGCCCTGAACCAATCCCGCCAGCAGGTATCGTGCGAGTTCACGGCCACCATTGAGGGGATGCGCTGCGAAGTTGGCGATGTTGTGTATATCTCGCACAAGACTCCGGGATGGGACACGCTCAACTCAGGCGCAGGCAAGAAGTTCCGCGTGATCGAAATCGCTTTGCAGTCAACCGATGAGGTGCAAGTCAAGGCGATTGAGTATGATGAGACTGTGTACGACTTTGGCACGATTCCGGCGAGTGATCCGACCCCGAATACCAATCTGCCGGACATCACCTCTGTTGTCGCGCCGACCAACATCACCTTTACCGAAACCCTCTACTTCAACCCATAAGCCATGCCACAGCTATACAACCGAGTGACATTGAACTGGGAGCGATCCGAGGATGCGTTCGTCTATAAGTACGAGGTTCAGTCTCAGCGATACAACGCAGCCGGCACAACGCCAGCAGAGGCTTGGCTGGATCGTGGCGAAACCTTGTCCAGCACATTCATCATCGATGGCCTGGATGTGGGCTATTACGACTTCCGCGTTCGTGCAGTCAATACGGCGAATGTTCGGTCGGCATGGCTGACGCTTGGCGTTCAGCAGATTCAGGCGGATGGAGTTCTGCCTTCGGTAGATGTTCCGGGTGTTTCTGGCGTTACCGAATCCCTGTATGTCACGACCAATGGCTCTGGCGTGAAGGCAAAGGCTCGATTGACTTGGGCGATCTCAACCAACAATTCCGAATGGGAAGCCATCGGGGTCTACATTGACCGCTACGATTGCGAGTTCAGGCTAGATTCTGAGCCTAATTGGACGCGCGCAGGCTCAACCGACGGCACTTTCTTCGATTATTTAGACCAGCAACCGGGCACTTTCGACTTCCGTGTCCGCGCAGTGAACGACGCAGGTGTGGCCTCAGATTGGTCAAGCGTCCGCCAAGTGGTCTATGGCCTCACCGCTCGCCCTGCCGATCTGACTGGCCTGAACCTTCAGATCATCAACGGTCAGGCGCACTTCGGATGGAATCCGGCAACCGACCTCGATGTGAAAGTGGGCGGCACCATCCGATTCCGCTACTCAACCCTGTCAAGCGGGGCAGAGTGGAAAAACGCCATCGACATCGGGCAGCAAGTACCGGGCGCATCGAATGGCGCAGTCCTGCCGCTTTTGAGCGGGACTTACATGGCGAAAGCCGTCGACTCAACCGGCAACGAATCTGAGAATGCCGCAGCGGTCGTCACCACGGTTCCTAGCCTGCTGAACCTGAACATCATTACAACCGATAGCCAGCAGCCGACTTTTCCCGGAACCAAGACCAATATGGTGGTGGATGAGACCGCAACGCCTCCAGTCTTGAAGTTGAATGCCGATGTCGCAATTGATTCGGTGACGATTTACATGGATGACTGGGGTCTATTTGACGCTGTGGGTGGCCTTGAGCCTGCCGGCAGCTACGAGTTCGATGATTATATTGACCTCGGCTTCAAGCAGACTTGGCGCGTGACCCCAACGGTAGCCTTCACCGTAGGAGATACAGCAGACACCATCGACCAGCGCACGGCGTATCTGGACACATGGAAGGATTGGGACGACAACGGCAAGGATATCACCGATGTCACCGCGACGCTGTATGTCGCGTACACCGATGACGATCCGTCTGGATCACCCACTTGGTCAGACTGGAAAAAGATCGTCGTGGGCGATTACGAGGCACGAGCATTCAAGTTCAAGATTGAGGTTTCCATCGTGGACTCCTCGCACCAGATTTATATCTCGACTCTTCAGGTCGAAGTGGACGCGCCAGACCGCACCGAATGGGTCAAGGGCAACACAACCGGAACCGGCGTTTTCTCGGTGACTTATACAAGCCGATTCTATGTCGAGCCGACTCTAGCAATCACGGCGCAGGATATGGACTCTGGCGACTACTACACCATTTCCAGCCAGAGCGAAACCGGATTTGATATACAATTCTTCAACAGCGGGGCCAGCGGGGTTTCGCGGACATTCAACTACTTTGCAAGGGGCTATTGATGAGCCAGCATGACTACATTATCTCCAACGACACAGGCGCGAATGTTCGCTCGGATCTGAACAACGCGCTTGGCGCAATCGCAACGATCAACTCAGGCGCGACCGAACCATCCACAACCTATGCCTACCAGCTATGGATGGATACTTCGAGCAATGTTCTGAAGATCCGCAATTCGGCGAACTCTGCTTGGTACACACTGCCGGTCACGGTGACGGCGAATAACACGGTCGACATCAACGGCGGCACGATTGATGGAGCCACCATCGGCGGGTCAAGTGCAGGGGCGGGGACATTTACGACTCTGACTGCATCGAGCAATGTGTCCTTTAACGGCGGCACCATCAAGCTGGATGGGAATTATCCGGTTGGTACGGGCAATACTGCGTTAGGCGATAGTGCTTTAGATTCTGTAACCACAGGCAGCTACAACATAGCTATTGGATTAAATGCAGGAACAAGTATAACTACAGGCACAGATAATGTTGGGATTGGTGTAGGGGCGCAAGAAGGTAACGGCACAAAAAATACAGCCGTTGGTCGGGCCGCACTACAAATTGGAACCGGAAATAACAATACTGGCATTGGTTCTCAGGCTCTTACTGCAAACACCGCCTCCAACAACACAGCCGTTGGCGGCTCAGCACTGAAGTCAAACACCACCGCCTCTGAAAACACCGCTGTTGGTTATCAGGCTTTGTACTTAAATCAGACTGGCACATTAAATGTTGCTATGGGTAAGGATGCTCTTAAGAACAATCTCAGTTCTTACAATGTAGGAATTGGTGGTAGTTCTTTAGGTGGAAACACTACTGGTGCACGCAACACCGCTGTTGGAACTTCCGCACTTGCTTCCAACACCACAGCCTCCAACAACACTGCTGTTGGTTATCAGGCTGGTTATGCAAATACAACAGGAGCAAGTAACACCGCAATCGGTAGAATTTCTTTAGTTGATAATACAACTGGCTCATTTAATACTGCTTTAGGTGAAGGCGCACTTGCATACAACACCACCGCCTCTAACAACACTGCGGTTGGTTATCAGGCGGGGTATGCAATTACTACTGGTACAGACAATGTCTGTATGGGTTACTTAGCGGGTTCAAAAATTACAACTGGCTCATTAAATGTATCTATTGGTCGTTTATCAATGGATGTAACTGCTGGCGGTATTACTGGTCAGCAAAATAACGCTGTCGGTAATGGCACTTTAAGAAACCTGACAAGTGGTAACTATAACCAAGCATTTGGTTCAGGTGCTTTAACCTCCACCACAACAGGTTCTAATAACATCGCTGTTGGTCATAATGCTTTAAGAACAAACACCACTGCTTCTAACAACACTGCTGTTGGTTATTCAGCACTTGAGGCACACACCACCGCCGATGGCAACACTGCTGTTGGTTATCAGTCACTGTACGCAAACACCACAGGTGCTAACAATGTTGCAGTTGGTGAAAGAGCAGGTCAATATTTAACAACAGGCATAAGAAACACTTTAATTGGCTCAGCCGCAGGTGGTTGGACAACTGGTATTGTCACTGGCTCGTATAATATTCACATAGGGTACGCAACCAACCCAGCAACAACGAGTACTAACGACGAGCTAGTTATTGCGGTCGGACCCACCGGAGCAACCGGCAAAGGTGCTAATACGGGGTGGTTCGATGATTTGGGTAATGGCATCTACCAGAGCAATAACTCATCATCTTGGGCAACTACCTCAGATCAGCGTCTAAAGAAGAACATTGTTGATAACAACGACGGGCTGAACAAAATCAACCAACTTCGTGTGCGTAATTTTGAATATCGTACTGAGGATGAAATTACTGATCTTCCCCCGGAACAGCGAGTTAAAAAAGAAGGCGTACAACTTGGTGTAATTGCACAAGAAATTGTTCAGGTATTGCCGGATTGTGTTCGTACACTAGAAACAGGCGTTATGACGGTTGATCCCGATAACCTGACTTGGTATCTCGTCAACGCCGTCAAGGAATTGTCTGCCCAAGTAACCGCACTACAAGCTGAAATCGCAACCCTAAAAGGAGCATAACCATGACTGATATTATTGAAACACCAACCGCAGAAGAAATCGCTCGCCACTACTCGGCAGCAATGGATTCCGTAAACCTCATCAACGCTGGTCAACCGGAAGGTATGTCAGATGAAGACTGGGCAGATATCCTGTCCCGCAATAAAGAGCATCTGAATATCATGCTGGCCAAGGACTACTGGACAGATGAGGATCTTTCACCGCTGCAAGCCGCAGCCGCTTAATAGGAGAAATCAACATGGGCAAGACACAAACAAACCCCATCACGATTGACGGTACTGAGTATGACTTCAACGACCTGACTGACGAGCAGAAGGTTCTGTTCCAGCACAATGTGGATCTGGATAGAAAGATTGCCAATGCTCAGTTCAATCTGGATCAATTGATGGTCGGCAAGGATGCCTTTATGTCTAAGCTAAAGGCTGCTCTAGAAAAGGAAGATTAAGCTGTGGAAACCCAAACCCTTATCAATAGGTGCTGACAATGAGCGAAGAAGCGCGCCTGGAACGCATTGAAAACAAGATCGATCAACTCTCCGATGCCGTCGTTTCTTTGGCACGGATGGAAGAGCGCATGATTACCCTATTCAATAGAATGGATAGCTATGATCGTCGTCAGCAATCGTTAGAAGAAAAGGTTGATGGTATTGACACCATTGTGACTAAGCGCGGGGCCATTCTTAGCATTGTTGACCGAGCTGTTTGGGTTTTCCTTGGAATCGTCGGCGCTGTCTGGGCGCGGAAATTCTTATAATGTTTGAATTCTTTATGCCTTGGACTTGGATGCAGATGATCCAGCCTCCGCCGCCTCCCCAGCCAACTCAGCAGCCGCCAGCGATTGTGTATGTCTTGCCATGCAAAACCTCGACTTCAGCAAAATAATAGCGTCGTTGCTTCCGGTACTGCTTGCTGCAATCGGTTGGCTTATCACGAGCATCAATGACCAAGATCGTCGAATCTATGAATTACAGGGGCAGATGATGCAGCTGATCTCTCCGCAGGGAGAGATTATTCCAAGCCCAGGCAACGAGATTGCTCGCCAGAAAATCCGTGAGGAAATGATGGCTCACTTTCACGACCTAAAAGTTAGGGTAACTCTGCTCGAAAAGGCCGCTGAAAAGCCCTGAAACGCCCCAGGAGGCGAGATCTAATGAGAAAGGTACTAACCCTGCTCCTACTCTCTGCGGCGCTCTCAGGCTGTTCTATGCTATCTGCCGTTTCCAGCCTGCTTCCAGGTGGAGGGGACGGTGTGAACGCAAATGCCCAGATCGGGGCAGAAAATAATCAAGCAGTCGCCCAGGTTGGCGACGAACTTTCATCTGGCGATAACAGTACCG
>Ga0208019_1000625_pt1 | contig 19170 bp, 29 predicted proteins | sample CB_VirMetaG_5_FD_184540 | JGI IMG/M metagenome (GOLD analysis project Ga0208019, IMG submission 184540) | Freshwater to marine saline gradient viral communities from Chesapeake Bay - CB_1508_1D Viral MetaG (SPAdes) (version 4) | ecosystem: Environmental > Aquatic > Marine > Coastal | place: USA...
CGGCGGGAAGAGATCATTGGTCAGGACTTGTTCCCTTAATGATGTCTTGTGATAGTTATGAAATGGGCAGGGTTATTGGAAAATCAAATGATATGGCGGAGTTTGCTGAAAACGGATTATGTACGCCAGAAGATTTAAGATGGACTATTCTTAATCATATTGGTTTAGAAAAGGGAAATACTTGGTTAAGCGTAGAAGGTAGACCAATGCCAATAACTGGAACAGAAGAAAAAAATATTTTAACAGATATTAAAGAATCCTGAAAGGTTTTATATGAACTCAAGTGATTTAGATTACATTAGAGCCTTCAAATCAGAGGTTATTTCCTCTGAAAATCAGCAGGCTAAAGAGATCATTTTTGATGATGCTTTTAAGGCGGGCAGGCTTTGGTATTCCAAGTTAAGGAGATCTGATACAAACAAGCCAGATAATACCTTAAAGAAAGAATGCAAGAGCTATATTAAATCAAATGCCAAGTTTAGCAATAAACCTTCCGGATTTATACCATCATTCATTTGGTGGATAATCGCCAAGGCAATCATTAATTGGATTGTTAACAGGATTATTAATCACATCGCCACTAACGATAGACGATAATCTAGTTCCGCAAAGAACGTTACATCCTACATCATTAAACGCTTTGAGCGGGTGATCATTAGAATCATACCGCTCTTTTGCTTTATTATTAAGTTCAATTATTGTTTCTAGACACCACATTCATAAACTCCTTGTTTTAAACCAATCTACAGTAGATCTTAAACCATCTTTTAGCGAAGTCTTAGCTTCAAAACCTAAAGACTCTTTTGCTTTTGATGTATCTAAACAGCGTCTAGGCTGACCATCGGGCTTTGTGGAATCAAAAAATATTGTTCCACGAAAGTCCATTATATCAGCTATAGTTTCTGCTAATTCAATTATCTTAATTTCTTTACCAGTTCCAATATTAATTGGCTCAGGCCCAACATTTGACTCAATCGCTAATCTAATCGCCTCTGCACAATCTTCAGCATATAAAAATTCTCTAGAGGCTTCGCCAGTTCCCCATAGTGTGACATCTTCTTTATTTTTTATCGCATTGTGAAATTTCAATATCAATGCTGGTATAACATGCGACGAGGTGAGATTAAAGTGGTCATGAGGCCCATACATATTCACAGGAATAAGATTAATGCCATTAAACTGATATTGCTCATGATAAGCCTCTACGAGCCTCATAAGCGTTTTCTTTGCAATGCCATACGGAGCATTTGTTTCTTCTGGATATCCATTCCATAGATCGTTCTCTTTAAAAGGAACAGCAGTATGCTTGGGGTAAGCACAAACGGTTCCTAGTAAGATAAATTTTGGAACACGATATTTATTTGACGCTTCTATCATATTCATACCCATAGCAAGATTATCATACATAAATTTGCCGGGATTTTCTTTATTTGCTAATATTCCTCCAACACTACCTGCTGCATGAATAACAACATCAGGTCTATATTTTTGAACAAGATATTCTGCTTTTGTTTGAGTTCTTAAATCCCAAAAAGAATTTAGTGAATCGATTTTGTATTGACTAAAGTTATTAAAATAATTTCGAATATTTGTTCCTAAAAATCCTGAACCTCCTGTTAATAAAATTCTCATATATAACCCCTAAATAATTACGTGTATCGTTATATTTCCATTCTTAATACTAAATATAGCGTCTCTAGATTGAATCATATATCGTTTCCGCCCTGTGTTTATAAGTATGTCTATCTTTTACAAGATTAAACCCTTCTTTTGAAACTGTATCTATGATATTATCATTACATATTAGATACTCGGCTAATTCTAACATTTGATTTAGATTATTATAAATAAAGCAATTTTGTCCAGATCTAAATCCTAAAGAAGAATAGTTTGGATTATTAGACGTTAATAAGCAAGTTTTGCATCCCATTGTTTCAAAGTTTCTATAATTAATATCTATGCTAATATTTTTATTCCAGTGAACTTTATAGGAGTTTATAGCATTAACCATATCGCCACCAATAACCATTTCATGGTGCTTAAATCTATCTTTAAATTTTGACGAGAGCATATTAATAAATTGTGATCTATTGAGTGTATTTCCGCAAAAACCAATATCATATTCTTTGATTATATTTAATGGCTTAATTAATGTATCATCATAGCAATTTGGCAACCAACAATTGCTTTGTGCAAATTCTGGAGTAGAGTGAAATACTTTATCAAAATTGTTTTTATCAGCAAGCTTATTATATGCTTCTGGACCTGAACAATGACCGTCAATTGCCCACATAAACTTTTTTGTTTGAACTTTACTAAGATCTGGCATCCAATCCCATTTTTCAATACAAAAAATCAGATCATATAACTCCCAATCTGGCATACTATAGTAGTTACTATGTAACTTGCCCCATATATCTACATCGTTGTTATAAGATTCAAACGCTCTCTTGAGAGAAAAACATTCTCTGAAGTTTCTATTTTTGTCGTGATGACCATTTTCTTGTATGATTAATATTCGCATCTACTGATTTTTCTTCTTGAGTACGGCTAATTTAGATTGACATTTTAACAAATTATCGTTTGAATAATAGTTCAAATTTGCGGTGTTGTCTGTTATGTATTGACTTTGCTCATCAGAAATGAATCTGTTTGAAAACACTTTTGTTTCTCCAAATCTTTTGATGGTAGCGTCTGTGCAAATAGAGTAGTCTATTGATTCGCCAGCGAGCCATTCCTTGTCTGACCTTACTTGAGAGCCGATGTGACAGTCTCCGGGAATGGCGTGGTGCGGCTCTCCACTATACCCCCACCACATTGAGCCAGATCTTAACCTTTCTTCTTTGCAGATGTCTTCAATGATATAATATCCTCCGGGCGTAACATAAGGAAATAGATTTCCTATTCCCTTGATTTGGTCGTGCTGGAAGTGAGAACCGTCATCTATAATAACGTCTAGATTTCGTCGTCCGCTTTTACTTTCTACATAGTCTAGTAGTTTTTCTATATCTTCTTCATTTCCAGAATCACCCCTAAAAAAGTTTACATTAAACCTAGAAAGAATTTCTGTCTTGTCAAAAATATCTGACATGAAGATGTTTGCATTGGGTAAATACGCTTCCCACAAAGATGCAGATTCGCCCCTATACACACCTATCTCTAAGAAGTTCAAATTATTATTCTTAATAGGGCTGAGTATGGATTCATATACATGGAGATAGCCATGCTCCAGCTTATCTGTTTTATGAGTGTTAGCTAATTCAATAAGACTCATTCTGTTATTCCTTTTTCTTTTAGTAGTTGTTCTGTCCTTTTTCTTAACAAGTCAAACTTAGAGCCTACTTGAATCTCCCTGTCTTTGTTAGAGCTATTATGCCAATGCCAAGCGAAAGCATCCAAGAAAAGTATGTCTCTTTCAGTTTCTACTTTGTTAAAACCATGACCAACTAGAGATCTGAAATCTGGATCTGTTTTACTTATCAGCCATTCTGTGTTAAAAAACGTAGATGGGAATACCGAGAAGGGCTGTCTGCTATAAACTTTTGCTAGGAGCATATGGTCTAGTATTGTGCTGTCTTTATGGATTGGTGTGGTGCAAATTTCTTCTAGACAAATCTTGGAGTGTTGGCTCTGTTTTTTAAAGTTCATCATCGCGGCACATGGCCCAAAATTCTTAAAGTCCGTTTCTCCACCCCACATATACGCCCACTCTTGATCTAGAATGGGCTTGAAGTCTCTCAAAAAGACCATATCCATGTCTGCCCAAACGCCGCCATACTTGTGCGTCACCAAGAATCGCAAGATGCCACTTTTCATATAATGCTTTGTGTCGGATATGTCGCTATTAATCCATATTGGATGATCTTCTAGCAAGGTTCCTTTAGCTTCTTCTCTGGCGTTATACACCTTAAATGTAATGAGATGCTTATATGGCTGGAGCAAACGGTTGTCATAAATCTCGTAGTCTGACCATAAGATCAGCCTTGTGTGATCAAGATTCTGAGTTGCAAGAAAAGATTTTACAGATTCAAGCTCTTTGTCTGTTTTAATTTCTGAATAAACATGGAAATTAACTTTTCCAGAATATAGACTATCATCGTCTGGGTACGAATAGTCTTCTTCTTTGATTAGAGACAAAAATTTTAAGCCATTTGCATAATCACGATATAGATTTGGATATTTAGCTAAGGAGATATCAATCATTTATAATCTCCATAGTTGTTTTAAAAGAACCTTCAATAGAGCAGTTTTCTTCAAACCATTCTATGCAGGCTTCTGACATTTGTTTCATCTTTGTTGGGCTATCAAAAATTGGTAATAATTTTGTATGTAACTCTCTTATGTTCTGTGCAAATACGTAGTGTTCATTCTCTATTGGAGGATTGTAGTAAAGATCCATAGCCATTCTATCAACAACGATAGGTATAACTCCAGCACCCATGTATTCTATGTCTCTTAAACATTTTGGCCCAACTCCGGGAAGGCACAATCCAAAATGTGAGCTAGAGCAGTGTTTTAGATATGATTCATATTGAAGACCTCCACCCATGCTCCAGAGATCACAGAACCGTTGCCAATAAGAAGCTATACTATTTCTGTTTTGATTAGTAGGTGTTCCTATAAAGCAGGACTTGAATTTTTTACTAGACTTTCTTAGTTCTGTTTTTAATTTGTCGTACTGTCGTGAATGTTTAGGCCAGAAAATCCACTTCTTATTATTTTCGCCTTCTTTATATGTGTTTGCAAATAAGCACTGGCTGTATTCATTTTTTAGTCTATCCAATATTGGAAAATCATATAGCAGAATGTTTCCTTGCTCTTCTATCCAGCACTTTGCTTCTGGAGAGTCTGGATCGTCTTTGTATCCTTGTGATCTTTGTTTTGGCCCCATAGTGATTGTGCAAAAATTATTTTCTTGCCATAAGTCTATCAGTTCTCTAAAAGAAGAACCATCATGCCCACCAATAGAAGGCTTTATAATATTAATCATAGTTTACGAATCTCCAGTCATTTTGAAGACTGAAGCCCATGTTCTCTCTTCTTAGCGTTTCTTTTATTGTATGGTAAAATTTTTTGTTGTTGAAGTTGTATGAATTTATAAGATGAATCATTGATGAATTGATACAATGCACCTCTTTAGCACGTTCTATTATTCCAAGCCAATCAAATATTGATTTTTCTGATTTCAGCCTACTGAGTTTAATTTGTCGTAAGTCTGAGTCGATATTTAGATCGTATGTACCAACACTAGAAACGTCATGCACAAAGATATAATCTTCTGTAATATCCAACTCTTCTATAAGAAGATTTTCTTGTTCGTAGTTTCTTTGAAAATCCCAATAGTCCCATCTTGCTTGAAACGGAACTCCCACAGATTCATAAAATGATCGGTCAAATTCTTGGTTTCTACATTTTTCAAAACCAACTCTAAACAGAGGCGTATTTCCCTGCGTTTTATAAAAATCTATGAATTCCTTATCTTCGTTTATTACTAAAAACTGAACTTCTGGAACATCCTCAAACATCCTTTTTATGTTGTTGATATTTGAGTATTTAGCAACAACACACATGTTCTTAACGTCATATTTTTTTATTATGTATCTCACCAATCCATTACAAATAATGTGGTCGCCAAGACCTAAATGATGATGTATAAAGCACTCAATATTGCTCATATGATTTTTCCTCAATTAGCTTTGAGTTAGTTGCTTCATTTATACTTCTTTTTATATTTGATCTCTGGTCGTTGGTAAAATAAACGGATCGAGCTAAATAAATAAATTCATCATCAAAGTCTTGATTTCGTTCCTTTTCTCTAATCTCATCTTCTATTTTCCAAAGAGCCTTATTTGTATTATATAGAGATCTAAACTCTACACTATCTTGAGATAAAATCTGATTACAGATTGGTAAAAGTTCCTCAATCTCTGTGCGAATATTTTTTAATTTAGACTCGTCTTGGATACTATCTTGTTTTATTAATAGAATTGTTAGCCTATCAACTATTTCCGCATTTGATACTTCTATTTTCACTATGTGAACTCCGGCACGTCAAAAGAGCTATAAACTTGATGTACAAGTTCAGAAAAAATATTTTTGATATCTTCTATTACTGACATATGTAGATCTAAATTAAAAAATTTGATTGATTATAACGAAATATTCATATTTTAACGTTTAAATTAACTTCCAAAATTCTGGATGCCTGACATCATTCTCATCAAAAACATCGCCAACAAATTCATAACCAACTCTTTTAACTGGAAAGTCAATTCCATTAAAAAACTCATCATGAACACATGACTTCTCTTTAATAAGAGGATAGATTATATCTCTAAGAAAATTTTGATCTACTTGCCATTTATTATCAAATAGTCCCTTTTCATAATATTCTATCCATTCAGAAATACCTTTGAGAATTCCATTTCTTGCTCCCCACATCCCACCAAGAATTGCTGTGGCGTGATGTGGATGATCCCTCATAATATGAAAATCTTTATCACTTTTAAGCCACTCATCAACGGCACAAGCTTCGCGTAGATTCAATCTACTATCAGTATCTCTTGAGATGATCGTATCATTACTATCCGCCGCTAGAAATCGCCAGAACATACCATTCCAACCAGAATCTGGCATAAATACGATTTGAGAATCTAAAGATTTTAATTCATCTACAATACACTCTGGAACATCATTACCGATATAAAATTTACAAATCCATTCTGGATAAATCTCTTTAGCTAATTCAGCATTACGAATGGCACCAATAGTATATTTAGGATTATCGCCCCATAAAGAAAATGAAATTATATTCATAAATATACTTCCTTTGCTTTACTTGATTTATTATATAATATTAACGAATCGTTATTTAATAGCTTTTGATTTATAATAGGCGTAATCATATAATGCTACAGTAGTGCCTCTTTCGCATAAGTAATTATCATGAAATTCAATCTTCATAGAATGGCTCTTATTATATTCAATGTCATTGCTTCATTCCTTCCATCATTTTGATAAAATACAGGCTCTTTTAAAGAAAAGACATTTGATTTCCACATATTCTCAGCTAAGATATCATCGCAGGCACCGATTGGATTATCAAGATAATATTGTAATAATGATATTGTTTTATTTACGTATTTTTTAGATAAATACAAAACAGCATGAAATGATAGCATATTAAAAATTCTATTATACTTTCCTGCGTCAGCAGCTATTACTCCAATTTTTGTTTCTTTATTTATTCTTCCAACTATAGAAGTGCCAAGATATAATGCGTCCATACCTTCTGTAAGATCGTATTCATATTCAAATTTTATATTAGGATTTATTCTAGCGTCGTCCTCTAAAATAAGAAATGGTGGATCATATTTACAAAGTGCTTCAATGTATTCAGATGCTACACCGATATTATAATTACTTGTTATATCGCCATTCATTTTTTCGGCTTGTAATCCAAGTTTAGACATCATATCTAAAAAACCATCTTGTCTAGATCCTATTGATTTGTCACATGTCATCCACATAATAGGAACATTTCTAATATCAACAACTGAATTCATCTTCTAAGATCTCCCAAAAATTATTAGCAGCGTTAATGCATTTTTCTCTAAAAGTATCTTGATCTGACTGATACATCTTTAGTGAACCTATTCTATCAGAGCCTCCAATAATTTTAGTCCCGCACATCAATGCCTCGCCAACAGACCTGCAAAATGGTTCATTGCATATCGGATTGTAGTACAATGAATCTATTGTATTATAGAACAGTGGCATCTGGTCATGATTCAATTTTCCAATAAATTCTACATTTTTTAGCTCATTTATACACTCCAGCCATTCTTTAGCACCCCACGCCGCTACGATAAATTCTTTATCGGGATTTTGTTTTGCATATTTCAAAAAATTATTTGTACCTTTTAATTGATGCATAAATCCTATATATCCAATCTTATTGGACCTCTCTAATTTCATGTCATAAAAACTTTTATCTATCGGGTCTGGAACTATTTTTATATTTTGAAAAAAATCTCCATACATTCTTACAAAGAATTCATGATGGAATTTTGTTAAAAAAAATGATATCTTACATGATTTCCAAAAGTGTTTACGAAATTCATTAGTCCAATATAGATTTGAGTCATGTTCAAGCCTCACATGATTGTCTAAATTTGGGATATTTTGAACCAATCTAGGATATCTAGATGATATTATCTCAAGATTGGAAGAAATTACAACATCGTAACCTTGTTGTAGAACAGAGACATGTGAATCATAATGAAAACATGAAATATTATGACCTCTAATATTTCCTTCATCAATAATAATCTGATTGCTTCTTTGTGCCCCACCTAGAGTATGGTGTAATCCAAAGTCTGATATTATCAACACGTCCATACTTTTACCTTAACCTCTTATATACTAGATATTTAAATAGCCAATGTAATCTGAATAAACCATTACCAATAAAAGAGAAGGTATTCTAAATATGTTGATTACTTTCCCTTTTACTGGTAGAGTTATATTAATCTGTGTTAACTATTACTTAATAAATAAAGAAAAAAGTTAATTAATTATCTGTGTTCTTATTCTTCTTTGTTTATAGATAAATACCCGGTTTTAAAAACCTATTGGTAGATTACCTAGAGTGCAAAAACACAAAAAAAATTTGTTGGATTAGAACGAATCATTAATGGCCTGCACCAAACCCAAAATGGGGTATTCGTACCGTTGAGCGTTGTCCCACTACATTCCCAAACGCACGTCACAACAAATTGATGATTTTACTTGCCAACAGAGGCTGTAATCCGGAAAACCAGCAACCGAACAATAGATTATAGTCGCGATTCAGAACAAAAACGTAAAAAATCTTGAAAAAGATCTGAAAAACCGAAGACAAACCGAGATTCTACGGATATAATACAGCATATCAGTTCACTTTTGTCTTAGCGTTGTCTAAATTTCATTGTAATTTTGGAGGAACTTATGAATCAAGTAGAGTTTTTGGAAGCTTTGGCGACTGTTGGTAATCAGTATGTTTGGTCATATGATAGCAATCGACTAACAGGTATTAGCCGAAGAGGAACAAATAGAGGTGTTGCTTTTAACCCAGTAACAGCGGTTGCAAATTCAAGTGGCGTAGGAGTATTCAGGAATACAAAGAGGGATACATTGCGAGCAGCAAGAGCGATTGGAATGAGTCCAGAACTTGCTAATGCTATTTATTCTCAGTCAAATAGAGGTCATGCTCAAATTGTTCGCGGTAAAATGCTAAGTACATTGTTTTAAGAAAGTAATGCGATGATTGGAAATAACGAAGTTAGATTGATTGGAAATGTAGTTAAAGAACCTGAAACCTTTTCTACAACAAATGGTAATATGGGCAAATTGAGAATTGCGTGTAATACTAAACGATTTGATGGAACAGAGGACAGTTTGTTCATAGATGTCAAAATGTTTGGTAAAACCTATGATGATTTGGTATATTATGAAATTAATCGTGGCGACAAGGTTATTGCTTGTGGAAAACTTGTTATTGAAGAATGGACTGACAAGGAAGATAATAAACGAAGAGAGCCTGTAATTTATGCCACAAACGTAATGAAGTTTCATAAAAAAGCAAAGACTGAAAGCTTTTAATGAAAAAATACAAAGTCTCAATAGTGTTGAAGGATCGTGAAATAGTTATCTTCCTGTCAGAAAGGTCAGCTAGAGACCTAATAGATCAAATTTACGATGTCTTTAGTGGCGAGTTTGATGATAATTGTATAGAAGTAATTAGTGATGAAGTTGGATCTAGAGAGACACTAATAGTAAAAGCTGATGAAGTAATATACGTTAAAACTCAAGAGGTTCTATCAAATGAGTAAAATCAAACGTCAACAAAAAAAAGAGCAAGATCGTAAAAAAAGAGTCAAAAATAAGCTCTTAAAAAAGAGAGCAAATAAAAAAGAACTTGAAAAACTACAAAAGGAAGTTGATGACTTAAAGGCACTATCAGAACCAAAGATGACACCTTATAGAAAAGCTATCAATGATTCTTAACATTAATTGTCCAATCAACACTACATCCTATGGATATGTTTCATGTAATTTTATAAAGGAATTAAAAAACTTAGGATACGATCTTAGACATATTCTTATAGGCAACTCAAGAAGTCCCGACGAGGAATTAGCACCTCATATACAGAGCGTGCTGTCCCGTTGGGACTTTTCTTATTCCGCACCGTGTCTACGAATATGGCATCAGTTTGACTTAAATCCATTCTATGGTAATGGAACAAGAATAGGGTTTCCTATATTTGAATTAGAAAAATTTAATGCAGTTGAAATGCATTCCCTAAACAACCCTGATGAACTTTTTGTCTGCTCTGAATGGGCCAAGAAGGTTATAGAAGAAAACATACCAGATAAAGCAAATCATACGCATGTTATACCTTTGGGATATAATCCTGAAATATTCTTACCATGTGAAATGCCAGACTCTGATTCTACAATATTTGGCAATTTTGGAAAATGGGAAGTCAGAAAAGGTCATGATATTTTATCAATCGCTTTCAACAAAGCATTTGAAAAACATGACGACGTTTATTTAGTGATGATGCCAACCAATCCATTTAACACGGAAGAAGAAGATAAAAAATGGATAGATCAATATAAAAATACAAAACTTGGCGATAAAATATTGCTCATTAAACGCCAAAAAACTCATAGTATGGTGTATAATATTATGAAGCAAATTCATTGTGGTATTTTTCCATCAAGAGCAGAAGGTTGGAATTTAGAGGCATTAGAATTACTGGCCTGTGGAAAACATTTAATTATAACTAACTGCACCGCTCATACTGAGTTTTGTAATAAAGACAATGCTCTTCTTATTGAAATGAATAGCGGATATGAATCAGCCTATGACAAAAAGTTTTTCAATGGTCAGTTTGACTGGAGAAAGATAGGTGAATCTGAAATAGATCAGATGGTAGAATACATGAGGTATATTCATAAACTTCGAGTAGATGGTAATTTATCAGTAAATAAAAATGGAATTGAATCTAGTAAGCAATATACTTGGGAAAAATCAGCTAAAATACTTGATAATACTATAAGAAGTGTTTCACAATGAAATGCAATTTAGTTATAAGAATATTAGCAAATAAAGAAGATTCAGATGATTTTCTTATATATGTAGATGAGTTTGGTAATTTTCCAACTATTGAATTAAAAGATAACGATGATATTGATTTAGTTATACATAATAATTTATCTAAGTATTTTTATACATGCATCGATAATATTATTATATCAAAAACAATATCTAGTGTAAAAATAAATAAAGACACATTAAGCATATTCTATAATTTCTTTTCATATAATACGCCGTCATTAAAATCTGGATCTTTTATAGACTTTAATAAACAAAGCATAAATTTATATAGATTTGCTAAAAACAAAGGAAATAAATGAATAACTATATTAAGATAGGAATTGACGGACTAAAAATATCAATGGATATTGAATATGATAATTTTGAATCTATAAAAACATTATTATATTCATTATTCAGTCATTCGTTAGATGAAATTCTTAAAAACATGATAATCAATAAAATTAATTCTGGAGAGTTTTGTCCTGAAATTAGTGATGATCAATTACAAGTTTTGCTATATCTTATATCATATAAAAAAACAGGAGAATTAAATTTAACATCAACAACAGAAATGCCAATTATTAAACCTAGCGAATTTTCATAAAAGGTATAATAACATGAAAAGAAAAATAGGCTGGGAATTATTCGAAGAGCCAAAAGAAGAAATAGTTTTGTTAGAAAATATTAACGAATATGAAGAGGATTCATTTGATATTGATCAACAAGAGAGCATGATGAACAGCATTAATCCAATGGATATACTTTCATTAAACTCAAAAATATACACTCCTTTTGGACAATATGATAAAAACAATCCTTTCAATCCATACAAAATGTTTGAGTGCTGGATAGGTCATACAAATTTTGCCATAACTGATGAAGTTTTTAATACACTTGATAATAAAATAGAAGGAATCGGTGCATTAAAAGTTTTATCAAAATATAGATTTTTTATCGGAATTGAAAAAATGTTTTCTTTTCCTTTTGTTAGATCTAGCATCCAAAAAGAATTATGCGGTAATTTAGATTTTGAAGATATAACGCCTAATGATCCAGACTCTGCATTTAATCAAGCCATTCACAAGATTAATGATGCATATCTATCGATTAAAACCGCAAACAAATGGGCGATATTTATCGGTAATGATGGAACAATAACAACATTAGACCATAATGACTTTGAAAACGATGAAGAATATCAAATGAATTTAAATAAATTAAAATTATGTAAAGATGGAAATATCATTACATGTGATAACACATAATGGCGTATTATAATAAGGATCTGGATTGATATTTTAGGACAAAATGGACAATGGTAAAGTAAGTCTGGAGAATTAAAATGGCTTTACTACCAAATACGATTATCTATGGTACTACTGGAAATAACAGCTCACCAACAGAAAAACGAGACGGCGGAACTGTTATTGGTATCACTTCTGCTAGCGACACTGTAAATGGACCAATTACTCAGACATTCAATTTGACTGATAATGCCATTGGTGGAGAACGCAGATCTCTAGTTATTGAGGCGTCCGGAGCAGCACATTCTTATAGTGCTCAAAAGGCTTACACATCTGGTACGTTCGCTTATGATCAAAGTGAATTTATCATTCGAGGCGTGACTACGAAAATCAACAACGTGTCAAACACTGTGTTGAAAATCAATGGCCTTCCAGCAAATCGTCCTCATACTCTTGTTAGCAATAAAGGCAAAGGTGCCAAAACAACTACAGCATATCGTAGTGGATATTGGAGACCAACTGGTATTGCTAATCAGAGAACAAATTGGAGCACTGCACCTGCTACTGCTAATGTAGCTTTTGTGTTACCTACAAATAATGGGTCTGACGCAGTTGATCAAGGTCAGTATGTTACATATCGCAGCGTTCCCGGCGAACTTGTGTATATGTACGGTGCTATTGATGCTAAATTAGCTGACTATCCAGCAAAATAGTATTATTCTAACCTCCGGTAGAAATGCCGGAGGTTTTTATATTTAACTTTGATATAGCAGAGATAATAATGTCAATATCAATAACTGCATCAAATGCAATAAAAACTAGCGTATCTTTATCTGATACTCAAAGTAATACTATATCTACATTAACTGATTCTAAAAATAATTATGTATCTTTTACATATGGCAGCGGATACAATCAAATTTCAAATGCCGGAAGTATTACTGGCGTATTACCATCTAGTGGATCGTATCAAATAGATTTTCAATCTATAACACAGCCAATTTTTGGATCAAATCAAAATATTAATTTTAGCGGAATCAAACAATTATCCATATATAATGAGTCAACACAATATGGATATGACTTATCTATAACCGCTACAGGATCAAACGCTTGTACAAATGTATTTAATGGCGAATCTGGAAATTTCATACTAAAACCATACTCTGTATTTAATTATACTGATGTCCATTATGGATTCGAAATATCGGCTTCTCAAAGATACTTACAACTAAATGATCAAGGCTCTGGTGTAACTTATAAAATTATAGTAATGGGTGTAGAACCAGACTTTTACGTAACTCCACCATCAATGGCAGAGGAAGAGGCTCCGCCGCCGCCACCATAAAGAAAGGCAAATAATATGGGATCTGAAAAATTTAAACTCGACACTGCTGATTTAATTTCTCTTGGAAAAAATGCAACATTAGTTGCTGTTGCTGCTGGGCTAACATATTTAGCACAAAATATTGGTCATTTGGATCTAGGCTCTGCGACAGCCTTTGTTGTTCCAGTTGCTTCACTCGTGCTAGACTCTTTAATTAAATGGACTAAAGATAATACAAAGTGAGGCAAAAATGGAATCATTAATTGGATTTGGAATGTTATTATTTTGTGCTTGGAATGGTTTTCAGGCATCAACTGTGGATGGATTTGATTTCACTACGCGATGGTATGCACAAACAATTATTAGCGGACTAGGAGGGCTTTATATTATGATTCCAGAGGTTAAGAGAATATTATCTAGTCTTGGCGATAATATTCCATCACCGCCAGACTATTCCGAAAAGTATCAAAAGGATTTTGAATGTCTTTCTTATCTAAGAGATAGATGTATTGAGAGTGAAAGTAAAGAAGGTTTGGATTTAGTTATTCAACTAAACACGATTTTATTCAAAAAGACTTTACCGTAAAAGGACAAATGATGATAAAGTATCAACACATTACAAATATCCTTTTAGGATTATTACTGATATACTTTGCGTCGTCTTTTGGTTTTTCAGCCAAGTTAGTTCCTGAACCAATTGCCAAGAAAACTGTAGCTACTGAAACTCCAGAACTTAAAAAAGTTACGGAAGAGTTCAATAAAATCGAATCCAAAGACGATAGAGTACTTATTTACAAGCTATTTGCTGGAGCGGCAGAATATCTCAATAATTGTCAGACAATGACTGAAACATCACAATTTGATCCACTTCTCGGTAAAGTACAAACATCGTATGGATGGGATCGCGAAAGGTACTCAGCTTTTACGGATGTTGTTTCTGACTACCTTATTAGCATGGATTATGAAACGCCTAAAAAATTGGAAACTAAAGATCAACGTAAGGATTTCGCAAAAATCTTTCAAGGTTTAGCAGAGGCAACTAAGTATGAGTGATCTATCGCATTTGGGAGGATGGGTAAATGATCCGAAAGGCGTAGATCTAGCAATGCAAGATCTGCCCTTTCCAGTATTTTCTATGCAGCATCAAGCAATCAAAGGCACTGGTGCTGGAAAAAAAATGTTATTGTATGATATCATTAGAAAAGTTGCTGGAACATTTCCTGTTCGTACACAAAAAATAGGAGACTGTCTCAATGGGTCTGCTATGGTGAAAATGGCAGACGGGTCTGAAAAACCGATAGCCGACATAAATGTTGGTGATATTGTAATGACTCCTCAAGGTAATTTAAAATCTGTAACAGAAATCATTAAAAAGCCTTTTGTTGGCAAAATGGTAAAAGTATCTGTTAAGGGGTACAATAGATCTGTAACATTGACTCCTGATCATTTATGTATGACTCTTCCAAATTTTAGAAGAGGTAAAAAAAATAACAAAAGTCTTATATCATGGACTCGTGCGTCTAATTTAGATATTGGCGATAAGTTTTTAATTCCAAAAACATCATCACATCTAGATATTGAATACGATCTAGCAGACCTATTACATGTTGAAACAATAAAAGAAGATTCCGATTTTTGTTCAATGAGAACAGCTCCTGTTCCTTCTGGAAAAATCAGAGCTAAAGGTTCTAATAAAGATGTAAATAGATATATAAAGTTTGATGAGGCATTAGGATGGTTAATAGGCATCTATGCCGCAGAAGGCAGTCATGACGAATCAAGAATCACTTTCAATCTTTCTCATGACGAAACAATACTTGCAAAAAAGATATGTACATATGTTAAAAATATATTTGGCATTGAATGCAGTGTTTATCAGGTGCCTTCAAAGCCAACAGTCTTGTATGTAAGAATCAGCAATAAACTCGTATCAGAATTTATTTATCAATTATGCTGTGGCAATACATACACTAAAAGACTAGATAGAAAACTCTTAATTTCAAAAGAAAGCGTTAAACTTGGAATTTTAGCCGGTTGGATGGATGGCGACGGTCATTTAGGAAAGATCGGAGTAAGTGTAAACGAAGATCTGATTAATGACATGTTTAATATTTCTATTTCATTAGGCATAAACGCAACAATAGTTAATAGAAAGCCAAGAAACGCAAGTAAAAAATCATACGCCTTAAATCTAAATACAGCATCTATATATGAAGTAGCTAATAGATATGCATTAAAAACATCTCATAAATGTATGATGGATCTAGGAAAAGCCGCAACTATCAAATCTATTGAATATGTAGATCCAGAATCTAATTTTGTATACTGCATTGGTGTTGCAGATGATCATGCTTTTATAGCAGACGGATTTGCTGTTCATAATTGTGTAGCTTTTGGTGCTGCCGGTGCTGTTGATGCTGTTAAGTGCGTGGATATTTATCTTAAAAAAGAACCAGAGTTATGGGTGGCTGAAACTGCTACAGAAGATATCTATTGGGGCAGTAGAAATGTTATTGGCAAAGGCAGATTGGGCAATGGTGACGGTTCTCTTGGAGTATGGGCTGCAAAATACATTAATCAATATGGATCAATTCCAAGAGGTAAATATGCCAATATTGATTTGACTGAGTATAGCGGGTCTAGATCAAAGACTTGGGGTAATGCCGGATATAAATTACCTACAGAATTTGTAGATATCGTTAAAGAACATCCAGTTACTACTATTTCTCAAGTTAATTCATATGAAGAGGTTAGAGATTTAATCTTTAATGGATACTCTGTAACTATTGCTAGTAATCAAGGATTTTCCTCAAAACGAGATAGCGAGGGTTTTGCAAAACCGTCAGGGAGCTGGGCACATCAAATGTGGATCTGTGCTGTTGATGATGAATATAAACGTCCCGGAGTTTGTGTTCAAAATAGCTGGGGTATCTGGAATGGAGGTCCAAAACGTCACGATCAACCAGATGGATCTTTCTGGGTCGATGCCGATAGTATTGAACGATACGTTCTAAAAACGGGCGACTGTTGGGCGTTTAGCGGATATGTCGGATTTAAGCCACAAAAACTTAATACGAGGATTATCTGATGAAAAAAAGCACGTTTCTATTACTATTGCTTCTCATTGCAGTTTTTATTCCATCTATAAATACTGATCTTGAGCTTGGTGGTAAGAAAGCATTTTCTATTGATATTGCTAAAAGCGAAGGTTATGTGGCATTTATTGTGAATGGAGATCAAGGAAGTGTTGACAATGAAACAGATACTATTACAACATGTGAATGCAATGGCGAAAAAGTGATTGAGCATGGAGATGGCCACAAAACACCATGCCAATGCATCAACTCTGGTGACGGCGTATGTCGTTGTGAAAAGACTGTTCAGCCATCATTTATTGGAGTCCAAGTCTTAGCAATAAAGCCAAAAAAAAACATCATATGCTTTACTGCCGATTGGTGTGAACCCTGTCGAAAATTTAAAACAGGAGAATTACCAAAACTAAAAGAGGCAGGTCTATCAGTTGGTGAGGCTAAAAATGGCTTCCGAGAAGATATAGAGCTTGTTGACATAGATAAGTATCCTAATCTGTGGGAAGCTTATAAAAAGAACTCTACTGGCATCCCCTGCTTTGTTATTCTAGATTCGCAGAGAAAAGAAACGTTTCGTGCCAACGGATACATTCCCGGAATGCATCAAACTTTGCTGAAAGCCTTCAATGAGGCCAAATGAATATTTTGATATTGTTCAACAAATATTCTCAGAAGATGGATTGACAATTGGGCCTTTAAGGATACAATGTTCTGAAGCCTTGTCGGTTCAAATTAAAAGTGTAGAGTCCGGAATCAAAATAATTTTTTCTGACCGCAAGCCAAAAGTAACACTGCAAAAAATTATAACATTTTCAGTGTCTATAAATGCCATCCATTTTTCTCAGAATGGAGGTGTGTTAGAAATAGATCATTTTCCAGATCTTCCTTTCTCGTATAATCAAATATTAAAATAAATATGGTTGATAGATATGCCAGCAGAAATAAAAAACTGCTGGTATTTTTTTCCGTTTTGAAGAAAGTTGAATATGCAAGTAGTTAAGAGAAATGGTAAACACGAGAATTATAACGTTGAAAAAATTCATCAAGTATTAGAGTGGGCAACCGAAGGCATTAATGGCGTATCATTTTCTGACATTGAGATGAATGCAAATCTCTCGATTTATGATGGCATTGGTACTCAGGAGATTCATCAAACCTTGATCAAATCGGCAAATGATTTAATATCAGAGCAATCTCCAAATTATCAGTACGTTGCGTCAAGACTGCTTAATATGAATTTAAGAAAACAGGTATGGAATTCTAATACCCCACCTGACTTTCTACATTTTATTCAAGTAAAGATTGATAATGCTGTTTATGATCCAGCCATTTTAAACAAATGGTCAGTAGACGATATAAATAAAATTGCGTCCTATATCAACCATAAACGCGATGACCTGTATACTTACTCTGGCCTACAGCAGATGGTAGATAAGTATCTTGTTAAGAATCGTTCAACTGGTGAAATTCATGAGACACCACAATTTGCATATATGCTTATTGCTATGTGTCTATTTGATAACGTAAAAGAAGTCAAAGACGCCTATGATGCTTACTCTACCTTTAAGGTAAACTTGCCAACTCCTATCATGGCTGGCGTCCGCACTACGATTCGCCAGTTCGCCTCCTGCGTCCTTGTAGATGTTGGCGACGATCTTGATAGTATCTTTGCCTCAGTCCACGCAGTTGGACGCTATACCGCACGCAGGGCTGGTATTGGCCTTAACTTTGGCCGTCTACGTCCAATCAATTCGCCAATCCGTGGTGGAGAAGTAATTCATACGGGCTTGATTCCTTATCTGAAAACTTTTGAGTCCACTGTCAAGTCTACTTCACAAAATGGCATAAGGGGGGGAAGTGCCACGGCCCATATTCCATTCTGGCATTATGAAATTGAAGATATTATTGTTCTCAAGAACAATGCTGGCACTGACGATAATAGAGTAAGAAAACTTGACTATTCTATTCAGTTTAATAAACTGTTCTATGAACGGCTAATAAATGGTGAAGATATTACGCTGTTTAGTCCAAATGAAGCTAAGGGTTTATATGATGCTTTTGGGGATAATGAAAAATTTGAAGAACTTTATACAAAGTATGAGCGATCACGCAATATTACATTTAAAAAGAAAATTCCCGCAAAAAAGTTAGCAGAAATTTATGCCCGTGAACGTCTGGAAACGGGACGTATCTATAGCATGAATATTGACAATGCGAATACGCATGGCTCATGGGATGTTCCTGTATATATGAGTAACCTTTGTCAGGAAATTATACACCCTACAAAGCCAATAAGTAATATTGAAGACTCAGAAGCTGAAATTGGCATTTGTATGCTATCTGCTATTAATCTTTTAGAGGTGA
>Ga0208019_1000626_pt1 | contig 19170 bp, 28 predicted proteins | sample CB_VirMetaG_5_FD_184540 | JGI IMG/M metagenome (GOLD analysis project Ga0208019, IMG submission 184540) | Freshwater to marine saline gradient viral communities from Chesapeake Bay - CB_1508_1D Viral MetaG (SPAdes) (version 4) | ecosystem: Environmental > Aquatic > Marine > Coastal | place: USA...
TCGCCTTAATTCCTGCACGGCCATGAAAATGATTCTCAATCGCACGTCTACGCTTGTTCTTCCGCTTCCAGTACCAATCGTTGAGTTGACGATTTGATTTACCGATAGCGAATCCTACATTCCAAATCCAGAACCCTTCCTCATACTGTGTCAGCGGTTCGAGAAAAATTTTGCAAAGTTGCCCTTCAACTGTAAATGTAGAAGAGGTAAACTTGCGGCAAACTCTGTACGACATTGTGGAAGATCTACTTAGGCTTATTCAGTCAGACCCGGAACTGTGGGAGATCATTGAGCAGTTGAAGCACCAGGATGAAAGTCCGGAAGACTTTGTTCTCAGTGTAGCGCAGATGTTGTCGGTTGAGTTCCAGGAATTGCATCGCACGGATCTTAGTGACAAGCTGGCAGCTCTGTTCGGCGGTTTGCCGCCGGTAGCCTTCGAGATGGTGCCTCTCCTGTTGCACATTGCCCTCGACATTTTCCTCCTGAAGGCAATCCCCAACCACGAGGCAATTCGAGACTGAACCATGCAGACAGGATACGTGATTTGCTCCAAAGATCTGGAGCGGGTTCTGTGTTTGACCGAGGATAAGAGCAGCGTAAGTTTGGTCCCAGTTGAGACGACCAAGGAGCTGAACAAGTCGATCTGCCTGTCAGACCTGACGGAAACTAAAAATGTTTACGAAAGGCTTAAGAATAAGGGGTTGATTAATGGGCTCGAGATCTGTAACGTGGCCAGGCTGTACAAGAAGTTCTACTGAGCCGTCGCCAGCATGAAGTTCACCCTGGACGTGGAGACGAATGGCCTGCTCTGGGAGCTGGATCGGATCCACTCGTTAGTTCTGCGCGACGTAACTACCGACGAGGTGTATAGCTGTGCTGATCAGGAGGGATACCTACCGATTGAGCGTGGGCTGAAGCTGATTGAAGAGGCTGAGCAGCTCGTGATGCACAACGGCATCGCGTTCGACCTGCGAGCCCTAAACAAAGTCTATCCCGGTCTCAATCTGAGATCCGATTGTGACATTGTAGATACATTGATCATGAGTCGGGTTCTTTGGCCAGAGCTAGAACCCGTTGATGACCAAAAGTTCTCTCATATCGAAAAGAAATATCGGGGCCGACATTCCCTTGCGGCCTGGGGCGAGCGACTCGGTGTAGCAAAAATTAAATTCCAAGAAGAGCAGAAGAAGGATCCGGATGTCGATAACGTCTGGGATGTCTGGTCTCCTGCCATGCAGGAATACTGCATCGGGGATACGCTCGTCACTCAAAAGCTGTACGAGTATCTATTGACACAAGACCTGGCCCCACGCTGCCATGAGCTGGAGCATGAATTCGCTAAAGTAATGGCACTCCAAGAAGACTTTGGGTTCCCATTCGATGAAAAGAAGGCCTTCGCATTGGTTAATACTCTCAAGGCTCGGACTACGGAACTTAACGATCAGCTCCAGGAAGTTTTTCCACCTATTGTCGAGGAAAGGATCTCCGTTAAAACCGGTCGTTCCCTTAAATCGAAGGTCACTGTGTTTAACCCCGGTTCGCGTCAACAAATTGCGGATCGGTTACGCGAGCGTTATCCTGAGATTGGATTCGATAGGACAGAGAAGGGGAATCCGAAAGTCGATGATGACGTTCTGGAAGTCCTTGGCGAAAAATATCCGGAAGCCAAATTGCTCGGCGAGTATCTACTCTGTAACAAGAGGCTTGGGCAGATAGCGGATGGTAAAGAAGCGTGGCTGAAACACTGTCGTCGATATGGCGATGGTCGGATCCACGGGGGTGTAAAAACCAATGCCTGCGTGAGCGGTCGTTGTTCGCACGTATCTCCCAACATGGCTCAAGTGCCATCGGTTGGTCACGCTTACGGCGCGGAATGTCGCTCGTTGTTTACGGCACCAGCAGGTTGGAAGTTAGTGGGTACAGACGCGGCAGGTTTGGAGCTGCGGGCTCTTGGTGCGTGGTTAGCACACTTTGATGGTGGAGAATATGCGAAACTCGTTAGCACTGATGGGTTTGATGTTCACACATATAACGCTAAGTTGTTCGGTATTTATGACGGCAACGGCGATATCCAGAAGGCTACTAGGGATCTCTCCAAGAGGTTAATTTACGCACTGCTATACGGAGCTGGTGCTAAGAAGGTAGGCAGTGTTGTAGATGTAACGTTAAGCGAGCAAGAGCAATATGAGATTGGCAAGAAGACAATCGATACTTTTTATAAAAACCTCCCTGCAATTAAGAAGCTTAAGGATAAAATTGAGGACCGAATTACCAGTCGCGGTTATTTAGTTGGTATCGATGGTCGGCATCTTCAAATCCGCTCCAGGCACTCAGCTTTGAACCAACTGTTACAGTCGACGGGTGCTGTGGTGATGAAAAAAGCAACGTGTATTTTGTATAAAGACCTAGAGAATGCAGGGTTAAAGCACGGAAAAGATTATGGATTGTGTGCCAATATTCACGACGAATATCAGATAGCAGTGATACCTAAGTATGTCGAATTAGTTCAGGATGTCTCTATTAAAGCTATTGAAAAATCGGGTGAATACTTTAACTTACTGTGCCCGTTTACAGGTGAGTCGCGTGTTGGGTTAAATTGGATGGAAACTCACTGATTATCTAACCTTTAAAGACTCTAATTGCTCCAATAACTCATTATGGCGTTTAGCTAGTTTTATTTGCTCAGGTGTCACATCGTAACTATCGGAAGCATTGAATAGCCTTCTCATTTCCTCTCCAACTTTAGACGCTTCTTCGCGAATAGGCTTTGCTCGTTGCTCGTTCACAAATTGCATGGCTCCAGAAACAACACCAAAGGGATCTGCTAATCCAGATAGGCCTCGGGAAGTCAATTCTGAGCCCTCACGCCGTAACCTATTGCCATAATTTGAAGTACTGTCTTCGTAAATAGTAGGAGCAGTGTACTGCTGCCTTTCCGCAAATCTCTTGGCAAACCTCTCTGCTCGATCTTCTTCGGGAGCATCTGCATGTTTAAGCGCTAACCCAGCAGCCAAATCAACTAAAGGAGGATTCCCGGTTCTATTGCTAAGGCCTTGAAGAGAGCGGCCAAGGACACCGAAATAGCTATACAAACCCTTGTCTTCTGGGTTGAGGTGCCCTAATTCGTGAACTTCTATATACCGATCTCGCTCCGTTTTACCTCCTGAATAACCAGCAATGCCTACTTCATTTAAGAGGGGGTTTGCATAATCTGCCGTACCCCATAAGGGTGCAACTGCTGGGGCAATTTTTGTTACTAAAGACGGTGTTTTCTCTGGATCAATGAACCGGCCTTTAACACCCGTGACACGTTGTAACTCTTCCATTCGTTTTGGAAAGGGTTGAGGAGGAAACACTGCTCTAGTCAGTGGAGAAGCAGTTCCCCCGCCAGGAAGCCAACCTCCGGTAGCGCGATCAGCTTGACGCCACACGTCCCCCGCTTTCCGTGTTACTCCACTAAAGAAACTTGAAAGATCCATTTATTCCACCTATTAAACGATTATAAAGCAGGTTAACGACCTACCTTGAGATCTCCTCCCAGTCCATAGCCGCATAAATATCGGCGGTATTACTACTCCCAGAAGCAATAAGAGTTAGCTCGTAAGGAGTAGCTGTAAATGAATTTCTTTCTAATTGGGTGGTAAATAAGGCCTCTTTAAGAATATCAACCGGAGCTGCCCCTTGATTAGCGCCTAGGGTGAAACCACTTGCTAAAACACGGCCTGATCCCTGAGTAAAGCTGGTACCAGTAATGTTGTACTCGACAGATGAATTCGCTGCTGCGCTCGTCCAGGTCCCGCCTGTTGTCGTACCGTTGACGACAACTCGCCAGTTATAGGCAACGTTATTCGTAAAGCCTAAAATTGATAGCGCCGTCAGGATAACAATGGCATCGAGTCTGTCGGGAGATGCCTTAAGGCGTATCGAAATGAGCGGATAATAAGTGCCGGCGGTAGTTAAGCTATACGGTGTTGTAACAGGTGTACCAATAGCCTGCTGAGCACCGCGAAGCTCATAACCACCTTCCGAGATAACAGTAGAGCAAACTTGCTTTAATGTACTGCTAGTTGAGGTTGTACCAGTGTTTTCAATCTCGTATCGTAAAGGCAATGATGCAGTTGTAATATACGTCGAGGTAATAAAGTTGGCGTGATGGAACGAGTGACACTGAATAAAGACACCATCAATAACAAAGCCAAGTCGAACCGTACCAAGACCAAGCCACTCAATATCCATCCAAAAGATTTGAGCCTTGGAAATATCTAAAGTAATCCCTGATCGCCCGTTTCCGTCTAACTTATCTACGTTCCAGTTCGCCTGAGTGACTCGTGTTTCAACGGGAGAACCACTAACACTACTCCGCTCAACAAAAGATAAAGTAGTACCATCCAATTCAACATAAAGTCCGTTATCAGCCCCAAAATATCCCGAACGTTGACGTAAATTCTCTTTTGCTGGGTTAAAGACAAAAGTGTTAAGAACTAAAAGACTCTTACCGGGCTGGTAGCTGAATACTTTTTCCGTCTCGCGATATACTTTGGATCCAGAAGTTGTATTGACTGTCAGGTTGACTAGACCTTCATTAGCACTAAATGAAGTGGCGCCACCATTTGCTGTTTCAGTTGCCCATAATCCGTTGTCGGCGTACCGATGGCTGGAGTCGAATAGGGTTAAAGGTTGCGAAATACGTAGTCGACCGAAGGCATCGGTCGAAGTGGATGAAATGCCAGGGGCTGGAGATGTAATGGCGACATTGAGGACCTGGTCGTCAGGATTGATGACCTGGACAACTTCGTAGCGGTTGTGGTCCCTTGCAATAACGGTTGCCATTAGTTACAATTCTTCGTAGTCAAGATCTTGTCATTCTACGGGAAACACCTACACTGAGGTGGCTTCCGCTACTCCCATGGAACACCAACGGATTTACGACATCAAGAAGTCCCTTGAGGACATGACGATGGACGAACTCGAGGAGATGAGTAAAAATCTTAACAAATTGGTACATGTGCTTGTCGCCAGGCAAATTGCAGTGGAGGATACAATCTTGGAACGCTTGGAAGGGGTGTTCGCTCAGTGACACCTAATGAAGAGAAGTGGCACCTTAGGTTCCTCAAATTAGCTGAGGAAGTAGCGGATTGGAGTAAAGATCCGTCTACAAAAGTTGCATGTATCCTTGTAAAGGATCGTCGCATCATCTCTACGGGATTCAATGGTTTCCCGAGAGGGATAAGTGATGATCTTGAGACGCTACTTGATCGCGACAAGAAGTACGAAATCACCGTACACGCAGAGGTAAATGCGGTTACAGCCGCAGCATTACACGGCGTTAGTACAGATGGATGCACTGCTTACGTGACGTTCACGCCATGCAGCAGGTGCGCTTCTGTGCTGATCAATGCCGGTATCAAAGAGGTGTACGTCATCAACGGACGACATATCCCGCAACGTTGGGTCGACAATTTCCAACTTGCGAGTAAGATCCTCTACGAGGCTGGCGTTCATTTCCAAGCCCTCGATCCAACCTGACCCTACCATGAACCTAATTATTGCCTCCGCTACTTACAACGGAGAGGTTTTTACCGAGAACGGGTTGCGCTTCATGCAACTCTCGATTCCCGCCAGTGGGAAGAACGCTGCTGTCCCTCTGTCAGTAATTCCTAACAAAGCAGCAGGGGATAGCTTCGATGCATTCGCCCCAGGTTGTCAGATGCTGGTGAGTGGGCGGCTTTATCCGAACCGTAACGACTACAAGATGTATGTCGTACCGACTCAGCCGTTGCAAGTGGTCTCGAAGGACCTCAATGTGAATCAGGTAAATCTGGCGGGCGGTGTCGGTTTCATTCAGGAGAAGAAACTGGAAGACCTGTTCGCTTTCAGCCTGATGTGTAAGGCTCCGAGCCAGCAACTGCTCGGCCATAGCTGGCAGGACAGCCTCGGTTTCCGGATCGAAAGTTGGGGTGATGATGCCCGCCGCCTGGAGGCTCTGCTCTACGTGGGTCGGCAGATGGCAATGACTGGTGCTCTTCGCTACAACACCTGGACGGCTCAAGATGGCGGTCAACGTGGCACCTACCAGGTGAGGGTACGGGCGTCACAGTACTCGGTATTCGGTAAGAATCAACCTAAGACTGAGGGTGATCCGGCTGAGGCGAAGGCTCCAGCGCCTACACCGAAACTGCCGATGCAGCAGGGGATCGGGACACCAGCGAGCGTAGAGGAGGACGGGGTACCTTTCTGATGGTCCTATAAGTTTTTCTTATACATTGGATAGCCCCCTTCCGCTTTGGTGGATCGGGGCTATCGTTATAAGGCACCCTAAAAAGTGCTCTGATCCATTGCAACGACTGAAATGTCCGTACTTGACAGGTACCTGAACACAGAGAAATATCAAGGCGAGATGCGAGAGCTCGTCAACGCCCAGATCCTGAACGACAAGTCCCAATGTGGACTTTTCCTTAAGGATACCGCCCTGGCTCGCATTGGCTGGTCCGGTGATGTTAAGGACTTCCCCAAGGCTGAGGAGTACGTCCACACCTACAACAACGGTGACAAGAACGAGGGCATCTTCTTTAAGACCCCTCGCATGGTGATCCTCCACTGCGGTTTCCGTAAGGACGTAACCTTCATCGAGAACTCCGAAAAAGGTGGCATCGACGGGATCTACCCCAGGGATTCCTACCTATACGACGATTGGGAGGAAGCGAACCCTGGCAAGCCTACCCCTTACAAGCGTCGTCGTCTGCTCCTCATGTTCCTGGTGAACAAAGCTGGTGCTGCTGTCCACAAGAAGCCGCTGATCCTCTCGATCCACGGTGGTGCGTCGAACCTGTTCTGCGACGCCTACGCCACGTTCATCGAACAGCTCGAATCAGCTTTTGCTGACCGCATGGGCCTCAAATCTGCTGCAGGTTTCGACCCCAAGCAGGCTGCCGCTGCGATCTTCACCCCTACGTTCGGCGCTCAACTGTACGGCGGTGAGAAGGCGAAGAGCTGGATCGCTTATCCTGAGAAGTGGGCTGTCCCGACCGCAGAAACCGTAGAGGATTTCTTCCCCAAGGAAGCTGAGGACATCGATTTCATCGAAAACGTCTGGGAGACCTGCCCTCCGACTGTCTACGCTGCCAACTTCTTCAAGCAGTGTGAGAAGGAAATCGGCTACCACGCGATCAAGCCAGGTCTCGATTTCACCCTTCCTCCCGTTGACGGTGGTCGAGGCACGAAATCCCTATTCGGTGCCAGGGATGAGGAAACCGGTGAGGTCGTGCTCTCCTGATCTGAAGTAAAAAATCCACAGGCCGGTCGAAAGATCGGCCTTTTCTTTTTAATTATGGCTAATCAACTTTCAGAGATTCAAAAACAACTCAAGAAGCACGGATGGAAGCTTTACAAAATGGGATCAAAACATGTCGTCTACGAAAGAGACGGTATAACGATGCTCATCCCAAGAGGTTCTAAAGTGTATAGCCGGAGCTACAAGCAAATACTTTGGAAGATCCAAGGTAAGACAAATCAAAGCAAAGAAGAATTCAGTCTTCGTAATAGGTCTTGATCGCTTCACCTTCAATGTTGGCGATCCTTTTTACCAGTCCACGGATAACAGCCTGACGATGTACTGCTAGTTCCAAAAGTTTTATTGCTCCTACACGGAGTTGATCAATATCAGTAACTGCTTTTAGTTCGTTGGAGATGCGTGTAAGGAGAAATTCATCTTCTAGTGAGGTGCTGAAGTCGTCGGGATCAAACGCTACCTCTAAAAGCTCGAAGTTATTAGACATCTGATTCAGACATAATGCCCAGTCTAGCCAGATACAATTTTCTGTATGTAATTGAGACTACAAAGAGATCATTAAGATAAGGGTTAAAAAACCTGTAAAATGCGGTATCGTGTCTAGGCACCACAGGCACACCTCATGGCCGGTAAGAAATCCCTCAACGGTCAACTCCACCGCGATCCCATCAAGAAGCGTACGTCCATCGGACACGGAATGCGGAAACTCGGTTCATTTAAGGTCCGAGGTGAAAAGAAAATGCGCGGGCAAGGGAAGTAAAAACCACACCAAAAGGTAGGGTCTTCTCGGTTCCGTTCTGTGTTTCAGCGCTGTAAAAATAAAACAGTTGCTGAAACACAGTCAAATGTACGTAATTGCCCCTACAATACGGAAACCCAAAGAAACTGAAATGGCCCTCTCTTCCCAGGTTCGCGAAGCAACCGAAAAAGCCGCCGCCTCCCTGCGAGAAGCCCTTGCTTTCGCCGCGCGTACCGAACATCCCGTCACCATCTCTACGCTGACTGATATTCTGGTGCGCCTGGAATCGATGGAGAGCATCGAAGAACTGATGGAAAAATTTGGGAAGCAGGGTATTCCCAAGTCCATGTGAAACTGTTACAATTAAAAAGTTCCCACTCTCTTTTCGATGGGGCATCTGGTCACGCGCCAGGCAGATAGCCTGGAGGGGGCCACGGTTCAGGCGGCGTCCGACAACGTCGCCCCACTATTTGTCCGGTCAGACGCCAAAGGGAAAGGCACGTGGACAACACATTCAGTAGCTGGTTCGAGTCCAGCCTGACCGATAGGGTGCAGCGAGGCAAGCTGCATTAAACGAAGGATTCCCCTGGGCCGCAACGTAGATCACCGTAGGCGGACAATCCCGCCCTACCTAAATTCGAAAGAGTATCTTACGATGCTTGGCTCCAGTGGTTCATCCCGTTACGATGGGATGCACCCTGGAGTTCCGTTTTATGTACGGGTACCACAAGGACGACTTCGATACCTACGCCAGGCTTTTCTCTGAAGAGAGCACTCGCATCGTTGAATTGATGCGGATCCTCGATGAGAAAATTAACACCGAGCTGGATATGCATTCAGTTCGCCCCAAGGACCTCTTTAGGATGGTGATGGACCTTTCTTACGATGTGGATCGTACATACAAGAAAGAAAAGAATATTCAAGACGAGCCATACACTCTCACCACGTTCGCTTCCAAAGATGAAATCTTTTCTCAAATGCGTTCATATTTCCGAGAGGAATTTCAGCGCTACCTTGATGGAATCGACGGTGATGCTAAATGAAACTAGCACCTGGACGCTACCTATTGATGAGGACGGTGTTCTTACCCTCCCGGATGAGCTCTGGAATTTACTCGATTGGAAAGAAGGAGACCAAATCGAGTTTCTGGACCAAGATGACGGATCTTTTCTGCTGGTAAAAATCGATGAAACTGAATCTACTGAAGGAGAGACTGATCCGCAGGATGACGGTTAATTACGTCGCCTATATGGGTCAGCCTAAGATGACCGAAGAATGGCTTCAAGGTTACCACCAAGCTAAACGAGATGCCGAAAAATTCATCGAACAACAGGAAATCTATGCGCCTTACGATGAACAACAGTCACAATGAACTGCCCTGAGCCTAGCGTCACAATTGCTGGTATGGTCCGCGCCGCAAGCCTGATCAAAACTATCCTCCGTTTCATTGGAGGAATGCGTAAGTACTAATGGAGCAAATTTCTACACAACAACCCGATTGGGTTTGTCACGATTGCGGGCAACTATGGGGCCGCTGGTACGAAGATGGTGAGTATTTTGGACCATCCACTCATTGTGCTACCTACCACAACAGCCGCTGTGGTGTCTGCACTCGAGTGGGTCCCGTTACCGAACCACGAGATTATGGCTTCCTTCGGCGTGGTTGGCAGAAAAACTTGTCTGCTAAGTGAAGGCCGCTAAAATTTGTCTGTTATAACCCTTCTACAATGAAGATCCGAAAACAGGCTAAATATCGCGGCGGCCCTTCCGAAATCCTCGAGTCCATCGAGTTCGAGGGCTATCAAATCAAAAGCCTAAAGCACGGTAATACTGGCCATGTTCTGTACCGTTTCCCAAGTGGAGCACACGATTGGGAGCCATGCTGGACGATGGATCTTGAAACAGCTAAAAAAGGCGTAACTAAGTACAATTCACGTCAAAAAGAAGCCGGTGCAGTACAAGGCTAAGCACCTGTAGAATCGCATCTGTAGTAAAAAATAGGCCTAGAAAGTGGTCCGACCCGCATTCCGACATAGCGACTTGATGGACGATCTCGCTATGCAGCTTCATGCATACTTGCTAGAGATCTCAACCGAATTTAAAGGGAGTCGTTTTGTACTTATTCCGGTAACTGAGATCGTAAAAAAATTCGAGCGCAACCATCGCACGATTCAACGCCGACTCAGTGCGCTCCAAGATGAAGGCCTGCTCGAAACTGTTATTAAGAAGCAGACAATCAGTTTGTACCACGTGAAGGATCAGGTAGACCAACCATGACCGACGAAAAGGCTACTGGCCATTTAGAAGCAATCTCTTTCCTGCTGTCCTCCTTCACAGACAACGGGCGAAGCCTGCGGGCTTTTACAACCAACCCGCAAGAACTTTGTATTACAGTTCTTACAGCCGGATTGCTCTCAAATAGCAAACTGATGATTACGCCAGAAGATGCAGTCCGCAGCGCATTCGATATTCATGCTCGGATTCAAAAGCACGTGGGGCAGTATCAATCGATGCAGTTTGCAGCCAACATCGAAGGTTGCTTCAATCCGCCACACCCAGAAACGGGTGAAGTAGAAGGGGATTGAGGGTGTTCAAAAGAGGCATCCCTCTTCAGTAACCGCAAAGATCCATGGGTTGATTCGAATGCGTACTTCAAGCTGTGACAGGCAGCTTCTGGATCCGTGTGCTCGCCACAAGTGTAAGCATCGATAGATGCGTATCCGTATTGAGGCCAGGAGTGGAGCGAAATGTGTGATTCGGCGAGCAGGGCAATTGCGGTTACGCCCTGAGGTTCGAATTTATGGGTGACGAGGCTCAAAAGGGTTGCTCCAGCTGCATCTGCCGATTCCATCAGTGCCGTCTTCACAAACTCTTCATTATCTAGAAGGGTCGGATTTCCACCAAAGAGTTCGTAGATGGCATGCCGTCCTACAACCTGAGGAACCTCATACACTAAACCGCACCGATAGTTTTCACCTATTTTACGAGCACTGCATCCGCTGAGATCCTAGACAGCAGGAGGAGAATCCAGTACTTTGTCAGGAGCTGGACAACCCTAATGCCCCTGGTAATGGATGAAAAAGTCGCAGAAATTCCGCCGCAAAGCAAATTAGGGCGAAAAGTTTATACAGAGTACTCTGCCGAAAAAGATTATCGGCAGTTTATGGATTACCGGTCGGAGGGAGATACACGCCTAACAATCAATGGATCCCGTCACTACAAAACTCCCTACGGAGCTCTTCCATCGGTAACCACAATCCTGTCAGCAACTGGCGGGAACAAGGCTGCGTTAGAACGCTGGGCAAAGAAAAATCCAGGCGGTAGAGAAGCAGCCGCAGCACGGGGTACCAAAGTTCACTCCCTGATGGAGGAGTACCTCCTCGGCATCAATAAAAATCCGGTGATCGAGGACGAGGAAATTGCCCAATTCTGGGATGGTTTACCCGAAAACCTCGACAAACTAGGTCGCGTCATCTGGGCGGAGAATCCAGCGGGTGACGCATTCCCGTGGACCATGGGTGGTGACGGAATTAGCCGGGTTTGGCATCCAGGCGTGAATGAAGGTGAGAACTGGGGCTGGGCTGGTGCACCCGATATCGTCGCTGAATATAAGAATAAGGTTGTGCTCGGCGACCTTAAAACGTCAAACGGTCCTTATTATTCGCGTTGGCCGGGGCCTGACACGATTAAATCCGAGTACGGAATGAAGCGGGCAGGCTTCATGAAATACCAGAAATGCATGATGCAGATGGGTGCTTACGCCATGGCCCTCGAGCATACTGTCGGTATTGTCCCTGAAATCCTGATGATTTTCGTCGCGACGCGGGAACGGTCCCAGGTTTTCGCAGTCCAGGGCGGAACAATCGAGAAGTATAAGCAGAAGTGGCTTGATGCCGTCACAAAATATTACAGTGAGATTCTGCCTGGTCTAGCCGAAGAGGAAAACTCCTGAGATTCGGCATGAGATGCGTTTAACGCAGATGTATCCGCCCTACCTTGGAATGACAGGAAGACTACAGGTTTCAGACTAGCCATCGCAGCCGATGCAGGCTAACGTGATCCTGGCGTCCAAAACGCTTGCAATAACAGGACTGTGACGACCGCTACACCCGAGCCCCAACGACCACGAAAACACCTCAAGCCAGGGCAGATCGACCTTGATCTGATCCCACCGGATTGGGCGCTTACCCCTCTGAATGGTAAACGGGCTTATGTAGCTGGTTGGACCACCTCACCTTACACCGTCGAGCAGATCCAACAAGAACTGGATCAAGGTCGCGCCACGGGAGTTGGTCTGCTGACCGGCCAATGGTCCAATGAAGGCGGTCTGGTTTGGGTTGATATTGATGGTCCAGATGCGATACCTGAGTTAGAAGAGTTGGCCGGCGGTCCGCTTGATGTCGTTTTCCCGCCGACGCTGACGATTTCATCGGGTAAAGAAGGCCGGATGCGGATGTTGTACAGCATCCCAACCGCCAAACTTCCGATGTTGCCGGACAAGGCGACAATCAAAATCGGAATCCCATCGTTCGAGATCCTGTTCCGCTCCAGGCAGGGGGCGGTCATGGGTGCTCACCCTGAAACGGACGGCTACTTTACGACACCACACGGAGGTTTCGAATACGCCAAGAATCCACCCGAGCTCCCGGAGTGGCTGTACAAAGTGATTGTCAAGGCGTTTCCAACTAACAAATACCGGAAGCCTGTAACCGGTGGGGTCATTACCCAACAGGTTAACCTAACTTACGAGGAAGGTTCCAAATATCAGATCGAGGAGGCCGAAAATGAGGCTCGCGTTTACCTTGAGAACCTAGATCTGGAGCGTGCTGAAGACTACGAAGAGTGGCTTGCTGTTGGCATGTCCCTCCACCAGGTCTCGGAGAATCTGTTCGAGGACTGGGTTGAGTGGTCTGCTCAGGCCGATAACTTCCAAGACGGTGTCTGTGAGGATAAGTGGCGTTCGTTTGAGCGTCTTCCTGGTGGACCAAGCCCTGACGGCGCCAGAGGTCTCCAGACTTTGCGTGCTAAAGCAAAGGAAGATGGTTTCATCGATCTGGGTGGATTCGTCGTTGAATCACCTGAAGTACTGGCCCAGAAAGCTGCTGAACTGTTCAGTGATGACGAAGAGCCGACGATTGGACGAGGAGGCTATAACCTCAACCGTAAAATCAATGAGATACTGGGCGGACCTGACGAAGACGAAGAGGATGAGGTGCGTCAACGCAGTAGCGGGAAGGGTAAACCACGTACACCACCTGCTTCTGAACTCGCGGAAACCGTCACCGTAATGATGAAACAATGCGGTTGGCTCTACGACCCGAAGTTTGACACCTTCATGTTCTATGAGAAGGACCGAGGAACATGGCGTAGAGAAAGCCACGCCAACGAATATAAGTACACCATTCAAGACTTATTTGTAACTGAACGTTCTGTACAGGTGCCAGGTGGTTTTACCTCTCACCTACTGAATGATGTCGCTAATCTCACCAAAGCGTACCTCCTTCACGACTATTGGGATGATGAACCCGACAAGCTCGCCTTCAAGAATGGGGTTCTAGAGCTCAATACTGGTGAATTCCTCGAGCATGACCGGGATAATCACATTACCTGGGGTCTCGATTTTGATTACGATCCCGGTGCTGACCCCGGTCCGATCATCAACTGGCTGCAGCGTACACAATACGGAGATGAAGGTCGGGTCCAGGTGCTTCGGGCATGGTTGAGAGCCTGTTTGGTAGCTCAAGGCCAGGAGCTGCAACGGTTCCTCGAGGTGATCGGTCCTGGTGGTCGTGGTAAATCTACGTTCGCTAACCTCTGCTGCGCCATGGTTGGCTCGGGAAATTATGCCAGTACAACCTTGAATCAGCTTGAGCAAAGCCGGTTTGAGGTTGCTTCGATCAAGGGTAAGCGGATGACGCTGATCAATGATTCGGAGCGTTACGGCGGTTCTGCCCAGATCTTTAAGGCCTTGACCGGTGGTGACAACCTCCGCTTTGAGGAGAAAAATAAGAACGTTGGAGAGCCGTTCGTCTATACCGGCATGGTCATGGTAGTAGCCAACGAACCGATCCAGACAACGGATAACACCAGTGGCTTGAGCCGTCGCCGCCTCACCGTCGAGTTCAACCGCCCGCTTTACGACAAGAGTTCGGAAGCCAAGGAAATGATTAAGCTCGATCAAGGCATCGTAAAGGGCTTATGGAAGCATTATTTACCCGGCTTGGTGAACTGGGTGTTAGAGATGAGCGACGATGAAATGCGTCAATACCTGCTCGACACCTACGAAATGGTTCCCTCACTCCAGCGGGTGCGGAATGAGATCCTGCTCAACAGTAACAACCTAGTGGAGTGGTTACAGTCGGAGATCGTGCGGGATGAGAAGGCGACCACTGCAGTCGGTAAGAAAATTCCAGCCGCTAAAGATGCTCAGGAGCGGTATTGCAATTCAAAATATCACCTGTACGCCAGCTACTGTTCCTACTGTGAGGACACTGGTTCTAAGCCAGTGGGTCAGAAACGGTTCATTTCATTGGTGATGGACTGCTGTCAAAACCAGTTGAAAATCGATGGCATTAAATCGTTCTCGAAGGGCGGACGACCTTTCGTTAAAGGTCTGGCCATCCGCGCTTCTGATGCGAAGTACGAGAAGTTTCCGACGATCCTTCCTGAAAGCTGATCAGCTCCAAAGGTAGGCATTTTTTTGGTTGTTTTTATTATGGTAGAAGAGTTAATTAGTGAGCAGGGCGAAAGCACCTAGCTTAAGTTATACACGCCATCCATATTGGCATCTACAAAGAGCTGTTTAAGTTCTTGCAGGTCTGCTTCGTCTAAATTAGCAGCAGCAAGTACAAGGCTAATGCAGGCTTGTAGCGCATTGCGATTAGCACGACCGGACTTAGCGTCACTCATGGCTGCCATGAACTCTGTGCACGCCACGTTTAAGGAGAGGTCCAAACACGCTTGACTGCGTATCTTTTGATAGGCAGCAGAGATCAAAAGACCGTCCCACAATTGCTGATATTTGCAGCGCAGCAGCAATTCTTCGTCTGTAGCGGGACGTATGGTCCATTGCTGAGTCCATGTTCCGTCGATTTCGACAGGGGTAGCCTCTACAAGCGTTTCAGTGGCGCCTGGCGTTGGGGCTTCCGACTGCCGCACGAGTGCGTAGCCATAGGGGCGCACATCACCGTCTACGGGTGGAGCCGAAAACGATACGCCGGGATTGGCCTGTCGGATCTGTTCAAAGCTGACTGGGTATTCCAGTGTGGTGGTGTTGATGAACATTAGAAGAGTCCTCCTCCGCCCTCATAGACGGCACCTGAGTTGAGAATAGTGGCTTCCGGAAGGGGAAAACCTCCTTGGCCTAACATCATCAGACGAAGTGTACCAGTGGGTACATCGATGGGGCCGCGAACAGCACCGCCAACTTTGCGGAAGTAGATCTTCGGCGTCCCTGATTCACTTCGCATGGCAATGCGATATGTAGCAGCAGTCAATGCGCTAGCGTTGGTGCTGTCTGTGTTACTTGGTGGATACCAAATAGCTCCACTCCAATACCAGCCCGTATACGGTCGTGGCGATGCTGTGTAGTTAAAAGCCGCTGTCGTGTTGCACACGCCGAGCCAAGCAACACGAGTTGGCGAACTGTCGAAGCCCTGCAAAAGCTGAACGTCTAAATACCACCCCGTCGCCGTAACGGTTGGCACTGTGTCCCCGTAGGTCTGGTCACCGTCTGTATTGCCGCTGGTGGTGTATGTCGTCGATCCAGGCGTCAATGTGACTGAGCTGTCATTGGTGCCTTGCCACAACACAGTGCCTATCTGTACAGCAGGAGCCCCGCTACCTGCAGCCATCAACAAAGATTGAGTACGAGGATCCACGATCAGTTCACGTAGTCAACGAGGGCAGCACCACGCCACCGAGTACCACCGTCGTCGGTTACGAACATAAACAGATGCGTTTTCCCTGTCGTCAGTGTAGGGGCTGCATCGCTTGGCCACTTCACGGATGCTGGCCATGTAACCGTACCACTGGTGTGGGTTAGTTCCAAAGTGAAGGCAATAGCTCGACTGGAGGCAACATTGGAGAAAGTAAAAGTGCTATTAGTACTGATGGTTTTAGTGAAGTAATTACCGGCGCTGCAGTTGATATCTAGAGCCGATACGGCCGTAACATTACCTGCGTACGCCCCATTAAGGTCTAAGCGTGTGTTTGCTGCTGGTGTGACAGCAATGCCAATTGTGCCAGTCGTTTTAATCGTCTGGCTGCCGAAATCTGGGTTGATTTTTGTACCAGAGATGGCAGCCGAGGCGTTAATGCTAGCATTGACGATACTTCCGTCAGAAATTAATTGGGCCTTAGTCTGTGACATCTAACTAATTATCATCCTTACTTTGTATTTTACAGGAACAAGATTCACAGTGCTTGCACCACGTTTTGTCCCCAGGGATGACTTCTGTTCCATACTCGAAGTCATCATAATCGTTTTGATTACGCAACCAACGAGCAAGTTCTTCGATGTACTTCTTGATGAGTTGCGTTGGCATACTTAGAAGGATTAGTCGGGGACACTACGAGGGCGGGTTAAGGTACAGGAACTGCTGTTTTGTATGGGTGATCGGCAGGGAGGTTTGCAGTGAGTCCCCATTTGTGGGCTAGGTAGCCTTCTAGTTTCTGTCGGACAGCGGTGGCCATCGTTGAGTGTGCAACCACGATTTCGCAGAGCTGTGAACCGTTCGGTAGTCCTGCGATCCCACCAAATACTGATCCACGAAGTGAATCTGTGTCGCTTGTAACTCCAGTCGTTTGGAATGATTTGTTGGTTAGGTCTTGCGTGCCATCGGTCCAGTGATTTGCTACACCGGACGAATATACTATCTGGCCCACGCGAATCCACGGGTTGCCACTGTTCGCAACTGAATTAGTGGAACTTGATGCTGTTTGATACGAATCCGCATCCAAGCGTCTTCCAGCGAATGCATATCGATTGGCTGTGCTTGCCGATGGGTTTGGCGTAAAAGCAAACCGTGTAGTTTCAGCGTTTATTGCCGCGCTAATATAAACTTCATTCGCGTTGTTGCTAAAACTTGCTCCGGCTGGATGTACGCCGACAATTGCCGCGGTGATGCCGCCGACGTTTCGGCCAAGTGAAGTTACGCCGAGTTCAAGAACGTCGCTTCCGTCGGTTTCGAGCGTAGGCTTTCCATTGAAGCCTGTCGGAAGATAAGTCGGTTGCAGCACTGAGCTGGGCTGCGATGCGTTTCGTCCGTTGCCGCTCTTGTCATCCCATTGGCTAACAGCTCCACCGCTCTCAGTAATCGTGCTCGAATCCGCAGCATCCAGCCAAAGCGCCGTATCAATGTCAACAGGAGTCCAGTTGTTCTTCTGAGTCCCCGTAATAATCCAGCTCATCGCAACACCTCCGTTTGATTAGTGGCAGAAGAGCCAAACTCCTCTAGGTATCTCACCAAGGCTTTTAGCTCCTGCAGATTTGCATCTTTCTTGATGTTATTGGCTCTAAAGGAAATGACCATTACGTTGCCCTTGACGTAACCCTTGCCATTGTCAATTCGATCAAGGCTAGGAGAGTGGTCCAGCTCGTTTAGATTGCGCCTGCCCTTGCCTACCGTGGCCTCAAGCTTAATACCTAAAACAGGGCAGTATTCTGGAACAACAATATCGTCTATCGTTAGATTGCATTCAAACCCTTTCATGCGCGCCCTGTTCCTCGCGGCATACAAAAGCTTGGATCTAATGTCGTGCTTAAGAAAGCGCTCGTTAGCACAAGCCTTGCAATATGATCCACGGGCTTGACCGAGAATGTCCTTGCGTGCTCGGTTCTTTTTGTTGTGAACATAGAACTCGGTGATAGGCAAATATTTCCTACAGTCTGTACAATAGGACACAATGGGACAAGGAGTTATCTTCGTTCTCCTCCATTTCTCAACGCGATAATCTTGCTTCTCTGGAAGCACCAAAATGACATCACTGAAATCATAAATCTCAGGCGGGGTAGGGGCAGTGACTAAAGGGTCGTGGTTTGTGTAGGTCATGGGATTGCCACTCCGATTGCGGTCATTAAGTCGGTGACACGAGTATCGAGCAGGGCGAGGTCTAGGGATTCGCCGATGGAGTAGAAGGCGATGCGGCATGTTGCTTTCCCCGATGCCACGCCACCACCAGCAAAAACATTTATATTCTGCGATCTATTTCCATCTGATGGTGTTGATATTATTGCGTTGCTTGCATTCACCCTTCTAACGTAAAAGCCAGACGCCGAACGTGAAATGCCAATAAAATTTAATGGGTTGACTGAAAGGCCCTGGGCGCCAAGCGTTCTACATCTAATAACAAACAAAGTAGTGAGTTGCAGAAACACAGACGACCCTGCTTCGGCTGTGCTATCTGTACCCATAAAAAGTTCATTTCTTTGCGTCCCTGATGTTCTATAACAGGACATATGGAAATTATCCTGCGGGTCACTATTGTTATTTCTGTTGCTATCCAAATACTTAGTGCTGCCATCACCAATCAACCCCGTCTCACGGTTGTAGTCCCCAGCTACGAAGTTGTAGTTAGTAGGCGCAGCACCCACCAGCGGCACTAAAGCTCCAGCTAACGTCCTAGCACCAGCCAAAATACAACTCGCCTTAATCGCATCCCAGATACCATCATTCTTGCAGCCCTTCACAAACGAGTGGATTGCCACTTGAACACCAGTCTCTAGGGCTTCACCATCAGCAGCTTCTACAGCCGCTATGTACGCAGCAGCATCAGGGTCATCGGTGCCGATGTACGTTTGGCGGAGGGTGAGCTTTGATCCAGTTGGACGCTGCAGGATTAGCGTCATACATCACCTCCATCGGGCTCAGTAGTGTCGTTGTCTACTGGCGCAAGCTCAGCGTCAACATCAACCACAGGGGCAGGCTCTTCTTCGGTAGGAGCTTCTAGAACAGACTCATCTACATCAGGTGTTACCGGGACGACTTCCTCCTCTTCTTCTGGTAGCACCGTCGGTTCGTATTGGACTCCAGCAACATTGCTCCAAGGAATTCCTTGTGATGTGGTCGGAGTCCGCTGTTCGTCAATCTGCTTCTGAAGAGCGGCTTCAATTTCAAACACCCTTTCAGGCCCAAATTTTTCG
>Ga0208019_1000627_pt1 | contig 19155 bp, 25 predicted proteins | sample CB_VirMetaG_5_FD_184540 | JGI IMG/M metagenome (GOLD analysis project Ga0208019, IMG submission 184540) | Freshwater to marine saline gradient viral communities from Chesapeake Bay - CB_1508_1D Viral MetaG (SPAdes) (version 4) | ecosystem: Environmental > Aquatic > Marine > Coastal | place: USA...
AGAGATAATGTTAATTGTTGAAATTGACAATTTCGCACATCATTTAGCAACCATACTGCAATACTTCAAACAAGAAGCAGACTCAAGAAAAGTGGGTGCAGTTGTGCCCATTGATGCACTGTCTGATATGATGTCCAACAAAGGCATCGACATCAATCCCGACATCATAAAATCTTTAATGGATGATCCTGTAATAAAAAATCTTGTGAAGTCATTCGACGGAGAAAAAATCACCATTGACACTGTAGTTGAACCTACAGGCGATAATGCCATGGACATCAACGGATCAGACGAAGTGTCCAAAATGGCAAAAAGAGCATTGCGAAAACGCTCCAAATAGTGTACAATAATTCTAATGATTAGAAAACTTCTACCAGAAGAAGAACACCATTTTGGCAAGGATCCTGTGCGTCCACACATACCTGCATTTTTTAGAGTGACCGAACCCAACGAAACCTATGTGTATTCATTTGAAGACAACATCGATGCTGTGATCTGTGTGGCATATCTTGATGATGTACCAACCAATGAACATGAACTGCACATGGGATGTTGCACCATCGATGCACCTATAGCTACATTTTATACAGTGTGGAGTTATACCAAAGGAGCAGGCACAGAAATTATATTTGCTGTCAAAGAACACATAGAACGTACCAAACCCCATGTGAATAGATTTGTTACTTTGTCGCCTTGTACAGAAATGGCAACTCGTTTTCATCTCAAGAACGGAGCAACACTGTTAAACAAGTATGAGGAGTTTCAAAACTTTGAGTACAAGTGATCCAACACCACCACCGTTTGTTGAACGGTTTGAATATCATAAATTAGAACAAATCAACGAGTCAGGACGCAGAGTGTACCAAACACCCAACGGTGACAGAGTGCCTTCAGTCACAACCATACTTTCCAAAACCAAAGACATGACTCATCTCAATGAATGGAAACAGCGAGTGGGTGAACAAGAAGCACAGAGAATTGTCCGAGAAGCATCAGGCATTGGTTCTGCCATGCACAACAATTTGGAACGGTTTTTATGTGGCGAACAGCGAGTGCCGGGCTCTAATCTTGTGCATCAACAGGCCAACAAGATGGCAGATCAAATCATTCAAAATGCCCTAGTTGATGTGGATGAGGTGTGGGGCATTGAACAAGCACTTTATTTTCCAGGATTGTACTCAGGCACCACAGATTTGGTGGGACACTACAAAGGTCAACCAGCCATCATGGATTTCAAACAAACCAACAAACCCAAAAAGAAAGAATGGGTTGAAGATTACTTTCTACAACTTGTGGCCTATGCAGAAGCACACAACGAAGTCTACGGCACTCAAATACGTGAAGGACACATCTTTATGTGTTCGCGTGATTTGAACTATCAACAGTTTGATCTTGAACCCACACACTATGATTATTGGCTCAACAAGTGGCTAGAGCGTGTGGAACAGTTCTATCGCATTTAAATCTATAAATACAACAAATGGCAATCACACAAATCAGTAGAATACAGCATCGTAGAGGGTTGAAATCAGAGTTGCCGCAATTGGCAGCTGGAGAATTAGGTTGGGCAGTTGATACACAGGAACTGTACATAGGAAACGGCACACTCACAGAAGGTGCACCAGAAATTGGCAACACGAAAATTCTCACAGAAGATGACAATATTCTTTCATCATCCAACACCTACACATTCATAGGCAACACAGTGGCTCCTGTGGTGACAGGCGTGGACAACAATTCGCCTGTGTCCAGAACACTGCAAAACAAGTTGGACGATTTTGCCAATGTAAAAGATTTCGGAGCAGTGGGAGATGGTTCCACTGATGACACGGCAGCTATCAACAGAGCAATAGCAAATCTAATCACAGTAGAAAGCACAGGCAAAGAACGCAGAAAATTATACTTTCCAGGCGGCACCTATTATGTTACTGGCAACACCATCAAGGTGTATCCACACATATCATTGATAGGTGATGGCCCAACATCAACATTCATCAAACAGTATGACGCAACTCAAACTCATCTCATTGAAACAGCAGACACCAATGGCAACACCGGCGCAAACATTGGCAACGACTCTGCCACTGTGCCTCAAGGCATCAGCATGTCAGGCATTTGTTTCAACACACAGTCCAATTCAAATGTTTTTGTAATCAATCAGGCACAAGACATCCATTTTGAAAACTGTCATTTTGTGGGGACTTATACCAATCAAGATTCTACTGCTCCTGACATTCCTGGCAGTGCATTGATCACAATGAACACCACAGCTGCCAACCCAACCAAAAGATTATCATTTCATTCATGCACATTTTCAAATTCAGAATATGCAGTCAACACCAGTGACAACATAGAAGATGTGACATTTATTGCATGTGAATTCAAAAACCTATACAGAGCATTCAACCTAGGCGAGGCATCAGATGGATCAACCACCAACAAAACTGTTGGCCCCACAGGCTTTGTGATATCAGCATGTAGATTTGATGAGATTGACGCAGAAGCAATCAAAATATGGGATGTGGGCGGAACACCGCATGGCAACATTGTGTCTGCATGTTCATTCAGAGACGTGGGAAGATTTTCAGATGATTCATCCGATGTGGCTGTGCTACAATTTGATCATGCCAACAACTTTTCCATTGGCAATTATTTTTATAGAACAGATTTAACATCACCACTAGGCGGTTCAGTGTACAATGAATCTCCCGTGCAACATCCTGTCACACTGGCAGACAATCAGGCAGCGGCATCCAATGTGACTGATCCAATGACTTCTGCGGCAGTGAGATTTGATTTGCAGAGAGAACACAACATCACCATCAATTACATCATCAAAAGAAGTACTGCAAGACGCACAGGCACCATGACCATTTCAGGCACTGGAGCAGGCATCCAACTGTCAGATGACTTCACAGAAAATTCTGCCACAGGCATCACATTCTCTGTGACCACAGCAGGCAATCTACAGTTTACATCAACGTCTACAGGGTCAACAGCAACCTTTAAGTACAAGGTTAATAAATTTATCTAAGCCTAATTATCCACATCGAAATAAAAATAATCGTTTACTAAAGAACCTTTTGGCTCTATACTAATTACATACACCAAAATGAATAATCCAAAAGAAATATTAATAGAAAAAAGAGACGGCACAAAAGAACCGTTGGACGTGAACAAGATGCATTTCGTCGTTGAGCAGGCTTGTGAAGGACTAACAGGTGTGTCTGCTTCACAGATTGAAATGAATTCACACATACAGTTTACCAACGGCATGACATCCAAAGACATCCAGGACATATTAATACGTTCTGCCAACGATTTGATCACACTTGAAAATCCCAACTATCAATTTGCGGCAGCCAGACTGCTGTTGTGGAACATCTACAAAGAAGTGTTTGGGCAATTCCAACCCAAACATTTTGTTAATGTGATAATTCAAAATGTCAAACGTGGCGTGTATGACAAACAAATACTAGACAACTACACCAAAACAGAATTGAAAAAATTAAACACATGGATCAAACATGATAGAGATTTGGATTTTACCTACGCAGGATTGCGTCAAGTGGTAGACAAGTATCTTGTGCAGGACAGATCAACAGGCAGTGTGTATGAAACACCGCAGTTCATGTACATGATGATTGCGGCCACCCTGTTTGCTGACTATCCCAAAGAAACTCGCATGTCATACATCAAAAAATATTATGATGCTATATCAACATTCCAAATCAACATACCAACTCCTGTGATGGGCGGAGTGAGAACTCCAATCAAACAGTTTGCTTCATGTGTGTTGGTGGATGTGGATGACACACTGCCTTCAATTTTTTCCTCTAATTCTGCTGTGGGATATTATATCGCTCAGAGAGCTGGCATTGGATTGAACTTGGGTCGCATCAGAGCAATCAATTCAAAAATCAGAGGTGGCGAAGTTGCACACACTGGTGTTATCCCATTTCTCAAAGTGTTTGAAGCTACTGTGCGTTCATGCACTCAGAATGGCATCAGAGGCGGATCAGCCACAGTGCATTTTCCAATTTGGCATCAAGAGATTGAAGACATTCTTGTACTCAAAAACAACAAAGGCACAGAGGACAACAGAGTGAGAAAGTTGGACTATTCAATTCAAATATCAAAAATATTCTATGAACGAGTTTTACAGGATGGCGAGATAACATTATTTTCTCCACATGATGTGCCAGACTTGTATGAAGCATTTGGTCACAACAACGAAAAGTTTGATCAACTGTATGTAAAATATGAAAACGATCGCAAAACACCCAAAAAGAAAATCAAAGCCATGAATCTATTTTCTGCACTACTGAAAGAGCGAGCAGAAACAGGACGTATCTACATCATGAACATTGACCATGCCAACTCGCATTCATCATTCAAAGATCCAGTTCGCATGTCAAACCTTTGCCAAGAAATTACTCTACCGACTGTGCCTATCCAACACGTTGACGATGACCAAGGAGAAATTGCATTGTGCATTCTGTCAGCAGTCAACGTGGGCACTCTTAAATCTCTAGACGATCTTGAAAACATCTGTGACCTAAGTGTGAGAGCACTTGAACAAATCATTGACTATCAAGGTTATCCTGTCAAGGCAGCAGAAATATCAACCAAAGCAAGACGATCATTGGGCATTGGGTATATCGGACTTGCACATTATCTTGCAAAAAACAAAGTCAAATATGGAGACAAACAAGCGTGGCAACTGGTGCATGATTTAACAGAAACATTTCAATACTACTTGCTCAAAGCATCAAACACACTGGCCAAAGAACGAGGTGCTTGTGATGGATTTGCTCAAACCAAATACGCAGACGGCATACTGCCCATCGACACATACAAAAAAGATGTTGATCAAATTGTTGCAAACAAACTCAACATGGATTGGGAAACATTGAGACAGGACATCAAAACACATGGATTGAGACATTCCACACTGTCGGCACAGATGCCTTCAGAATCTTCTTCTGTGGTATCAAATGCGACCAATGGCATTGAACCACCCAGAGCACATCTATCAACAAAAAAATCAAAGAAAGGTCCACTCAAACAGGTTGTGCCACAATACAATACACTTAAGAATCATTACACATTATTGTGGGACATGCCATCCAATGAAGGATACATCAACATTGTGAGTGTGATGCAAAAGTTTTTTGACCAAGCCATATCAGGCAACTGGTCATACAATCCACTGCACTATGAAAACAATGAAGTGCCCATGTCAGTGATGATCAAAGATCTACTCACAACCTACAAATTGGGTTGGAAAACGTCTTACTATCAAAACACATATGATTACAAAGGCGAAGAAGACACTGTGCAACCACAAGGCATTGAAGACACAGTTCAACAAATGATTGACGAATTGCCTGAACAAGATGACGAAGAACAGTGCGATGCATGTGCAATCTAACATCAAAGACTACTACTATAAAAAACACGATCATTTTTACTGTTGCTATCAAACACCACACAGAAATCTAGGCGAACTATGGCCTTTGTTAGGTGCAATCAAAAAATATATTAAATTTGATACCATTGTGGTGCCTTATGATAAGATAAAGTTTGAATCTACATACAATACATTCACTCTTAATGATCACTTAGAATATGCTAGAAATTCTAAAATGTTTGTGATCATTGATAAAACATCAGAACATGTGCATGACCAAAAAGATTTTGATGAACTTTACAACAATTTGAAAAATTTCAATTTATTAGAAAAATGTGTGGTGTTAGATTGCACAGCAAACGAACATCTTTTTGAAAAATATAATGTACCACATTTTTATTTTCCAGGTTATGTTTGGTGGTATATTTTTAACACAAAAATTCCAAAATATAATGCATCGCCTACCAATCAGTTTTTGTGTCTAAACAATTATCATAAACCACACAGACTTGCTGTCATTATATCATTGCAACAAAAAAACTTGTTGAAAAGAACAGCATGGAGTTACAGAAAACCCATAGATGATTCGTTTGATGACATAGAAAAAATTATGCCTGATTTCAACAAAGAAATGATCACAATGTCAATACCAAAACATCTAGATCAAACCAGTGACAATTTTGTGCAGTCTGCAAACATGGAAACTCTTTATGGTGATGCCATGTCTACTATTGTAACAGAAACTGATTATTTTTTTGAACACACATCATCTGCTACTGAAAAAATTTATAATGCAGTATTTTTTGGTACTGTGCCGATCCAGGTGAGCACTGCAAACAGTCTAAACATATTACGAGAACACAGTATAGATCTATATGATGATTTGATAGACCACTCATACGATGCAGAACCTGATGCATTGAAAAGATTTCAAAAAATTAACCACACAATCGAAATGGTGAGCACATGGCGTCAATATGGTCAAATAAGATCCATACTTGCTCCAAGGATACTTAGAAATCAAATCTTGATCAATGATGCCACTCACTGGATCAATGAAACAGGACACTATGGAGAAAAATTTTTCATTAAGAATAAAATAAGTATTTGACAAAAATTTACAACTAACATATAATAGGACACACAATGAGCAAAACAGTATTCAACAGAAACGAAGTAGATTTTACCAAACAACCCATGTTTTTTGGTGAAGACCAAAACACACAGAGATATGATCAATTCCGTTATCCTGAAATGGACAAACTCAATCAAAGGATGTTAGGATATTTTTGGCGTCCAGAAGAGATTTCACTGCAAAAAGACAGAGCAGATTACCAAACATTTCGTCCTGAACAAAAACATATTTTCACAGCAAATCTAAAATACCAAACACTATTGGATTCTGTGCAAGGCAGAGGACCTTGTCTATCATTCTTACCATACTGTTCATTGCCAGAACTTGAAGGCTGTATCATCACATGGGACTTCATGGAAACCATACACTCACGTTCATACACATACATCATGAAGAATGTGTACGCTGATCCATCCGAAGTGTTTGACACAATTCTCAATGATGACGAAATTGTCAAGCGAGCAATTTCTGTCACAGAAAACTATGATAGATTTTCCGAAATGGCACAAAACTATTTTGTCAAAGGCGAAGGTTCGCTGGATGAAGTTAAAAAACAATTATATCTTGCCATGGTTAATGTTAATATTCTAGAAGGCTTAAGATTCTATGTGTCATTTGCTTGCACATTTGCATTTGGTGAACTCAAGTTGATGGAAGGGTCAGCAAAGATTATTTCTTTCATTGCCAGAGACGAAGCCACACACTTAAATCTTTCAACACAAATTATCAAAAACTGGCACAACAATGACGGTGAAATGAAAAAGATTGCTGAATCATGCAAAGACGATGTTATTAATATGTACAAACTGTGTGTTGAAGAAGAAAAAGCATGGGCCAAACATCTCATGAAAGAAGGCACCATCATTGGACTGAACGAAAACCTATTAGGACAGTATGTTGAATTTGTTGCCAACAAAAGAATGAAAGCAATTGGATTTGATCCGTTGTTTGATCGTCCACTCAATGCAAATCCTTTACCATGGACACAACACTGGTTGTCATCAGCAGGCTTACAAGTGGCTCCGCAGGAAACAGAAGTTGAATCATACATCATCGGTGGTGTCAAACAAGACGTGGACAAAGACACACTGAAAGGATTTACTCTGTAATGTTGATTGATTCGGGATATAAAGCCAACGACATTGTTGCAATGAGAATCACAGGCGGCGATGAAGTGATAGCAAAATTTATATCACAAGATGACAAAACCATAAAAGTGTCGAAGCCTCTGGCACTCACAATGACCCAGCAAGGTATTGGCATGACACAGTATCTCATGATGGCTGACATGACCAAAGAGTTTGTGTTCAACAAATCATCTGTGGTGACCATGCAAAAAGCCAACAAAGCTGCGGCCGACAATTACATTCAAGGCACCACAGGCATACAGCCTGCTTCTGCTGTGCCACCATTAAACACCTAGAAGTAGTTTTCAAATAGTTTATAAATTTTTGGCAAATAGTCTTTCATGCTGATATTTTTGATTTTGTCTTGTAATTTTATTTGATTGATGGTTGTTTGAAACTGTTTGGTGTAATCTTTGCTATCAAAATCTCGCCACGAACATAGATTGTCATCAACAGATTGTTGTTTGATTTGCATTGGTAAAAAGTCGGGACTAAAAAAAATAGGATAATTGACTCTATGGATTGCGTACGGTAGTTTATGATTATTAAAAAATTTTACAGTGGTTTGATGTTCAAACACATTTATATTTGTCAAACAATAACTTACGCCAACTGCAAAATTTTTTTGAAATTCTAACACATTTTTTTCTACCTCATTCCACTGCAATGGCCATCTTTGATATTCAAACATTTGGCCAACACCGTCTATCGACACACTGATTTTTACATTATGTTTTTTCATCAGAGCAAACAATTTTTTGTTTGGAAATATTGAACCATTTGTTGTGACCGATACTTCACACTTATCATTGTTAAATTTAGATAATTTTTCAATGACTATCTCTATGGAGTTGTCTAAGAAAGGCTCTCCACCTAACACATTAATTTTTTTGGCTGTTTTATAGTCAACATAATCATCAAAAGAATCATCATCTAATTTTTTTTGTTTGTTTGATTTTAAACTTGCCCATTTGGAACTGCTGGTTTCATTGCACATTAGACAAGCACCATTGCATGTGTTTGACTTTTGAACTTGGAATATGATTGGTTTACTTTTGCCTTCTTCGGCAAGTTTTTTTAAAAAACCAAGTGGAGCGTATTGTTCTGCAATGTCATTATAAATTTGTCTACAAGATTTTTGTCCTAAATCTTCTTGATGCCAACAAGACTTACAGTCGGAAGACCGTCTGTCTTGGAGCAAATCACTTTTCACTCTTTCGATGTTGAAGTTTTTTTGTAAATGACAACATGGCATGTTTTTACCAAACTGGGCAAACCACGGCATCATACAAAAATTTTCCATCAAATCTACTTATAATAACGTATTTTGACAATTTTGCAAAAAGGAGATACAATACATGTGCTGGCGTTCGATGCTATCGCGGACCCCGGGGCGGTACCGGGCACCTCCACCATTTCAATCGCCTAAAACATCACAAGGTATTTTAGGGGGGTGAAATAGGCTTGACGGATAGAGTAGTTGGCAAATACAAATGCAGAGGAAACTCTAGCTCTTGCGGCCTAATTAATTAGGTCGGCGGGGTATGGCCCACCTGGCAACAGAACGGGCCACTTCCATTAAATACTCGCATATGTTTGTTTGGTTCAAAATTCTTTTTAATAAAATTATAAACAGATCCTTGACTTACTCACCTCACAAACACTACATGAGAGGAATACACAATGGCAGATAAAGATGACGGCAAATTAGAACTTTCGATCAGAGTGCTGGGCAATGAACTGATCGCCATCAAAATGGAAGTGAATGATTTCAAAATGAAATGGTTGATCATAGGAGTTGGCACATTGGTAGCACTTGGCTATGCTGTGTCATCATTTGGTCCTAAACTGATGCAAACTTTTGGAGGCATGTGATGTACGAATACAGATGTAATATAATAAAAGTGGTCGATGGCGACACAGTGGATGTGGACATTGATCTAGGATTTGGCATATGGATCAAGGATGAGCGAGTGAGAATCATGGGTATCGACACACCTGAATCAAGAACTTCAGACAAAACAGAAAAGAAATTTGGATTGGCATCAAAAGAAAAACTCAAATCATTGCTAGGCAAAACTGGTATCCTCAAAACACAAGTCAACAAAAAAGGCGAAGACATGAAAGGCAAGTTTGGCAGAATACTTGGAGATTTTGTAGTAGGATCAAAAAAAGTATCAGAAATTTTGTGTGAAGAAGGATATGCTGTGCCTTACTTTGGTGGCGCCAAAGAAGATGTTCAAAAAATGCACGAAGCAAACAGACAACGACTCATCAAACAAGGTGTTGTGAAACTTTAGATTCTATATATAGAATTATGAAGTTGACGAATTTACATCTAGAAGTTTCAACTTATTGTAATGCAAATTGTCCATTGTGTCCGCATGATAGCAGTGGCATTACGCATCCACTCCTACATTTATCATTAGACAATGTAAAGGACTTGCTTGAAAATCCAGTAACCAACCAGGTCAAGTTTATCCAACTGTGTGGCTCATATGGTGACCCTGTGATGCATAAAGACTTTATTGCACTAATCAAACTAATCAAACAACTTGCTCCTGCAAGTGCAATTGAAATTTCAACCAACGGATCGATTAGAACACAGGAGTTTTGGCACGAACTTGCTGGTTTGTTAGAAGAAAAGGATCATGTCATATTCGGGATTGACGGACTTGAAGATACTCATCACATTTACAGAAAAAATACCAACTTTAATCAAGTCATCAAAAATGCTCGATCCTTCATATCAAATTCCGGCACAGCATGGTGGCAATTTATACCTTTTGAACACAACCAACATCAAATTATAGATGCGTATAAACTTTCTCAAACGCACAAGTTCAAACATTTTTTTGTGAAATATGAAAGAGCATGTTATACAGACAAACTCAAAGCCCCAACCATTGATCCTGCCCAACACAAAGAATTGATAATTTCTAAACCAAACTATAATTCTCTTCATGAGACATTTGTTTCTGAAAAACAATTTGCATCAAACTGCATCCACTTGAATCAAAAAAGTATATACATCAAAGCGGATGGCACCACAACTCCTTGTTGCTTTATGAATACATTTCCATCAGCATCTGTGCAGTATTCATCTTTGACGCAACAAGAAATAAATGACAATATAAAACGATTGACTGAAAGTTGGAAAAAATTTGACACAGCCTTTTGGGAATGTAAAAATCATTGCTATTCATCGCAAAACAATTGACTTTTTATCACTGTTGACAAATACCAAATCTCATATACAATATTAATATGATGAGAATACTATTAGTGGTAGTAGCATTTTGGCTGGGCATCATGTGGTGTAAAATAGGCAATGCCTTTGACTACAACATCATTGACGAATCCCAAGAACCAGAAGCCTACTGCTTGGCGCAAAACATATTGTTTGAAGCGTCAGTGGAGCCTATGGCAGGCAAAATTGCTGTGGGTCTTGTGGTGTTGAATCGAGTCAACGACAATCGTTATCCCAACACAATCTGCGAAGTTATCAAAGAAGGACCTACTTACGAATCATGGAAGACTCGCAAGGATCCTGAACTTGCAGAAGAAGATAGAATCTACTATCCTGTCAAATACAGATGTCAGTTTTCTTGGTACTGTGATGGCGTGTCAGATGAAGTGAGACCAACTGAAAACTGGTACAAGAGTCAGATTGTTGCACTGCAACTGTTGGATGGCAAGTATGGTGGCATCATTGAAGGAGCCACACACTACCATGCCACATATGTTGACCCGCAATGGCGCCACGAATTAACATTCATAGGGCAGGTGGGAGATCACTTGTTTTACAGATGGGAAAACTAGCACTCATACTCACAGTGTTGTTGGCATCATGTTCACACAAAGCCATGTATTCTGTGACAGGGCATGTCAAACAAAGCGACATCATTGAATCAGCACTGCAGGAAGCCATGGAATACAATGCCGACGGCATCATTACATACTGGCATGATCCCAACTCGAGCAAATCCGGTGCTGTCAAACCACTGTATGCATCATATGATTGGGCACCACCCTGCAGACACTTTGAAATTGCATATTTCTACCCCAACAAACAGCCCACATATCACTACGGACAAGCCTGCAAACGCGGACAACTTTGGCGAATCCACTAAATAAATACAACAAAGGAAAACACGAACATGCCAATAGGATTTACAAACTCAGGAATTGATGCAAGAGTATTAAAACACTACAGAGTCACTGTAGACATGTCAGGATACATGACAGAGGAAAGCACCAGAGGAGGTGCTGTTACACCTAATGGTAACTTTCCTACCACAGACAAGTATTTTTATTCAACAAACCTAACAGGTACAAAATCAACAACTCGTGCAACCACAGACGCACTGGCACTGCGTAGAGAACGCGGTGTGATGAGATTTGAACAAGTAGTTAAAAATCTACAAACCAATTCCAACTGTGAAATCTTTGACATTGAAATCATTGAAGCAAACGGTGATGCTCAGGCAACCAATCTACAATTTACTGTGGCATACGAAGACACAGATTCAATTGATATTGACGAAACATCAATTGATGGTTCAACTGTGATGAACACAGTGCCTTTGAGAATCAAAGAATTAGTAGCACAAGGCATCAACTGTGGCACACCAATTTCAAATGACTCAACTGTGGCATCAGGCTCAATCACAGAACTAAGAACTGTGTATCGTCCTGCCACATCAGACACTGTGGTTACATCTGTCACAGCACAATCACCCACAGACACAGGCGAGATATTTGATTCAATCACAGTCGCACAGATTACCACAACCAAGTTGGTATCAGGCGAAGATTCATAATAATCTTTACAACTAACACAATCACATAAACACTTGTATGGGCAAGCGACAGCCAAAATACATCTACACATCTCCAGATGGTGGACACACAGTGTATCAACAAGAGTTTGGTTCTGATGTGAGAGTCAAAGTGTCAGAAGATGACTATGCTCTCAGTGTGTTGGAAGCACAAGGAGAAGAACGCATGTGTGGGTGGGAGGCTGTGCAGATAAGAAAAAAACATCCTGCTCTGCAAGAAGCATGGGACCGATACAAAACCATGTGGCGCCTCTGTGTTGACAAGTAAATATTAAACTATGTTTCTAATAATACTAGCTCTGCTGTGTGCTCTCACCATTTCTGGAGTGGCAATCTTCTATTCTGTGATAGGACTAGGAGCCATCTTTGCGGCAGCCAAAATCCCCATCTATGTGATGGGCGGTGTGCTGGAAATTGCCAAACTAGTCACAGCATCATGGCTGTATCAAAACTGGAAGAACATTCCCTTTCTGCTCAAAACCTATCTCACCACAGCTGTGGGTGTCCTTATGATTATAACTTCCTTGGGCATATTTGGATTCCTTTCCAGAGCACATGTGGAACAGGCAACTCCTGCCGCAGAAACCATAGCAACCATTGACAGGCTGGATGAACAGATACTGAGACAAGAAAGCACCATTGACAATCTCACTGCCAAAATAGAACGTCTGCAGGGTGGCGGCAATATTGATGTCAACGAACAGATTCAACGTGAACAACAAATCATTGACAATGCTGATGATAAGATTAAATCAGATGTTGAATTGATCCAAACTAAAATAGACAACACACAAAACCAAATCAACCAAATACAAGCAGAAGCAGACAAAAAGATTGAAATTGCTAGGATTGACTCAAAAGAGTCTATCCAACAGTTGCGAGATGATGCTGATGCTGTAATCACAGCAGAACAAAACAAATTGGCACAATTAGACCAAGCAGTGAGTGATGTGTTGAACGCAAACAAATCATTCTTCAACGAAGAAAAAGAAGCGGCACTGCTGAAAGATTCTCAACAACCAGAACGCAATAGAATTGACACCAAAATTACACAAACACAAAAACAATTGACTGAAGATATTGCTGATATCAACACACAAACTGATACAAAAATTGCAGACATTCAAACAGTGGCAGATGCACAAATCATTGAACTGCGTGGCAAAATAGACGGTTTTAACAGTGAAATTAGCACTCTACAAGCCTCTGTTGCTGACGAAGTAGCACTTGCCAAGCAGAGGATTAATGACATCAACACAGCGGCAATAACTGCAGGAGAAAATGCAGATGTACAGATTGCTGAATTTGAACAACAAATCAACACAGCATATGATCGCATTGATGAACTCAATGCAGACAAGTTCATAGCAGAATCCAAAATCAGAGATCTTGAAGCAGAAGTTGGTCCAATCAAATACATTGCACAGTTCTTTGATGCAGACGGTGAAGTTGATCTAGAACGAGCAGTGACTTGGTTGATTATTACAATCATGTTTGTGTTTGATCCACTGGCTGTGCTGTTGTTGATTGCTGTGAACATGAGCCTCAAAGCTCGTTATGGTTGGAGTTTTGAAGGCCGAGGTGCATTGGAAGGCAACAGCGTTAGTGAACAAGAATACAAAAAACTCAATCTCAAACAACCCAATCACATCACATCGTTAGAACGACAAGTTTACAACAAAGTAAAAGGAGAACACAATGAGTGAAGACAAGCAAAAGCAAATTGATGAACTGTATGCCAAGTATCAAAAGACACTTGAACTTTTAGATAATGCACTTGATCAACTTGCCCAAAAACCCAAAGAAGTTGAAGTTGAAAAAATTGTTGAAGTGGAAGCAGACATTGATCTTGCCACACCAGATGCCATTGCAGAACTTGAACGCAAGGTGGAACAAAAAGTAGCTGCCAATGCAGAACGAGAAGAATAAACAAAGCATTGAAGCACTGTGGAAGAAATACCAACACACACTAGAACTGTTGGCTGATGCACTGGAACGACTGGAACGCAAGCCAAAAGAAATCATCAAAGAAGTTGAAAAGATTGTTGAAGTAGAACAAATCAAAGAAGTGCCTGTCACTGAATTTGTTGAGGTTCCTAAAATTGTTGAAGTGGAAGTTGTCAAAGAACTCACAGCGGAACAAAAAGCATCGTATGAACAACAGATTGCAGATTTGAAAAATGAAATTGAACAATTAAAATCACAACCACAACCCAACATAGACTATTGGGGGCGGCCAAAGACCAGCAAAAAATCAGTCACTGATCAAACCTATGAACAACAGACCGAACAACGATATCAAAGATTAGTTCATGAAGTCAGATCAGGCAATTTAAATATCAACAGTCTCACCCATGCTGAAGCAGAAATAGTCAACAAGTTGCTCAATGAACAATAAAATCACATTTTGTTCTTGTCCTGATGTACTGACAGGACCTGCTGTGGCTTTGCAAAATTTTAGCAATGAAACAATCAAACAAATTTTAAATCAATGTGAACATGATCAAACTTTCTATTTGATTGATGACAATTCTACAAATGAATGGTTGAATTTGATACAAAAACAAGTTACAATTACATATGATTGTTCAACACACTCAGTTGAAAAAATTCTAAACAATGGCAAAAAATAAAATAGACAGTTGCTCCTTTTGTGGCAAGACCAAAGAAGAAGTCAACAAACTGATTGCGTCGGAAACCTCCGCCATCTGTGACGAGTGTGTCAGCAAATGTGGCGTCATTCTCGAAGGCGAAACTATCGACAAACACATTGAAGTCACAGACATTGACCCACAAAAGATAAAACAATTTCTAGATGACAGTGTGATAGGACAAGACTCTGCCAAGATGTATTTGGCTGTGGCAGTTTACTTGCACTACAAAAGACTGCAAAATCCAGATGTGCTGGAAAAATCTAATGTGTGCATGATAGGACCCACAGGGTCGGGCAAGACACTCATTGCCAAAACCATTGCAAAATATCTTGATGTGCCTTTTTACATTGCAGATGCCACCACACTGACAGAGTCAGGATATGTGGGTGATGATGTGGAAACTGTGATCTCAAGTCTTGTGGAATCAGCCAAAGGTGATGTGTCACGAGCAGAACGTGGTATTGTGTTCCTTGATGAAATTGATAAAATTGCTCGCAAGTCAGAAAATGTTTCCATCACTAGAGATGTGTCGGGAGAAGGTGTGCAACAGGCACTACTGAAAATCATTGAAGGCACCAAATTGAAAGTGCAGATGAAACGCAATAGAAAACACCCTCAGGGCGAATCCATCGAAGTGGACACATCCAACATACTTTTCATCTGTTCAGGTGCATTTGTGGGCATGGATGAAATCAAAAAAGCAGACAGTGGAGTAGGTTTTCTCAACAGCAAATCAGTCAAAACATTCAATGGTGACATCACCGATGACCACCTCATCAAGTATGGATTGATTCCGGAGTTTGTGGGCAGGATTGGTAACATTGTTGAACTGCACAAACTCACAGTGCAAGAACTTGAAAGAATTATAACACACAGCAACATTTCACCTTTCTTGCAGTATCAACGCATACTTGATACAGAAGACATCGAACTAGAAATTAAACCAGATGCTGTGAAAGCCATTGCTCAAGCATGCCATCGTTCGGACATAGGAGCCAGAGGCATCAAAAACTATTTTGACGCAATCATCAGAGAAACACTGTTTAACATTGTTGAGCTCAAGAACAAAAAACTCAACAAAATCACCATTACCAAACAGAGTGTTGACAAACTTGGCAATCCCAAGTATAATTACAACACATGATCAAACCATTCAACCCAAGAGCAGAATTTACTTCTCAGCACATATCGATTGATGTGCGAGATGGTGACGCCATGAAAGCATGGCGCAAGATGAAAAAGAAACTTGCCAATGCTCGCATACTAGAAGAAGTCAAAGAACGCAGATACTATCTCAAACCATCTGAAATCAAGCGAGAATATAATAAGAGACTCAAGCGACAAGCGGCAAAAAACCGCAGAATCCAGATGCTCAAAGACGGTCTTCTTTAAACGTATGAAAAACATTTCTATCATTGGCGATAGTTGGGGATGTGGAGAATGGAAAGCAAGTCCAGATGGCGGAATAGTTACACACAAAGGCACAGAACATTTTTTGTCAGAGTCAGGATATTCTGTGAAAAATTATTCAAAAGGTGGCGGTTCTGGAAAATACATGTTAGAACAATTGGAAAAATATGATATTAAAAATGAAATCTTGTTAGTATTCCATACAGATTCATGCAGAGACATACGCGATAATCTTGATGTTGCATTACAATATATGCAAAAAAAAAATGTTTTTATTAAGAAGGTTCATGAATTTTTGTTCGCTGAGTGGATCAAGAAGTTTGTGCAAGCAACTAAAAACAGAAATTGTGAAGTAATTTTAATTGGCGGCCATGCAAATTTATATAAAAATGTAAATTTGTTGTTGCCAACAAATATCAAAGTGTTAACACACAGTTGGATTCAAGATATCACAAACACAAAAGTCGGTGATTTGTCCGGACTAGATCGTGATGACTTAGAAGATTTTATTACAAATAAACCAATTGATAGCGATGAACAAAAACAGGAAATTATTGACATCATGACAGAAAAATCAAAAAGACTCTATCTATTAAAACACCACATTCATTTTCCAGACGATCATCATCCAGACAGATTTTGTCATCAAAAACTTTCTGAAAGAATTCTACAATTTATTGGTTGACATTTTGTAAAGACATACTATATTAAATATAGTTGTAGAGTGCTTGAGAGGCTCTACAGCAAATATTAACAACAGTTCGCTTAAGGAGGAACAAACAATGACTAGAACATCTCTATCACTTTTCAACAAACTAAGACCATACTCAATTGGGTTTGATAACGCATTTGACACATGGGACAGATTTTTCACAGACGATTTCAACCTGACATCTGCTGTGACATCATCATTCCCAGCGTATGACATCATCAAAAAGAATGATCATCAGTACCAAATACAGTTGGCACTGGCCGGTTTTTCCCGAGATGACATCGAAGTAGAAGTCAAGGAAAATACTCTTTCTATCCGTTCTGTGGACAAGAAAGAAGATGAAGTTGAAGCAGAAGATGGCTCTGTGATCCACAGAGGAATTGCCAAAAGGCATTTTGAAAGAACATTCACCATCGCTGATGACACCGTGGTCAAAGGTGCTGAACTCAAGGATGGATTGCTTTCTGTTGAATTGGAAAGAATCATTCCAGAAGAGAAAAAAGCCAAATTGATCGAAATCAAATAATGATAGAGGGGGTGGCAACACCCCCTTTTATATTGACAGAAAACACACAGAGTTTATAATTTAAATACAATGATGACACAGAGCGATATACAAGTAGAAGAAAAAGTGAAAATGATCCTGCAAGAACCAGGCAAGTATGCTGTGATCTACTTGAATGATGACCAAACTCCTATGGATTTTGTCGTCAACTCACTGATCAAGCACTTTCAATACAACCAAGAACAGGCAGCCAAAATGACCAAAACCATTCACAATGATGGCAAAGGTGTGGTTGCACTGTACAATTTTGAAATCGCAGAACAAAAAGCCACAGAAGTCAAAGTTGACGCTGTGCAACATGGTCATCCATTGGAAATCAAAGTAGAAGCCGCTTAAATCAATAAAAAAATTAGGGGTTGACTTATTCGCAGTCAGAACTTATAATACAAACAACTATTAACACTTACATTTGAAAGGGTAACAAAAACAAATGGCAAGAAACAAACAATACGTGGTATACACACGCGAGTTTTCCAAAGGTAGAGTAAACTCAAAAGTTGGTGTTTTCATCGACGAAGCTAAAAACGCAATGGACAAAAATGGTAACATCTCAGGTGGTGTAATCAAGTTCAAAAACCTTGCAATGACTAGAAAGACTCCTACAACAGAACTTCTTTCAAGAGGTTATGACTTCAACGTAAGAGTACTAGCAAAAAGCGACTTAGAAGGTGCTAAGTCATTAAGAAACGCTACAATTGATTTATTAGCATCTGCTGGTAAAACAATCATCAATCATCAAGCGGCTTAATTAAATTGCTATCAAGGGCGGTGTTTATTCATCGCCCTTTTTTTGTATCTGTTCACTCAACAATTCTTCAACCAACCTATTATTAACATCAAGACTGAATTCTAAGTAATCAGCAGTCTGCTGAAGTTCATTCAATTTGTTGTACAAATCTTGATTGATCAATGACTGCTGTTCCAACACAGGAATTATTCTAGCATGATGATAGTGATCTGTTAGTTTGATATTGATATACACAGTGATTAAAAACACAAATATTAGTACGATTATTCTGACAACATCGCTCATACAGTATTTAGAATTGGAAAGATTAAAAGATATCTGATCAGTTATTTGGTGGTTTTGACATAGGAACCATCCCAATTGGCAGGTATCAGTTTGGTTTTCATTTCCTTGCAACGTTCGATCCACACATCGTAGTATAGATCCATCTTGCTGTCAAATGTGCCTTTGAGTCGATCACATGCTTTGGCACATGCATCAAACTTCTTGTTCAAGTACAGTTCATGCATTGCATTGTGTTTGATTCTGTGTGCTTCATACTCATCTGTTT
>Ga0208019_1000629_pt1 | contig 19141 bp, 25 predicted proteins | sample CB_VirMetaG_5_FD_184540 | JGI IMG/M metagenome (GOLD analysis project Ga0208019, IMG submission 184540) | Freshwater to marine saline gradient viral communities from Chesapeake Bay - CB_1508_1D Viral MetaG (SPAdes) (version 4) | ecosystem: Environmental > Aquatic > Marine > Coastal | place: USA...
TCTGTGTATCCTGGACCACACCAGCTCCGATGCTCAAAGACCAACAAACACTAGTCAAACCGGATGGGAGAAAATCGTCGGAGGGTTTGAATGGGCAGGCACCTGGTCCCAGGGAGCTTATGACGTTGGCTCTGTGGTCGAATACAATCAGAGCAGCTGGGTAGCGACTCGAACCATCTTAGCATCTGAAACACAAAATCCATCAATCAACACCGGGTGGGACCAAATGGTCAAAGGATACCCGGACACCTCGGCTATCACCTATGCCATCGCACTAGGATAACTTATGTCTGATTTCCAGCGTCAATCATTTGAAGTAGGCAACGGAACCTATACAGCACTCTCAAATGATGCAGTGCTAGTGGGTTTGATGCTCACGAATAAATCAGCAGCTCAGGTCACTGCAACGGTCAAGATTGGCCCGAGCGGCACGACTCGGGAGCTAGTCAAGGATGTTGTTATCCCAGTGGGCTCAGCCTTATCCGCACTGGATGGTAAGATCGTGATGAACGCCAACGACATCATTGAAGCTACTGCTAGTGCTGCTAGTAGTGTCAATATCCATATTTCATTGCTGGAGCTTCCATAATGGCTGGGTATATCGGCACTCGTAGGCAAAACAACTTAGTTAGCCTCACTGGCGCAACTGGGACGATTAGCAGTGATGTGGTGTTTCCTGCTGGGCATGTGATTCAAGTTGTAACTTTCTCGACTACTGCCCAGCCATCACTTAATAATGGAGATGAATTTTCCAGTATACGAAAATCAATTACCCCGTTAGCAACTGGCTCACGTTTAATGATTACTTATTGTTTGGGTCACGTTGGTGCTAGCACTTCTTCTGATATTGGATTGGCCCCACTTAGGTCTACCGATGCGGGATCAACGTTTACAGAGTTCTATACTGGTTCTGGCGGAACTCGTAATGTTATGTTTAGTTATACCAATATCGGTAGTACTCATGGCAGCACTTGCTCCTATACACTGATTGACCCAGGAGTATCTACAACAAAAAGTTCTGCGATTATGTATTCGCTAAAAGTCTATACCAACACAGGCTCTGTTTATATGAATAGGCGAGGTAATGACACAACCAATGCTTCGATATCAACTATCACAATTTTCGAACTGGCAGCGTAATATGTTTACAAAATTCGATGCAATCGTTGCGTTGGTGGAAAATCCTAGTTTTATTTTGGAAGAAGACAATAGTATTACTTGGTTATCAGTTGATAAAACACAACCAACAGAAGCACAAATCCAAGCAAAGATCGCAGAACTAGAAGCAGCAGAACCACTACGCCAACTCAGAGAACAACGCAACCAACTACTCGCTCAATCCGATTGGATGGCAGTGAGCGATAGAACCATGAGCCCAGAGCAAATAGCGTATAGACAAAGCCTTAGAGACATGCCAGCGAATAATCCAGAGGTGGCATTAAATGAAGCTGGTGAATTAATTAATGTTACTTGGCCTATGGAGCCACAATGAGTAATGCACGGAATATAGCGGATATCACTAATGGAGATGATGCCCCAGTTTATGCTTGTAGGGCTTGGGTTAATTTTGATGGGACTTTAGATGAAAATCAGTTGTCTCTTACAACTGGTGAGAATGTTTACATAAGGGATGCTGGAAATGTAAGTTCAGTTCGTTTTAACGGAAATGGAGACTATACCGTAAATTTTGCGACTGCGATGCCAGATGCTTATTATTCAGTATGTGGTAGTGCTGGCTATGGCTCTGGTGGTAGTGGTCGATATTTATCTACTCCAACAAGTAGTGGTTTATCTGACCATACATCATCATCTGTGCGTTTAAACACTACTTATGACTATAATCAAGTGCAAAGTTGCGAACACGTTAGTATCGCCATCTTCCGCTAACCTCAAAGGAACTAAATGAAACTAGCAATTTTCCCCAATGAAACAACCATTAGTGTGCTAGTTCCTGCGCCCAACTGCTCACTTAGTTTTGAAGAAATATGCGCCAAAGATGTACCAACCGGAGTACCCTATCTAGTCATTGACTCCAGCGATTTGCCAGAAGATAGAAGCTTCCGTGATGCTTGGAGCGCAGACTTTTCTAACCCCACTGGCTATGGAGCCTAATGCCGATTATCACCATTGATATCCCCAAGGCCAAAGAGATACGCAAGGAGCAGCTGCGCCAAGAGCGCAAGCCCCTGCTGGAGCAGCTGGATGTTGACTATCTGCGTGCCCAGGAAGCTGGGAATGATACCAGCTCCATTGTGCTCAAGAAGCAGCAACTCAGAGACATCACCAATGCAGTGGATAGCTGCACCACAGTAGAAGAACTCAAAGCCATAAATTGCGAGATTTAGCATGTACATTGGAGCCATACCCACCCCGGCAGCAACGGAGTCTCGCCAGGAATTCACAGCAACTGCAAACCAAACAGTTTTCAGCACCACCGGGGGAACCGTAGGCTACTGCGATTGTTTCTTGAATGGAGTCAAACTGGCTAATAGCGACTTCAGCTTCGATGGAGCTGACGTAACGCTAACCACGGGAGCTGCCGCTGGAGATGTACTAGCGGTAGTGATGCGTCAGGCAGACAATGCCTTAGTTGCGTTGCCGATTAAAGATAGCCAAGGCAACAACGTACTTAGTGAGGCGAATAATGTTGTGAGCCTTAGTAGTAGTGTTGTTATGCCCCCAGGCTCAGTTATTGAGCAATTCATGTCTCCATGTGATGGCAGTAGTATTATTGTAAAAAGCGGCACATATACAATGCCAACTGTTACAGCATCTCAAACAATCAGCACTACTGTTGTCGATGTTAGTGGGGCAACAATAACATACACTCCCCCATCATACGCCAAAACTGTGATTTACACGTTTGTAATGATGGTCGCACCAGTAGATTCAAATAACAACCTTCAGTTCGCCTTATTTGTTGATGACGTTGAGGTGACGAAGGCCAGAATGGGGGTAGCGGCTGATACTTATCTGACAAATAAATACTTAGTCCAGTGGCCTTTCCATATTGGAGGCACATCAGATGCTACTACTGGAAGATTTTCTTCATGGACTAACGGGAAAGAAATAAAACTTAAAACTAGAGCTTACCTTGATTCTCATGAGATGAAATTACACACAACAGACGTTTGGGATGGTGGAGCAACAGACCAATTTTCAATGCCTATTATTGGCATCACTGCTTTAGCTTAAAACGCCCCAGTGAACACCCTCGTAATAGTAATTTTTCTGTTAATCGTCTGGGCAGCAATAAAATGAAAGGTTGCAAATGGATATCGAGTTGATCAAGGAACTAAGCAACCTCGGAGGTCTTTTCATTGGTTTGCTGGGAGCTGGCTACTATATCAAGTGGCTCAGCCAGCAGCATCGCGACGAGCGTCAGCAGCTCCTCGAGCATGACCGGGAAAATGACAATGCCCTCAGATCACTATTTGAGAAAACCCACACCGAGTACATGGCATCGCAGACCAGGCTCAACGAGACCCTGGGTGCGATCAATATCACGATTGCCGAGCTGAGATCGGAAATCAAACTACACCATAGCCTAAAATGATGAAGACCACGTTCCTAGTGGTTGCTCTCGTTGCCTTTTCTTGTCTCCCTCCTCCCTCACCAGCTGCTGAAAAGCAATTAGACTACCCGACAGTTTACCTCATGCAATGGGTTGCGGATTGTGCAACCAGGCTCCATCAGATTCTTTTGCAGCAAGGGATGCATCCGATGCTTTCACAAAGGGAAGCAGGGCTGCAGTGTTCCTGCGTGATCGATGGCTTCCGTAGAAACTATAGCCGAGCAGATGTCGAGAGCATGACACTCGAGGATCGAGGGCTATTCGCAGAATATTTTGCCAAACAATGCTTAGGGATTCGCGATGATCTTAGCAACGAATCAACGAGTTTCAGACCAGCTGATCGATTATATCAAACAAGCGGAGGGCTTCCGGTCACTGGCTTATGAATGCCCAGCCGGGAAGCTGACGGTAGGCTATGGGAAAAACATCGAGGATCTCCCAGGGCTCACCGAGGAGCAAGCCAGCGTCATCTTGCAAATGGACCTGGTGATTGCAGCGAAGGAGGTCGACACCTTTGCGCCAAAAGACATAGGGCCAAATCGACGAGCTGCTCTGACTGCAATGGTTTTTCAGCTCGGGATGCCAGCAGTCAAGAAATTTAAAAAGATGCTAGCAGCCCTCGAGCAGGGCAACTGGCTCGAGGCAGCTGATCAGGCAATGGATTCCAAGTGGGCTCGGCAAACCCCGAGCCGGGCCAAGTGGGTGGCAGAGATTCTTAAAACAGGGGAAATGAATGGCTGAATTTGTTGATCTATTCAATAGCGCAGTTGACTCCGGGATGCTGGAAATTGCTTTCATCATGGCAGGACTCCCAGCTGGTGCGGTAGCAGTAAGAGCATACAAAAAACGAAAAAAAGCAATCGATGCCGAAGCAACTAGTTCCTCTCAGGATTGATCCCGGCTTTGCCGATGGCACAGACTATGAGGTGGGTCCGAGGTGGGTTCGAGGGAACCTAGTCCGCTGGCATGAGCGCAGGTTAAAACCTTGGAAGCCTTGGAGGTATTTGATCACCGAGACCTTATCTGGGCAATGCCGAGGGATGCACTTCTGGCAAACCAACAACGGGGAACGTTATCTAGCAATTGCGACTCCGAGCCAGATCATCGTCATCCAGATCCGCAACAATAAAGTCTATGACATCACTCCAGCCAGTGGACTAAACACCAGCAACACCTTTAACCTGGGCAGCGGATATGGCTCGGGGTATTACGATGGTTCGTATGCCTATGGGCAATCGCCTGGAACTAGCCAAAGTCAGTTCATCTTTACGGATCATGCTCGATGGTCTATTGACAACTGGGGTGACCTCCTACTGCTTTGCAAAGAGGGAGATAACCAGATCTGGTCCTACAATGCACTGACTCCTTATGACACCGCTGCAGCGCAAACAGACACCACAGCAGATCTGACAGCAGGCTCCTACATCATCACCACCGATGATACAACCAAGTATGTAGTCAATGCTCAGGTCACAGGCACCGGGATCCCTGCTGGTACAATTGTCAGCTCGATCGATGCCAATGCTGGAGAAGTGACACTGGATCAGCCAGCAGCTCAGACCTTAACAAATACCACGTTAACGATCAGCCCGGTCAAGGCAATGGAGGTGATCACCACCAATGCGGATCCGATTCGGGCTCGATCAATTGTGGTTACTGCTGAGCGATATCTTTTGCTGATCGGAGCCAATGGCAATTCCAGGGAGCTGCTCTGGAGTGGGCAGGAAGATTACCAGGATTTTGATGTCAGTGCGCTAACGTCCGAAAGTGGATCCCTCCAGGTGCAAACCAAGGGATTTTTGATGTGTGGGAAAAAAGTTCGTGCAGGCATCCTTATCTTCAGCTCCGTTGACGTGTCGCTCCTCTCCTACGTTGGAAGCCCATTTTTTTATGGGATCGAGACACTAGCTACCGCTTGCGGCCCGGTCAGCTCCGCATCAATTCAGCAGGTTGCCGAGACCACGGTGTGGCTTTCGGCTGATGGCTTCTGGCGATTTGATGGTAACGTGTCCAGCTTGCCTTGCTCAATTCTCGAATCCTTCCTCTCAGACATCGACATCCAGCAAAGCACCCTGGTGAGCGGTGGGGAGATCCGCGAATTTGGAGAGGTAGTCTGGTTCTATAAAAGTAAGGATAATCCGGAAAATCGTTGCGATAAATACATTCTTTGGGGCACCCGAAATAACACCTGGAGCATGGGCTCCCTGGCTCGGGATGCTTACCTAGCCGAGGAAGCCTTCACCTTTCCGGTTGCGGTAGGGCCAGATTCAAACGGAGATACTCGAGTCTATGCCCATGAGGTGGATCGCTCCGATGCACTCGATGGCACAGTCGAGTGTTATGCCGAAACCGGAGCATTCCAGATTGGCAATGGTGATCGACTCACAAAGATTACCAGGGTTTGGCATGACCTCGAGCGAGAGGGCACTGCCATTGGCTTCCCTCAATTCACCTTCTTCCTCTCCCCCTCTGCAGATTCTGACGAGACCACCAAGGGGCCATTCAGCCCGAGGGCTACTGGCAAGATCGATGTGCGTTTCCAGGGCAGGCAAATGAGAGTCAAGCTCTCAGCTCCAATCAGCAACGAATGGAGCCTGGGTCAGCAGAGGCTCGAGATCCAGCCTGGAGGGACTCGATGATTCTAGGCACTCCCCCAGATCGATACGATAGAAACTGGTTCAGCAGAGCTTTTGACCGATTAAGCAATGATCTACGCAATCGCTACAGCAAGGCTGCAGACCTCGAGCTAGGCTCCAATGGGTTGATCATCACCAGCCCAAACGGGACCAGGTATAAAGTCGAGGTGGATAATTCTGGCACTCTTTCAACTACGGCAATCTAGATGGCAACTGAAACGGTCAACGTCAATAATGTGCCTGCCTGGGCAAAACCCCAGGTGCAGGCGATCTCGGGCTTTGCGAACTACTACACAATGCAGCGCCCAGATGGATCCTACTATTCGCCTTCAACGCTGACTCAAAACTTTGGCAACATCCGAGGGGGATACTCAGGCGTTCAGAATGCGTTGCAGAGTGGCACTGGTTATCAGCAATTCACACCAGGTCAACCATTCGGCTACCCTACCTATCCTGGGCCACTGAGTGGCTTCCAATATGGAGGGATGTACCAGCCTCAGATGAGCCCATTTGGGTTCCCCAACCAGAACCAATACAACCCTTACAACCAACCAGCTCGACCAGTTCCCGGGACCACCGAAAGATTTACGACCACCGACACCGACACCACATCGAGGCAAAACGCAAACTCGGGGAGATCCCCCATAGGGGTCGATTATGGCCTGCTAGCAGATTCGCCTACCAGCTCTCGAGGAGAGGGGAGGTCTGCTGCCTGGTGGGGTAGTGATGACGATGATGATGATGATAGCGACTCAGGCAGTGGCTTAACAACTGGCAGTGGGGATTCTCTAACAGAAGATGATGAAGATGATGATGACGGGAACTTTTTTACAGATGCCTGGGATTCCTTCACCGACTGGTTCAGTGGTGATGATGATGAAACAGATACAGAGCAGGGCAGTGGCTTAACCAACACTGGTGGAGATGGGCAATCTTATGATGAAAGCCAAAATAACCAGCTTCTGAATGATGATGAGGATGCAGGGACTCTCCCGGAGGGGGTAGTCCCTGGTCAAGGGAATAACAATACCAACAATAACAACAACAATAATGATAGTGGTAGTGATAGCGGATCCAACCAGCAACAGCAGCAAAACCAGGGAACTCTCCCAGGTAACTACTTAACTGCTGATCAGCTCCAGAATTTTCTCTCTGAGAATTTCATTGATCCAAACAACGTCAACCCCACTCCATTCAGCTCATATACTCGTCAGCGTTTCGCGGCACCCTCTGATTTGACGCAAGCAGCTGAGGCTCAGCTGGCAAATCAATATGGCACCAACATGAGCGAAGCGTACAACCAGCTTCGCTTTCTATCCCAGGGTGGATCTGCTTTTGGAGGGAACCCTCAAGGTGCGACTAACTACACGTCTGCAGTCAATGCCAATCCTTTGAGCTTTGCAGCTGCGAATTTTAGCCCAGTGCAAACGCAAGCCGGGAGAACCTTCAGCACCAACACCTTCACCCCGGTCACTGCTCTCGGCCCAGATGCCTACCAGACTCGCCAGTTTGATGCTATTCAAAATTTCCAGCCTGCCAATCGCACTGCAGCCCAGGGGTATGATTCGCTGACATACAACCCCACCAGTTTTGGCAATGCAACTCAGAACCTAGCAGATTCGCGAGACTATCAGCGAGGGGATAGCTTTGCAGCTCAGGTCAATGAGCGGATGAACCCCTACACAGACCAGGTGATCACAAACACGATTAATGACCTCAACGAGGCACGTCAATTAGCAGACCAACAGGTCTCAGACCAGGCCATTTCTCGGGGATCTTTCGGAGGGTCAAGGCAGGCACTACTCGAGTCTGAAAATTACGACAAATACCTCCAGAGTGTAGGAGATACCTCTGCGAAGCTAAGAGCATCCGGATATCAGCAAGCAGCAGATCAGGTTGCCGCAGATGCAGCTCAGCGATTAGGGCTCACTGCTGATAGCTTTGGCCTCTCTCAGCAGCTCGGCACTCAGGGAGCGTTGCAGGGTCAAAATCTAAGCGCATCAGATATTCAGAATGCTCGAGGGCTCAGCGCACAATCGAATTTGCAAGCTCAGCAACTTGGAGCGCAATCGGATCGAATGCGTGACACCTTGACCCAGGAAGCGGCACTGGCTGCTCAGCAGGCGAATTTGCAAGCTGGGCTGCAAGGTCAGGATCTGACAAGCCGCAGCTCACTGCAGGCACAAGACCTCACTGCCAACTCGAGGAACTTGTACAATCAGCTGATGATGCAAGGAGGGTTGCAGAATCAAAACCTCACCGCTCAGGATCTAAGCCAGGCTCGAGCCCTGGGTGCTGATAGCTATCAGCAGGCTGCAAACAACCAGCTGCAAAGCTTGCTAGCAGCTCAGGGACTAGGTGCCCAATCGCTCAATAACATCAATAACATCAATGCTGGTCTGATCAACCAGGCCAATGCGTTGAATGCTCAGGGAGCCTTGCAAGGGCAATCCCTCGGGGCACAAAGTCAACTCGCGTTTGCCAACCGAGAGTTGGAAGCACAACGCCTGGCTGAGGCCTACCGACAAAGTGCAAGAGGACAAGCGATCGATGCCAGCGGCATGATGGGTACGATCGGCAACCAGATGGATTCTCTGCAACGTCAGCAGATCATGGATCGACTAGCGGCAGGAGGAGCGCAGGACCAGAGGAACCAGCAGGATCTTGATTTCATGTTCCAGGAATTCCAGCGTGAGCTTGGCTACCCAGGTGATCAGGTCAACTTGCAGACTTCAGCGATTAGTCCAGCAATCGGAAGTGTGCAACAGAAAACAAGTCCACTCTATCCAGGTGGAGGAGGAGGGAACCCTCTCTTCCCAGCTCTGGGAACCGGGCTGCTAGCATATGGCCTGGGCATGAACCCCTATGCGGCAGCTGGGCTCGGTGCCCTCCAATATCTCTCAAATAATAATGGGAGCAATCCTCTAGAATGGTTGGGTCTCTGATGAATATCTTCGACACCAAATACATGCAGCAGTTCTCCGCGACAGAAAAACAAATGGTCGCGGAGATGCTGAAGCAATACCAGGCAGCTCAGCAGAGCGGTAACGCTCAGCAAGCTGCTGTGCTAGCCCGGAGACTAGAGCCTTATTCTCGGCAGTTGATGCAGATGAGGCAGGCTGATCAGATGCAGCGCAGGCAAGAAGCTTTTCAGCAAAAAAACCAAGGGCAATTTGGGATGCCCGAAGAGGCAATGGTCTTTAACCAGAAGCAGCCCACTAGTGTTACTCCGCTCGAAGATGATCCGGTGCCTCGCTATCAAAGCAGACCCGGGGCAATGGACCCAACGAAGCTGATCCCTCAGCTCGGATCCTTGCAGCAAATGAAAGAAAAGATCAACCAAGGGCCGTTGGCTAGAAACCCCTTGGACGCACAAACGACCCCACCTCCAACACAAAACGCAACAAAACGCCCATTTGATTTTGGCATTCCTTCGCTCCTGGAAGATCCGCAAAAAGATCCGCGATCAATCGCGGAAGCTGGCGCGGATAAATCTGCACCTGGATTCCTCGAGGGCTTGCTTGGCTCGATGCCGAATTTTGATGTAAGCAAACGAGGTGCGTTGATGGCTGCAGCTCAGCTATTCAATAATCCTCAATATGTGCGAGATCCCAAGGATGCAAAAAGTCCGATGCAAGTCCTCGCGCAGGCTGGTCTCGGATACTTCCAGGGAGCTGAAAAAGAAAAGGAACTAGCAAAGCAACAAGCAGCACAAGATGCCTTGGCTAAGTTGGAGAAACAAAAGTCTCAGGCTGAGATCCTCAACATCTATTCCCAGATCCGGGAGCGCAATGCGAAAGCAGCTCCTACTCCGGTGCAGCTAGCTGAGCGAGAAAAACAAGTTCGAGCCATTGCGGAGATGAGAGGCCTGGATGAATCAGCAACCTTGGCCTTGATCAGCGCAGCCAATACCCCAGATGACAAAGGGGTCTACCCATCACTGCTAGATGTTTATGGCAAGATCGATTCTCTCGGCAAGCCGCAAGCCACTCCCCGGGAAAGCTACCCGGAGCTGAGTGCAGACCAGCTCAGCCAGCGCAGAACACAAATGAATCAGCTTGGCAGTGAACTGGGACTTCCACCTACGGTCATCACTGCATTGGAGCAAGCGGCAATCACACCGGACCAGCTTGGCAAATATTCTTCCCTCACAGAACTGGGCAACCTGGCTCGAGGATTCAAACAAGAGATGGGAGAGGTGCCACTCCCGGGAACAGAGCAAGCTCTGAACGATAAGCTGGCATCCAGTTATTTGTCTGAGGCTGATAAGCAGCTGGTGAGAACCAGCCTCAAGGAGGATGGATTCTCAGCTGCGTTGCAAACGATCAAAGTGCTGCAGGAAAAGAAATTCGAGAAGGGGGTCAATGGTGGGTTCATCGTCCAGGGTGAGGTAGGCAAGGTCGAACCTGGTAATAGAATCGGAAGCAAGCAAGGGGATATCACCGAGATCATCCCGGAGAGTAATGCTGAATACAAAGAGCGAGTAGGAGCTGCTGAAACTGTGCAAGCTCTCGACACCCTGATCACGGTAATGGCTCGAGACTACACTGCAGATGATTTTGGTCGAGTTGATAAGTTCTTAAATGTTTTTGAATCTGATGAGAATTATGCTCAGTTTGCAGTCAACTACACCCAGATCCTGATGAGCCTCAAGGATACCTACGCATTAGGCGCGATCACGGGTCCAGATCTGGATTTGTTGCAAAACATCATCAAGGATCCTCGAAACTTGACTACGGGAGAAGGGTACTACCAATTCCTAACGACTGCACAGACTGTTCGCAACAATATTTATGGCAAATATGCCCGAGCAGCTGAGCGATACAACTATGATGCAGATGGCTGGTTTGCCAAGCACAAAGCGGCAGATGATCGGATCAATGCCAGAACTCATCCTAGCCTGAGATACGACACAAAGCGCAAAATCTATGTGCCAGTGACTCAGGGGATCAGCTCATCACCAGGCAACCCGGTTTACAGTGATGAAGTTCGCAAATATGGGGTAGGGGGATAATGGATTACAATCAGCTGCTGAAGGATGTCACGACACTCCGGAAGAATGGCGCACCTGAGCGAGTCATCAAGGAATTCCTGCGCCAGAATGGAGCTACTGAGGAAACGCTAGCGAAGCACCTAGCAGAGCAGGAAACCGATAATCCAGGGAAGGAGGTGATCCAATTCTTTACTGGAGTAGTGCGTGATCTGATTGGTGGATACACCGCTGAATTCGGGGATGAGCTGGAAGCTACCACCTCCGCAATGGGAGGTGCCCCCAGGTCTGGTCTCGATGCTGTGATCAAGATGCTCCAGCAGCCTAGTGGTCCAGATCCAGAGAGAGTGCAGGCGGAACGCAATCGGATCGATCGGGAGCGTCAAGAGTTTACTCGAGAGAATCCAATGACTTCCCTCGGGTCTCAGATCGCAGGAGGAATTGCTGGTGGCATGACCGCAAGCCGAGCCATGCGAGGGGTCGCGCCTAATATGACCAGGGCAATCGACCCGGTCAAAGGGCAACCAGTGAGGAACTTTGCCAGGCGCACTGGAGAAGCAGCAGTAATTGGGCCTCCAGCAGCTGCGCTTACCGCTGCAGGGATGTACAACCGAGATCAGGATCCTACCGGAGCTGGTCCAGTGCCTCCGATGATGGAAGCGGCAACCGATGCTCTAAAGTTTTCACCAACTGCCGGGGTAATCGGACCAGCTGGAGAGATGGCAATCAAGCGAGGAGCTGGGTCCATCGATGCCATTCGCAGGATGCTAGGAGGAGGGGCACCACCGAGACCACCTCGGCAACCTCCGGGTCCAATGGCTAGTGATTACGATGCAAATTCAAAAGGGCTCGAGTTAACTGCGCGGAGCCTGGAAGCCGATGGGCTGAAAATCCAGGCTGCTCGAGATGAGGTCAACAGGCAGGCTAGAATTTCTGGGCCTGATGATGTGATGCTGATGGATGTGGCAGGCGAAAACACCACTACCCTGGGCAGAGCCTTCGCAGACAATGTAGGGACCAGGGGAGCCTCAATCGGACCTCGAGTAGTTTCTGATCGACAAGCTCTCCAGGGGTCCAGGCTGCAGCAAGCTCTCCGCGAACCAAACACGCAAGGGCTCCCTCCAGAGCTATTTCAGCGGAGGATGCAGGAAATCAGACAAGGCCAGCTGAGCAATCAATATGATGAGCTGATGCCGATGGAAGTCGAGGGGGTGCAGTTGCGCCAGATTGTCGATCGAGATCGATCAGGCAAGCTGATCAACTCCTATGAGGATGCAAGGATTTTGAGGCAAGATGCCCAGGATCCAAGTCGACCGGATCCAGGTCCATTCGAGGCACCCTATACGCTCCGCAAAGTCCAGATGATGAAAGAGATCATGGACGAAGAGATTGGCAAATCCACCAACATGGCATCTCCGAGCTTTGCTGGTAGAGAGAGAGGATCTGCAGTGGGCTCCCTGCAATCAGAGATGCTGGACCAGGTGGATCGAGCAGCCCCTGCTTTTGCGAAGGTCCGAGATTTATATTCAAAGACTTTCCGATTAGGTGAGAGGGTTGAGGAAGGTGCGGTGGCCTTCAAGAGAGGCACACCGCAACTGATCCGGGAAGATCTGCAAAAGATGTCACCAGCTGAGCAGGAAGCGTATCGAGCTGGATTCATTGGTCAGTTTGACGCGATGGTCGAAAGGCTCACCAATGATGCAATTGGCGATTCGGGAGCCCGAGCAGCGGATGTGGCTCGAAGGCTCCGCAACGATAACATCAAACGCATTGCTGCAATCTTTGGATCCGCTGAGAACTTCGAGATGTTCCGCCAGAAGCTTGCTATTGAGGTCTCGAGGTCTAGAACCACCCGAGGGATTGTCGGCAATAGTACGACAAATCGACAAGGCCTGGCGAGTGATATGCTAGCGGAGCCTAATGAGTTCGAGCAGCTCAGCACAATGATTGATCGAGCCAATCCTAACGAGCTGCTACGTCAGGCAGGCATACGCGAGAGAGCAAAGAACCTGCGCCAGATCGGAGATCAATTCGCTCCCCGATTCTTCGCACCAGGTCAGGCCAATGTGCTTGGCTTGCTCGATGATGTGGAAGCCTACAAACGCAACTTGCCTCTCTTCAATCGCAATCGAGGGGTAAGAGGATTTGGTCTCAGCTATGGACTAGGTCGAGGATTCTTGGAGGATGAATGAGACAAAAGTTAGAGATGCAAGGGCTCCTGGAGGAGCGAGAGGCACCAGGGATCCCAGAGGCACTAGCAGGGGCAGTGGCTCGAATGCGTGGAGGTGGGCTGCTGGCTGAGCTGATTGATCCCCCGGAGCTGAATCAACCAGATCCAACGCTGATCATGGGGCCAGAACGCCAGAGGAACTTCGAGCGTTTCTTCCAGGATTCCGTAGTCCGGGATGAAGATGGGGAGCCCGTGATTGTCTATCATGGGACAAAGGCAGACTTTGATAGATTTGACAATGATTACCTGGAATCTGCTACCCCAAGCATTCCCTCACACCTTGGATTTTTTTTCACTGAAAATCCAAGAGTGAGCAATCACTTTGCTGGAGCGGATTTACGCAAGGTGGTAATGGATCAAACCACACCTGGAGGGAGGAACATTCCTGCCAACTTGAGGCTCAATAATCCTTATGTGCTAGAGAGTCAGATACCGGAGGGAGCCACACAAAATTGGATGGACAAGCGTTACACAGATGCTTACGAGCTGCTCTATGGTTTGCACTTAGGGGGGTGGCCCAAGCCCAGACCTAAAACAGGGGAGTATGCAGATGCAGAGGAGGCAGCGAGGAATCTGCAAAAGCAGCTCAAAGGCCAAGGGTATGATGGCATCATTTTGCGAAACACTTTAATGGATAGCGAAAGCCCTAACGACCCTAGCGACCACTACATCATCTTTGACCCAAAGCAAGCCAAGTCTATTTTCAACGATGGATCGTATGACCTCGATGATGATAATTTCATGAGCCAGCTAAGAAGAATGAAGGGATTACTCGAGGGATAATCGACACGATATGAACACGAAACGACGACATTGGTGGTAGGTCACTAGCAAACACGAAAAAGCTCTCGAGCCCAGATTCTGCATGGGGTAGCAAACCCGACAGAGCTATTGATTTGTATCGTGCTGTAAAGTATAAAGAATTGGTAGATATTCGGCAGGATATTAAGCGTAAGTCATTGATTTCGTTGGCTCCCCAAGCTGGACTCGAACCAGCGACCCAATGATTAACAGTCAGTAATAACAGTAGATAAATACTGGGATTGCAGGTAGGCTGGACACGTTATAACACGAAACGATTTTGGACACAAAAAAGCCCGGGTCACTCACTAGGAATGCCCGGGCTCCAGGGTTAGGGGTTAGGCTAGTTTTTGTTATAGGTTAGAGGGGTCTTTCCTGCAGCTTGAACTAGCTTGCCTCTACTTTCTTTTTGAATAATTTCTTTAAAAATTTGATATCTTCCTTAGACCCAAAGAACCAAGCCTTAGGCCCAGCCTTGGTCCCAGAAACTAGCAACAAATATTCAAAAGAAACTCCCCCTAGTTTTAGATTCCAGCGTTGCTGGCCTCCTGGTTTTGATATGTTTTCTGCATATTTCTGCAAAAAATCTATCATTTCTTTAGTTGCTTTTGTGGATCTTTTCATAACTCTCCTTTTAGTTGCACCAGGTGACTTTGCGTACCCTTGGTTGAATTAACACTTGCGTGTAGGGCTCGATCAACCCATAGAACGTCCCATCCTTAGTACCTACCTTCCAAGCTTTGTCCGATCGAGAATATCTCTGTTTATACAGAATCGTCTGTAAGCTAGCTTCAATGACTTCACCAGGGTTGTCGATGTACCACTCGAGAAGTCGAAAAGGCTCCCCAAACTTTACAGCAGATAAGGGCTTCCTCGATTTGAAGTTGTTGGTATCCATCACACCTCCTGCACATAGACTTTGAACCTCGGAGAGAAGTACCTCTCTCTCTTGACAAAGGCGTGAGGTTCGACTGCATCGATGGTGTGGCAAGCGTACTTATCCTTCTCTTCAACAAAGTCATCCTTGACAAAGATATCACCCGTGAGGTGACCAGATGGGCCAGCTACTACTCGGAAAGGCTGGTCCTTATGCACATCTTTGAGTGCAGTGATTTTCGTCCAATTATTCATCTTCGTTTCCTTTGAAAAGTGAGCCCACAATATTTACATCGCAGGACAATATATTTTTTGAGTTTGCCTAGTTCGGTGGCCCGGTCACCGTTGCAAGCCGGGCACTGATCACCAGACATTGACTGCACCATCGAGATCAGTCTCAGCCTCATCAAAATAAAGCTTCGTAGTCTCTAAGCTGGTGTGTCTCATCAATCGCTTGATCTGCAGGGCATTGCGTCCGGAGTTCGCCAATTTTGTGCAGTAGTAGGCTCGGAAGCCATGCAAGGGCTTGATCCCCTGGATGCCTAATTTGTCCTGGATCCGCTTCATCGATCGTGAGAATTCATGGATTGAATTCCATTGCCAACCAAGGACATATTCATCCTTGTCTCGATCTTTACAATGATCCTGGATGTAGCAAAGCAAGGGCTCTGGGATTGGGATAGTCTTGGCTGCTCGGCCTTTGACTACATGCCCTCGAGATTCATCATCTGTGATTAGGATCCGATTTGTTTTCAGATCCACGTCACGCCACTTGAGATGCAGCAGCTCCGCTCCTCTGAGCCCGGTGTAACGCAAAAAGCTAATCGCTCGGAGAGTGAACAGATAATGCGCTCGACGATCGACTCGAGCCTTGACGAGCTGCTCGAGACAATACGCTTCCAGCCTTGTAATCTCCTCCTCTGAATAAGCCCGGATGGTCTTGACCGTAGGCTTATACATTTCCACGTCTACCACAGTGGTGCTGGTTTGCTTGGCATACCAGATTGCGAACCTACGCACTGATCGCAGATGAGAGTTGACAGAGGTCAACCTCATGCGCGACTTCAGATTGTTCTTCAGATTCACAATGCAGGAGTAGTCGAATTTCTGGCACTTCTGCGCTCGAAGCAAATCAAGAGAGATCTTGTAGTGCTTGTAAGTGCGCTCGGTGCAATCCGCTTCAATGACAGAGAGGAACCGATCAATCCAGCTAGACACCGAGCAAGGGGTCTTGTTGGATTCCGGTTGTTTAGAGTTGTAAAGCTCCTCGAGAATGATTGATTTTTTTGAATCAGATCTTGATTTCCCAACAAGCTTGGCTAGCTCGGCAAAGGTGCAGAGCTGGAGGGTTTTGATGGACCCATCGTCCATCCGATATTTGCCAACATACCGCTCCTTGGCAGGCTGCTCGGCAATACGAACCACTACACGTCCCATTGGAACCCCATAGTTTTTGGTCGCAATTCCCCCCACCCCAAAACGGGTGGGCTAGTCACACCATGTGACCAGAACCAAAAACTATAAAGCCAATGGTTGATTGATCAAGATTTTTTAGGATTATGATTGATTTTTTTTCTCTAGTAAATCAAGCAAGCGTCGAATGTAGACATCCTGGTTCTTGATCGTTTCCTGCAATTCTGTGATATTTCTTTTAAAATGTTCAATTATGTCAGCAGCTTGGTGGCTGCTTTGGGGGGTATATGGGGGGGAACCTAGTTCTTCTAGGGCTTTGTTGATATTGGCAATGCGATAAGTATTGTTTTTGATTTGATAGGATAGAGCTTGGGGAGAGACCCCCATTGCTTCAGCGAGATTCTTCTGATTGATATCATTAGCTTTTAGGTGTTCACCCAGGGAAGTCTGCATATAGTTGTGCATATCGTGTTTTTTGATGTTCATACATAAAATTTTGATTTTTGTTGATTAATAAACTTGGGTTTAGATAATTACCTTGCCTGGGGGGCAAACTCATTCACATATGGACGTGAAGGCAGGAAATCACAATGAGATCTGACACTCTTGTTATCCTTAGTAATCCCCCCGGGTTCCTCCCTAGTGACGCTGGGCTACAATTTACTAACGTTGTAGATGATAGCTCAGCAACCCCACTTCTTTTCATCTTCCAAAAAAATCAAATGATCTGCAAACACTGCAATGCGGTGTGTCGCAGAGAATGGCTGACCCAAGAGTATTGTTCGCACTCCTGCAAGGATAAACAATACCGGGCCAAAAAAATGGCAGAGGTCTCCCATACTCTCGAGACATCAGGCTACTCTGAAAGCATCAAGCGTTACCTCAAGGCTGGAGGGAAGGTCCAAAGACTACCTCCGGAACAACCACCACCTAAGTGGGAATACTTAGCAGAGTTCTACGATGATGATCAAGTTGCGCCAATATAATCAACAAATTTTCGTTGATGTATCAAAGAAATCGTTACAAAAGCAAAACCGAGTCCAAGGATCCAATTCTGAAAACAGTTTGGTCCGAAGATGAGGGGTGGCTTTACTGGAGTCGCAGACTTCAAAAGTATGTGAAGGAAGAAACATGGCTACTGGAAAACCCAAGTGGGCAAGCTTTGAAGTTCAAGGCAAGTCCAAGGATGGAATCAGAGCCCTCATCTGTGGAGACGAGGGTGCAGGAAAAACGTATCTCGCTGATGGAGATGCTGAGGGCAGGCTCCTCGACCTAGATGATGGAGCCAAGTTCTATAACATCCCGAGGATCCCGGCAATGGATTGGGATGCAAACACCTTATATCAGTTCCTTGACGCTTTCATTGCCGAGCCAGTGGGGAATCTGCACATCGACACCCTGACTTCCTTAGTCAGGATTCTGACTGAGGAGGTTTGCAGAAAAGAGAAGGTCACCGAGCTGAGGAAAGTGCCCTGGGGAGGTGGGCAGGATGCTCTTTGTGATGAGATCAAAAAGCAGCTGCTCAACAGGTTAGACCAGATCGTTCGCAAAGGGCACCACGTCATCATGTATGGGCATAGCCGATACAAGGTGGTTAAGGATCCGAGCCTGCCTGAGCATGAGCAAGCGCAGGCCAGGCTCCATCAGAAAGCTCAGGATCTCATCGCGGAGTGGGTAGATCTCTGGGGCAACCTATCGCTTGAAAAGTCGAGTGATGGAGATGGTGGGGTAACCAAGACGCAAACTCGGGTGATGCATGTCACCGAGTCTGCAGACATCAAGGCCAAGAATCGGTTCGCTCTGAAGGAGCCCATTCTCGATCCTACCTGGCCTGGCATTTTTAAACTTATAGGAGCCAAGTGAAAAGATACTTTAAGGACATTCCCATGCCTACGGGGAATGCCGAGAGAGTCGCTAATATCCTTGCTAAGCAGTTTGAGGTTTACAAGGAAATGAGCATCCGCAATTTCGAGAAAAGCCTAGAGCTGCAATCAACGATCATGTTGGAGGAATCTGCAGCAATCGCCCAGGTTTGGGAAGACTATGTTGACTATGTAAAGGAGCATAATGAAAGGACTTGATGAGATGATATTGGCCTGGGATGAAAACCTGGGAGGTAGTGGTTTGAAAGCAGGCAATCACAGTGTGAAAATCACAGACATCATTGTGGAACCGGAAAGAGATGGGGAAAAACAGATCCGATTGGTTTTTTCCAATAACTACGGGAGCTACAACCAATGGGCAACCTACGCTCATGCCGATAAGGAGCAAAGCTGGAAGGTCCGCAAGGGCAAGGAGCTGATCATGAAAATCCGCGACACTCTCGGGGTGGTCAACACAGATTTGACGCTGCTCAAGCTAGCAGAAGCACTCTGCGAAAAGCCCTTGGCAATTGCTCTCCGCAAGAATGGAGAGAAGGGCAACGGTTATGATCGGCTGGTGATTGAGGAGATTGCAGCAGAGGTCGACAAACTCCCACCAATGCCAATGGCGACTCCACAACCTGAGCAGAGGGAGAATCGATTCCAGTGAGAAGATTTCGACCTGCTGAGGTTCGTTGGGGCCAAGAGCATGAAGAATGGTTTGTCCTGGCTGGTATACCCATCCACTGGGCTCAGAAA
>Ga0208019_1000630_pt1 | contig 19141 bp, 30 predicted proteins | sample CB_VirMetaG_5_FD_184540 | JGI IMG/M metagenome (GOLD analysis project Ga0208019, IMG submission 184540) | Freshwater to marine saline gradient viral communities from Chesapeake Bay - CB_1508_1D Viral MetaG (SPAdes) (version 4) | ecosystem: Environmental > Aquatic > Marine > Coastal | place: USA...
GGCAACTAAAATCCGGGTGCCAGTCCGGCAACCACATCCGCCGCATGACGTACGTCGCTGCCGACATAATACCGCATCGTCGTGCTGATATCATCGTGACGCATCAGGAGCTGAAGAACCTGAGGCATGACGAGTCGCGACCAGCGGACGCCGAATGATCGCCTCAGGTCGTGAGCACTCGCTGCCTTGCCGCTTGCGTTGACGATCACGCCAGCGGCTCGCCCTACCTCACTGATTCGCTTGCTCGCGAAATCCATCACCTGACGCTCGCTGTGTGCTGTTCTCCGCTTGCGTTTCGGCCAGTGCAGGACTTTGCCCGTCCGTAGCTCTGGCGGCGTCCTGCGGAGCCACTGTGCCCAATCAGGCGTGATCGGCAGCAAGTGATCGTCGCCGTCTTTGTTCGAGTCGCCGGGGACAATCAGCCACGGCGTCTGGCCGCTCAGGTCGATGTGCAGCGTGGCGGGATCGTCCCAGCTCAGAGCGATCGCCTCGCCAAGCCGCAGCCCGCTGAGCCACAGGCACCGCAGGTTCCGTCGCCACTGTCTCGCGTCCGGAAACCCGCGAGTCGCCCGCAGCATGGCCGCGAACTCAGCCGGATCGATCGCCCTGCCCTTCCCGCTCGACTTGCGACCGCTCTTACGCTGTCGCGGGATGCGTGGGGCTGCCGGCAAAATCCCGACGTCGACTGCCCACGTCAGAGCTGCCTTCAATCCACCGAGTCGGCTCCTGACCGTCTGCTCTGCTGCCGTGCGGCGATAGGCCGCGAGCCAGTCGGCCACCATAACTGAGCTGACGTCGCCGATCGTTCGCGGCGATGCGTGCTGATCGAATGCTCGCAACGATCCGAGTGCCGCCTTAACCGCTGAGTCGCGTAGCTGCGACAAGTGCCGCTCTGTGTACAGCGTCACGAACACATCCCACGGCATTGATCCGTCTGTCGAGCCGCGAAGGTTGACTTCCTGTTCCCACAGTGCCGCCGCTCGCTCGGCCTCTCTGCGGTTCATTGTGCCGGCAGAGCGGGAGTATTTGCGACCGGTGGCCGGATCGCGGTAGCCGAGGTACAGGCTACTGCGTCCGGCTCGGTCGTAGACGTACACGCGAATGGTCACGACGCGACAGCCTCGCGTGACTTGCTGTACCGAATATCGGCAGTGCCGGGCCGGATCACTGCCTTGCCTGTTTGGCTGATTCGATTGAACGCCAGCACGTAGGCCCGTGCGAGCTGGTATTCAAATTCAATCCTGAGTGGCTCACTATCCTGCCGCGAGCGAGTCACCACGAAAACACGCTTTGTCGTCCGATACATGCTCTCCGTCCTGAAAATGGCCGCCTCTACAGCAGGCGGCAAGCGGCTGGCGACGATCGCCAGAATGCAGATCAGCGAAGTCTGATCGACCGCTCGCGAAGTTCAAGCCAGATCAGCAAAATTGATCCACGCGCGATCAGTGCCACAAGATGTAGTGCTTCAGCGTCGACCGTGTCCGCAGGTCTGGCAGCGATACTTCCTTAAAGGAATCAGAATCCAGCGATACGGCAGCCAGAGAATCGCGAATGATCCTGCTGTGAAAATCGTCAGCAGTACGGCCATTCCTGTGCTCATTCTCTCCTTGCTGTGCAGCGTCTGGTGTCCGCACTGCGTACAGTGCCGAGAGACCTGAATTAGACTCATTTCCGTTCTCGCTTTCGTCGTTGCTGAGCCCGTTTGAACTTCCTTTCCCCCGGAGACTCACGACCGCTCTGGATTGCCTGAGCTTCATGCTGCACGGCGTAATGTAGCTCTGTTAGCTTTTCTTCAACGCTCGGAATCGCAGTGTTTTGAAGCCAGTCGATTTGCAGATAAAGCGACCTCACGCCTTCAGCCTCTACTGCATCGAGTGCCCCATCGAGATGGGCAGCCCATGCATACATTCGTGCTGCGACGTCTCTCAACTCTGCGATTTCAACCTTTCTGATAGCCATGCGACGGATCATCTAAAGTTTTTCGGAATTACGCAACCCCTTATCTCTCAATGTTTTGCGTGCCGTTTTGTACTCAATGTCATCTAACATTCTGACAAAACTGCTTGACGGGCGTATTTCCGACGCTAATCTCCGCCCCGTCAGACGCAACTGACGCAAACGCAACACACAAAACAACGAGGGAACGAACTATGGCCTACAAGAGAAAGGTATCAGCTTCTGATCTGCGTCAACTTGCTGGCGAGTTTGACGAACTTCGCCACGAACTTGACGAGGTGGCATCCGCGATGGGCGATCGCACTGCAGAGCTGATGCTCGGAACAGCGAGGGGCTTCCTTGATCGCGTTCGCCAGAACGTCCTGCGAGCAACCGCAGATGCTCGTATTCAGTTGCGGCTGCGAACGGCATGAGCCGCAAAACGGACGTCGGAAGACGCTACTACATCGGACAGAAATACGGAAACGCAACGCTACTCAGCAAGTCAGGCAAAGCACCTCTTTATCGATACCATATGCAGTGCGAATGCGGAATTGAATTCTCTGTCGCACGAATCGGTAGAGCCATCCTTTGCTGTCATGTCTGCAAGCACGAGCGGCAACGCGGCATCACTCAGAAGGTCAAGCTCGGCAGTGTTGGCGAGCAGATCGCAGCACTTGGCCGACGCATCGCAGATTACGAGTCTGCTGTCGCCGAACTCAGAGAACTCATCGCCCAACTGTAGGGCCTCGCGTTAGCACGACGCCAACGCACTAGACCTGCCGGTTTCTTGACCGGGGACCGGCAGGCTCTTTCTTCTCTCCCCGGTCAGCCCGGTCAGTGCCGGCAACATTGGATGCCCGCACTAAAGCCATCGGAAAGGCACACGCTATGGGTACGCCCACACCCACACCGTGCGAGTCGATCGCACTGCCTGAGAATCTCGTTCGCTCACTCAAAAAAGTGAACCGCCAGAACAGGCGATTCCGCCAACTGCTCGCCGAACTCAATCGGTTCGTCGACGCCGTTGCAGCTCTCGCCCCTGACGTTGCCGAACGAGCTGCTGCCGCTATCGAGTAGCGATTTCGTCCCGCTGACTGCCGTAGTGGTTTCCGGCAGACAGCCCGCTTGCCCGGCGGCATGTGTCGCCGGGCTTTTCTCTCCTGCCAATAACTGCGAGGAAGGTGCGTAGATGCCTCAAGTAACACTCGACACGAAAGCCGTTCTGATCGATCGACTGTATCGCATCTGTGAGGATGCACCGAATCCGCTGCCGCAATACTCAGATCGGGATGCCGAGCTGCTCAACTCCGCATTTAATGCGATCCTTGACCTGATCGAACCATATGCGAGCCAGCGATGACGCAGCCCATCAATCGCGACCAGCTCTACACATACGGCGAGGTTCGCAAGCTGCTCGGAGTCTCTGAGAACTGGATCTACTGCCGCCGCAAAGAAGGGCTCCCCGTCGTCAGCGTTGCGGGCCGAGTGTGGATCGAAGGATCTGACCTGCTCAATTTCATGAGATCAAGGAAGGTAACAACATGACGGCTCACGAACGCCGCACTGAACTGGCCCGCATTCTGGATATGAGGATGCGTCGCCACCATCTGACCACGCACGGAGTCGCCGAACTCACACGCGACCTGCTACGCGCTGATATCTGTTCTGACACAGATCCGCCAGAGTGGACAGGCCGCTATGTCGAAGCTGTTCTCGACACAACCCGCGACGGTGCAGCACTTATGATCGACGCCATCGACACATATGAGGGCATTCCTGAGCCGCTGGCTGGTACCGAGTCGCTCCCCGGAAGCGAAGAACGCATCGCCGAGTACGCCGCCCGGTTTGAACGCGGTGAATCTGTGTTTTCACGTCTCGACGCAACCGTCGCACTGTAAGGAGTTAATCAAGCATGTTGCCAGACAAGCTCAACGAGACTCTGGCGAGCCATAGACAGTGGCTTGCCAATGGCGGCGGAATACGTGCCGACCTGAGTGGTGCCAACCTGCGTGGTGCCGACCTGAGTGGTGCCAACCTGCGTGGTGCCGACCTGCGTGGTGCCATCCTGAGTGATGCCAACCTGAGTGGTGCCAACCTGCGTGGTGCCATCCTTCCTCACGTTCAAATCCCATCCGGAGACTTGATCGTCTTCAAGAAGCTCAATGGCGGACACATCGCGACGCTTCGCATTGCATCTCACGTAAAGCGGACTGCGAGCCTGGTTGGCCGCAAGTGTCGTGCTGAATCCGCAGAGGTGATGGCAATTACGCCGCATGTGCAATCATGCGAGTCAGAGCGTGGTGCGACGTACACAGTTGGAGAACACGTATACCCTGATTGCTACGACGACGACATTCGCGTCGAATGCACTCATGGGATTCACTTTTTCCTGACTCTCGAAGAAGCAATGGAGTGGTAACTAATGAGGATCAACAGCAAACAGCTAACCGCAGCACTCAGCGTTGTGGCTGGCGTGTGCCCGTCGCACTCGCCGAACGAGACTCTCAAGTTTGTCAGATTGACCAGAACTGAAGGCGACAGGCTGACGATTTACGCGACAAATCAAGAGACTGCAATTACGCACGTTGTTGCCGTCGAGCCAGGGCCGCCGATCAACGTGCTCGTTCGCCCTGATCGGCTGACAGCAATGCTGCGAGGACTCGACGAAGACGTCACGCTCGACCAGAACGGAGACACGCTGATTCTTGTCGCTGGCGGCATGACGACCGAGCTTGAGGCTCCGCCGGCTACCGCATTGCCTGACTTCTCAGCAGTCGACAGCGGCAGGCCGTACACGATCGACGCATCCGATCTGCGGCGAGCATTGCGAATCTGTCAGGCCGCTGCCGAACATGTGCCGCAGGCTGTGCGACCGTTGCACGGCGTCTGCATCGAAACGGGCGACGTGATCCACTGCGTTGCGACCGACGCCAAGAAGATGGCCGTCGTGCCGATTCCGTACGAACGCGACGGCGAGATCGATGGCGACTGCCGCGAAGTCGTCCCGCTGCCGGCGGTCAAGCTGATCGCGAACTCGCTGCCTGAAACCGGCACCGTGGGAATCTCTTTCTGGCTACAGGGCGGCGTCAGCGTCGTCAGCGAACACACGACAGTTCACACGCGAACGCTGGCCGGCAACTTCCCGAAGTGGCAGACAATCGTCGAATCGTCCGCCGCAGTCCATCAACTCTCGCTGCCGATTGAGCCGTTCCTGTCGAGCGTTCAGCGAGTTGCAGTCACGACCAGCGTTGATCGGCAAGCGATCAGCGTCGACTTTAACGCGAGCGGCATCGACCTGAAGACGCAGGCCGCTGATGTTGGCAAGACAACCTGCCACCTTGACGCTCCAGCCCCTGAGCTGGACTGCGTTATCACGCTGAACTCTCAGTACCTGACTGACGCACTGCGAGCACTCGGAAAGGATTCCGAAGTGCAAATCTATTACGCGGATGCGGACAAGCCGTTCGAGCTGCATCTCGACGATGACTCATTCTTCCTCGTCATGCCTTTGGAGAGCTGAGGTGCACGGTGGCACATTACGAAAGCGTGCTCGGTATCCCGTGGGAATCAAGTAAGTCGGACGCGAAAACTGACTGCTACTTCACCTATGTCTGCCAGCAAGTACGGAGTTCGCTGGCCGATCCCGAAGGGCCTCACGGGCTATCGCACAACGATATTGATGACTGCCTGCAGGTCGTATTCCTGCACTGCAACCGCTGCCTGAAGTATTTCGATCCATCGAAATCGAAGATCAGCACATTCATGACGCGGATGATCAAACAGGGAGTTCACCAGTACCTGAAGTCGTACTACGGCGGCGAGCAGTTCATCCCCTTCAGCGAAGCCGAACAGAACTCGCCGCACGACTTCGCAATGTCAACAGCCTACGAGTCGACGGCGGTGACGGATGGCAACCGAATCGCGTTAGTAGACGCGAAGGCGAAGACGAGAGTGCTCAGTAAGTATGAGCGTCTCAATCCCGCAAGTATGCACGATACGGAAGACGACGATGGAACTGACACAACCACTGACGAGTAAGACGCTGCGGATGTTTCGGAAATGCCCGCAGCTATTCCATCGGCACCAGAGCGGACTGCTGCCTCACTCTGAGCCGAAGGCGTACCTGATCGAAAACGCGACGCGGTATCTGATTCTGAAAGGCCGCGAAGCGTTCGATGCGAAGTATGTCATCGGTGGCGACAGGCCGATCAATCCCAAGACTGGCAAGCCGTTTGGCACTGAGACGAAAGCCTATGCTGAGTGGCGAGCTACCGTTGAGCAGGAGATTCTCACGGAAGAGGAAGGACTCGATGTCATCAACATGGCCGCCAGTGTTCACGCTCACGATACGGCAGCCGAGCTGCTGTCAGGCGGTGAAGCGTTTAAGCACATCGAAGGCGAGGTGCATGGGCTGCCGGCTACCGCCTTGATCCACTGGCTGAGCTGGCGAGGCGAGATCGTTGAGATTGACATCATCAACGACCTTGAGCGATTTCAGCAACAGGCCATCGACGGCGACTACGCACACCGTCTGGAGTTTCAGGAGCGTCTACTGTATGGCCGCAACAACTCGGACGGGCTTTACCTGATCGCCGTCGAACGCAAGGAACCATACCGCTGCGGAGTGTGGGAGATCGGTATGCACTCCGCTGCCGACGCATCTGGAGACAATCACGACGCTTGCGAGTGTATCAAAGACTCGCTGAATTCCAATAACTGGCCAACCTACTACGAAAGCGTGAGGACAATCTAATCATGACAGCAGAAGACATTGTGCGAGTTGAGATCGACTTCCACTTGCACGCGTGCGACCAGCTGCGGGGAGTCACGATCGACTATCTGACGTGCCAGCATCGGCTCAACGAGTGGCAGGAGCATTTTAACAACGCCTGCGAAAACGTGCGGTCGCTGATCAATCCGGGCGACTACCGAATTACGCTGATTGACAACCGCGTTTTCGCCATCGCAATGGATCAGGATGGCGAAATCAGCATCAACGAACTCGTGAATCGAAGGAGTGTGAATTGAGCCTTGCAAACATCCAGAAAGGCAAACAGCCGAAGCCGCGACGCATCATGATCTACGGCGTCCACGGCATCGGCAAGAGTACGTTCGGTGCAATGGCTCCGTCGCCGATCTTTGTCCCGACTGAAGACGGCATTAGCGACATTGACGTCGACTCGTTCCCGCTCGCTGAAACGTATGAAGCGTTTCTGGCGAACCTTCGCACACTGGCGACTGAAGATCACGATTATCAGACGGTGGTGATCGACTCCGCCGACTGGCTTGAACGGCTGATCTGGGCTGATGTTTGCAGTCAGCACAAGGTCAAGAACATCGAAGACATCGGATACGCGAAGGGGTATGCGTTCGCATTAAGTCAGTGGGGCGAGGTGCTTGCGGCACTCAACTACCTACGCAACGCAAAGAGTATGGCAGTCGTTCTGATTGCACATGCCTTGATCGAGAAGTTCGACAATCCAGAGACCGAGTCGTATGACCGCTACTCGCCTAAGCTGCACAAGAAGGCATCTGGCGTCGTGCAGGAATGGTGCGACGAGGTTCTCTTTGCGAACTATCAGACCTTCACACGCAGTGAAGATCAGGGGTTCGGCAAGGATCGCAACATTGCGACAGGAAGCGGCGAGCGAATCCTGCGATGCTCTGAGCGACCTGCTCACGTCGCTAAAAATCGGTGCGGGCTTCCCGACGAAATCGCTCTCGATTGGCGAGAGTATGCACGTTACGCATTCAAGCAAGGAGATGCGGCCTAATGGTGGCAATTAACGACGGCGGCAATAACGGATTCGATGCGACTGCGGTTGAACCGCAGAAGGCATTCGAGCCACTGCCAGCCGGTGATTATCTGTGCGTGATTACCAACAGTGAGATGAAGCCGACGAAGAAGGGCGATGGTCAGTATCTGGAAGTGCAACTGGAAGTGCTCGACGGTCCACACAAGGGCCGCCGACTGTTCGACCGGTTCAATCTCCAGAATCCAAATCCGCAGGCAGTGGAGATCGCACGGCGACAGTTCAGCGGACTCTGCCACGCTGTCAATGTCATGCGTGTTCAGGATTCGTGTCAGCTTCACAACATCCCCTGCGTCGTGCAGGTGAAGTGCAAGAAACGAGACGACAACGGCGAGTGGTCGAACGAAGTCGGCGGCTACAAGGCGAAGTCGACTACCCCAGCGGCGACGGCTCCGGCAGCCGGGGGAGCTGCCCCGTGGGCTCGCTAAGCCGGCAGAAGGGCAAACGCGGAGAGCGTGAAGCAGCCGCAGAACTGAAGCGAGTTCTCGGCTGCACCGCTCGACGCGGGCAACAGTTCAGCGGCGGCAGCGAGTCACCTGACGTTGTAACGAATCTGCCGGGTGTGCACTTTGAGGTTAAGAGGGTTGAGAAGCTCAATCTTCAATGTGCGATGGATCAGGCGGTGCGTGACGCTGTTCGCGACGTGCCTGTCGTCCTGCATCGCAGGAACGGTGCGAAGTGGTTCGTGAGCGTCTACCTCGACGATCTGCCTGAGTTGGTGGATCGCATTAGTGAGTTCAGGCAGAAAGGTGGTGTGTGATGCCGAAGATTCTTGACGTATGGCAAGATGAAGACTCCACACAATTTGCGATCCATAGTTCTGTAAGCAAAGTGGAGTTCGACATCTCCGGAGCTTCGTTCTTTTGTACTCAGCAGGACGCACGCGAGATCGGCGAGCGGCTGATTCAGAAGGCCGATGAGCTTGAGGCAAAGCAGTAACGACGCACTAACGCAACGGAGTGCATCCAGTGGAGCTGAGGTACTACCAGCAGGACGCGATCACGGCGGCCTATTCACATCTCAGGACTCGCGACGACAACCCCGTCATCGTGATTCCGACCGGTGGCGGAAAAACTCCCGTCATTGCCACCATCTGCCGTGATGCTGTCCAGCAATGGGGCGGGCGAGTTCTGATACTTGCTCACGTCAAGGAGCTGCTTGAGCAGGCTCACGACAAGCTGCAGACGGTCTGCCCTGATATTGAGGTTGGCCTCTACTCCGCTGGGCTCCGTTCACGTCAGACGAAACAGCCGGTCATCGTGGCCGGTATCCAGTCTGTCTACAAGCGAGCTGATCAACTCGGCAAGTTCGACCTGATCCTGATCGACGAAGCACATCTGATTCCGCTCGACGGCGACGGCATGTATCGGCAGTTTCTCGCCGATATGCAGGTCATCAACCCGCATGTTCGATGCATCGGATTGACGGCCACTCCGTACCGGCTGAAGGATGGCCTGATCTGCGATCCGGAGCACTTCCTGAATCATATCTGCTACGAGGTCGGTGTCCGTGAGCTGATCCATCAAGGCTTCCTTTGCCCGCTGAAAGGCAAAGGCGGCGTCGCCAAAGCGGACTTGTCTAACGTGCATGTTCGCGGCGGCGAGTGGGTGGCTGACGAGCTTGAGGACGCATTCAACGCGGACGAGGTCGTCGTTGCTGCCTGTCGTGAGATCGCGGAACTGTGCCACGATCGCAGGTCAATCCTGATCTTCACCTGCGGAGTCGCTCACGGGCAGAACGTGGCTTACACACTATCTCAGATCACCGGAGAGGAGTGCGGTTTTCTATGCGGCGACACATCCGATGCGGAGCGTGCGGATCTGCTTTCACAATTCAAGGCAGGTCAGCTTCGATGGCTGGTCAACGTCAACGTACTGACTACAGGGTTCGATGCCCCGAATGTCGATGCTGTGGCATTGCTCCGGTCAACGCTCAGTCCGGGCCTGTATTATCAGATGGTCGGTCGCGGCTTCCGGTTGTCATGCGACAAATCTGACTGCCTTGTACTCGACTACGGCGACAACGTCACGCGGCACGGGCCTGTCGATGAGATTCGCGTAGACAATAACCGCAAAGGCAACGCCAGCAAGGGCGAGGCTCCCGCGAAAGAGTGCCCGGTGTGCCATGAGTTGATCGCGTGCGGATATTCGATCTGCCCTGAGTGCGGCTATGAATTCACAAGCAGCGAAGCTCGGCACGAACACACGGCGTCGAATACTGGTGTGCTGTCCGAGCAGTTTGAGGATGAGTCGGTCGAGGTCATCGACGTCTCGTACTCGGAGCACACTAAACGCGGTGCCGACGAAGGCACGCCGAAGACGCTTCGTGTCGATTATCAGATCGGCATCGGCGAGCGAGTCAGCGAGTGGGTGTGTGTTGAACACGCTGGCTGGCCGCGACAGAAGGCTGAGCAGTGGTGGGCTAAGCGGTCTCTGACGCCATGTCCTGATACTGCTGCTGAAGCTGTGCAGTGGAGTGGGTGCCTCGCCATGCCGGACGTGATCACAGTCCGCAGATGGCCGGGTAAGCAGTGGCCTGAGATTGTGTCAGCGGAGATCACGCAACCACTGACCGAACTTGACGAGCTGACGGCGGTCAGCATGGCCGAAGAGGATTTACCGTTTTGACCAGCATGAAAAAAGACGACCTGCTGAGGCTGCTTGGTGAGATTATCAAGCGAACAAAGACTGAGGACAAGCAGGAGATTGTGAGATTTCTTAATGAGCCTCAGGGTATGGACTACTGCGGCAAACACTCAGCGTACGACTGGTTCCTGATTCTTAAAGAAAGGCTCAACCCATGACGCTCAACCAGCTTGATCCAAAACAGGCAGATGGCTGGATCGAAACATACTGCCGCACGCAATTCTGGCCACTGACTGCTGAAGGGCATGTTTACCTGAACGACATCGCCCATCATCTCGCCTTGCGAAATCGGTTCAGTGGGGCAACGGACAAGCCGTACAGCGTAGCTCAGCACAGCGTACTTGTTGCCCGCGTGCTGGAGCCGTACGGCAGGGACGTGCAGCTTCAGGGCTTGCTGCATGATGCAGCGGAAGCGTATCTGCCAGATATTCCGCGACCGATCAAGCAGGACGTCTATCTGTGGTGCAATGGCACCATGAAAGAGTTCAGCGAGGTCGAAGATGCGATCATGCAGCGAGTGTGTGAATACGCAGGCTGCGACTGGCCACCGCATTCGGCTGTTAAGGAAGCAGACAACCGAGTCTGTGCGACAGAGCGACGCGACCTGATGCAGAGTGGCCATGATTGGGGGATTATGGATGAGATTGAGCCATACTCATTCAGGATCAATCCGTGGAAGTGGTCGAAGGCTGAGCTGAAGTTTATCCAGGTGTTTGAGGAGCTGCTGTGATGCATTATCACGAATTCATTGCCAGCAAGCAGCTTGCTGATCAGCCGTCAGGGTTTGAACCCGGCGAACTGAATCCGCGACTGTTCGACTGGCAGAAAGATGTAGTCCGCTGGGCGTGTATGCGTGGCCGCTTTGGCGGGTATGAGGACTGCGGACTCGGCAAGAGCTTTCAACAACTCGAATCAGCCCGTCTGATTCATGAGCACACGGCCAAGCCTGTCATCATCTTCGCACCGCTCGCGGTTGCCGAGCAAACGAAACGTGAGGCAGCGAAGTTCGGCATTGAATGCGACGTCACTGTCTGTAAGCAGGCATCAGACGTGAGGCCGGGCATCAATGTCGCCAACTACGAACGACTCCACAAGTTTGATCCGTCAACATTCGGCGGTGTCATCCTCGACGAAGGGAGTATCTTAAAGAGTCTCGACGGTAAGACACGCAACGCACTGCTGACAAACTGGATCAGCGTACCTTACCGGCAGAGCTGGTCGGCAACTCCTGCACCGAATGACTTCATGGAAATCGGCAACCAGGCTGCGTTCCTCGGAGTCATGAAACGCAGCGAGATGCTGGCAACTTTCTTTGTTCATGACGGCGGCGACACAAGTAAATGGCGACTCAAGGGCCATGCTCGTGATGCGTTCTGGCGATGGATGGCGAGCTGGTGCGTCATGCTGCGTCGCCCGTCTGATCTCGGATACCCAGACGACGGCTACAACCTGCCGCCGATTGAGTACCGACATCACATCGTTGAGTCGGAAGCGACTAACGGGCATCTGTTCCATGCGTCAGGCGGATCGCTGGCCGATCGTAGAGCTGCTCGCAAAGACAGCCTGAGCGACCGAATCGACGTTGCGGCGGATCTTGCGGCTACAGAAACGCCATGCGTCGTCTGGTGCAACCTCAACGACGAAGGCACTGAGCTGGCGAAGACGATTCCTGATGCGGTCGAAGTCGCAGGCCGGCATTCGATCGACCAGAAGGAAGAGATTCTGTCTGCGTTCTGTCAGGGGCAGATTCGGTGTCTGGTCACAAAGCCGAAGATCGGCGGGCATGGACTGAACTGGCAGCACTGTCCGCACACGATCGTCTTTCCGACTGACTCGTTTGAGCAGTGGTATCAGATGATTCGCCGCTTCTGGCGATTCGGCCAAGCGTCGACGGTTGTTGTTGATACCGTCGCGTCGCAGGCCGAAGACGCTGTCATCCAGAACCTGCAACGCAAAGAATCGGAAGCTCGGCAGATGTTCGACGGCATCGCCAGTGCAATGAGCGAGCTTTCACGCGAGGCAATCCGCTCGACAGTTCGCACTCACTCACAGTACCTGCCACAAGAGAAGATGGAGATTCCAGCATGGATGGGCGTGTAATTGATCAGTCAGCCGGTGAGAACTGGCAACTATACAATGGAGATTGCGTTGAAGTCGTCGGCGGACTTCCTGACGAATCTGTCGGCTTCGCAGTGTTCTCGCCACCGTTCGCGTCGCTGTATACCTACAGCAACTCTGAACGGGATATGGGCAACTGCAGTTCATACGATGAGTTCTGGCATCAGTTCCAATTCCTGATCAAAGAACTCTACCGAGTCACGAAGCCGGGCCGACTTGTCAGCGTCCACTGCATGAACCTGCCGACGACGAAGTCGCACCACGGACACATCGGCATTCAGGACTTTCGCGGAGACATTATTCGCGAGTTTGAAGAGAGCCTGTTCATCTACCACAGCGAAGTCTGCATCTGGAAAGATCCAGTCACAGCGATGCAGCGAACGAAGGCACTCGGACTGCTCCACAAGCAGATCGTCAAAGACTCCTGCATGAGCAGGCAGGGCATCCCTGATTACGTCTGCACGTTTCGCAAGCCGGGCGAGAATCTGGAGCCGGTCGCTGGCGAGTTCGATCACTTCGCTGGCGATCATTCGACGTTCCGCAGCGAGGGGCGTTTTTCAATCGACGTGTGGCAGCGTTACGCCTCGCCAGTGTGGATGGATATCAATCCATCAAACACGTTGCAGTATACGACTGCACGCGATGAGGAAGACGAGCGGCACATCTGCCCGCTGCAGCTGGACGTCATCGAGCGTTGTCTGCAACTGTGGAGCAATCCCGGCGACGTTGTTCTTAGTCCATTCGCAGGCATCGGCAGCGAGGGTTATGTAAGCGTAACACAGGGCCGGCGATTCGTAGGCGTTGAGCTGAAGCCGTCCTATTACCGGATTGCCGCTCAGAACCTCGCACGGGCTGAGATGGAATGCAAGCAGAGGAGTCTTTTTTGAGCACGGAAGCAACACTACTCGACTTCGCAACGTCAGAACGCGAACGCGGCATTGTGTCGCAGCTCGACACGAAGAGCATCGCCGCAATCGCTCGCGAGATCGGAATTGCGAGCAGCACTGCACGAGAAGCCGTCGCTCGCGTGCGTCGCCGGGCCGCGAAGCATGGCTACTCACCAGAGCACGACATGACGCGGCCTTGCCCGTCAACGCATTACGTGAAAGGAGTCTCAACACTCTATGACAAAGACGGCAACATCACTCAGCAATGGGTCAAGTCGCAGGCGGACACTGACCGCCTCACTGAACTCGCTGAAGAACTCGCTCGATCAGCTTGCGAAAGCGTTACACCGATCAAGCCAAGCACTCGCAAGACTCGTCAGGTTGATGACAACCGGCTCACCGCATATCCGATCGGTGACGCACACGTCGGCCTTTATTGCTGGAACGAAGACGCAGAGGAAGATTGGAGCTGCGATCATGTCGAAAGCGTCATGCTCGAAAAGTTCGCGGAAGTGCTCGCCGGATCGTCAGACACGGCTGAAGCTCTACTCGTTAATCTCGGAGACTGGTTCCACACTGACACTCCTGAAAACGTCACGCGGCGTAGTGGGCATTCCCTCGACGTCGATACCCGCTGGAGCCGTGTCGTCCGTGTCGGTCTTCGCCTGATTCGTACCATGATTGATTCGTGCCTGCTGAAGCATGAGGAGGTCCGGGTTATCAACGAGATCGGCAATCATGACGATCAGACGGCGGTGATGCTATCAATCTGCCTGGCTGGTATCTACGAGCAGGAGCCGCGTGTTTTGATTGACACGTCACCTGACGTATTTCATTGGCATGAATTCGGCAACAACCTGATCGGCGTGCATCACGGTCACAAGTGCAAGCCGGATCAGCTCTATCGCGTTATGGCTGAGGATCAACGCGAAGCGTGGGGCCGCTGCCAGTATCGATACTGGTACACAGGACACATCCACCATCAACGCACGATCGACATCGGCGGTGCTCAGGTGGAGTCTTTCAGGACAATCATCCCGAAAGACAACTACGCTCAGAGCAACGGCTACCGTGGGCAGCGGTCAATCTGCTCAATCACGCTGGATCGCGAGCACGGCGAGTGTGCCCGCAAAATCGTCAACATCAACAACGGAGTGCAGACATGAATGAGAAGCTGAATCTGGAAGTCGGCAAGAAGTACGTTCGTCGTGACGGTGAGGTTGTTGCTGTCAAACTTTTTGATGGAATGTTGCGAGCCGGTGAATGGTACTACTTCAAAGACGGTATATGTGCCGGCTTTCCCTCTAACGACGACAAGACGATCGTTGCGGAGTACACGGAAGATGATCCGGACGGAGATGTCACGCTGTGTGATGACGTCGCGGAAGAGATCGTCATCGAGCCGGGAGCACTCGTGCCGCCTGAGCATCTTTGGGCGGCTCGGAAGATGTTTCGCGACGGTGTCGAGTTCTTCATCACCGCAAAGGGAAACGGGACTGATAGAGGTTTTTTATTGGCGGCTGATCTTGAGTGGCACTGGGACGACTCTAGATTCTATGTCAGACGTGGTCCTCGCGATGCATGGCTGAAGGCTGACGCAGAGCCCGAAGCAACTCCGTCCATCGAGCTGGAAGTCGGCAAAACCTTCCTCACTCGCGAAGGCTATGTTGTCGAGATCAATGAGCAACTTGACGACTCCGAAGCGTATGATTTCTTGGGATCGAATCTCACGCTCATGGACGATGATGAATATACGGCGGACGGACACTACTTCTCAGATTGCAGCGAACATGAACTCGACCTGATAGAAGAGATTGCGTCAATTGCTCCCGGCGAGGCGTTTACCTGCGATGACGCTGACAAAGTACGGACTGCAAAGCTGATGCAGGAGCAGGGTGTCGTGTTTGAGGCGATACGCTTTGCCGACCTAAATGATAAATGGACTGCCGGCAATTGGGATTTCTCACAAAGACTACTACCGTACCGTCGTCAGCCGGTCGATGTTGCAGAATGTCAGGACAAAGACACAACTCCCGACGATTCGCAACAGGAGCTGCGGCTGGAAGTCGGCAAGTCGTACCGCAATCGCAACGGCCAGCGTGTCGACGTTGTTGGCAGGTACGCAGATGCTGAAAGCGACGGCACTGGCTGGCAGTTCGAGGGACTTGTGGAAGGCGATAATGAGACGTGTTACTACTGCAGCAATGGGCAGTTCTGGCAAGACGGTAGCGAAAGTGACGAGGACCTGATCGAAGAGATCGGACTCACGTCGGAACTCGACGGTAAAGCTGCGACTGTTGGTGGCGACGTCACCTACACGCTAACAGGCACGGAACTGCGTCGCGAAATGCTGCGGCAGGTCGAATCGTGCGTCTGCCGCGATCGCCAGAACACATACGGCGACGCCGAAGACAACTTCGCCAACATCGCCGCAATCGCCAATGTGGCACTGCAACGCAAGCTGGCCGCTCCGCTTGAAGCTGAAGACGTCGCCATCTTCTCGCTCTGCATCAAGATCGCACGCCTCATTGAATCGCCTCACCACATCGACAACTGGATCGACGCAGGCGGCTACGCAGTGTGTGGGGCGGGAATCATGAAACGGAAGGAACTGAATGAAAAAACGACGCAGGCCGCAGAGGCAGTTTGAGTTCGACATCTTCACGTATCCGGCTGACGGATCGCCGAATGATCTGACTGCCGGGTACACAGAACAGCGTGCCACAGACGAGCACTCGGCACGTCGCGAGATTGTGCGTCTCGCGCATCTCAAGGGGCTGTTTATCTACTCACTGGCACTGAATCAGTCAAACATAGACGGCGGGGCTCTCTGCACCGCGTAGAGGTCGCTGCATGGATGTTCGGACCGCAGCCCGCGAGTACACAGCTCGCGGGTTTTTCGTTGTACCAATACCGCATGGCCAAAAAGGTCCACGGCGACCGAAATGGCAGGAATTGCGGCTCACTGAAGACCAGATCGATACGGAGTTTTCACTTGGAGACAATATTGGCGTTCTGCTTGGCGATCCAAGCGGCTGGCTTACTGACGTTGATCTTGATTGCGATGAAGCTGTCCGACTTGCTCCGCAGTATTTGCCGCCTACTGGGTCGATTACTGGCCGAGGCGGACGCGATCGAAGCCACTACTGGTACCGCTGTGAGGGAGCTGAGACGCATCGGCTCAAAGATGCAGAAGATGGATCAACAATCGTCGAGCTGCGATCAACCGGGCTCCAAACCGTGGTTGGACCTTCAGTCCATCCAGACGGCTCTGCATACGAACAACTGACAGGTGAGCTGGCATCGGTACCGTATCCGATGCTCAAGGCGTGTGTTGAGGCGTTACATCAGGCAGTTCTGAAGGAGAGAGGGCATAATGGAGAGAAATCGCGAACCATATGTGAAGCTGTCAGACCTGATCGGCAAGCTCGATCTGATGGTCATGGATTTGGACAACGACAGTGCGTATCCGATCTGCACCAGCAGAATGCACGTCCCGGTGATCACTTCAACGAGCGGGGAGAGATACATCCCGTGCTCATCAGGAATCAGTGGACTTGGATTGGCGACACGCCTGACGGAACTCGCAAATACTGGCGACCGGGAAAAAGTCGAGGTCAGTTATCAGCAACGCTGAAATCAATCAACGGGGTTGATGTGTTCTACCTGTTCAGCTCAAGCGTTCCCGGCTTCGAGCCGGATCGCGGGTATTCTCCGTTTGAGGTTTACACACGGCTGGAACATGGTGGCGACCACGCTGCCGCTGCCAGTGCTCTGGCCGCACAAGGATTCGGCAATTCTGAGTCAGTCGATTATGGAATTGACTACTCGGCACTGCTCAACAACGCAAAGGGGGTAAGCAGCAATGGAATTCAGGATTTCCGCCCTGATAGTGGCAATTCTGGGCTCGACAGGGTGCATCTGTCTGTGTCTGGATCAGAACTTCCGCGACCTTATCGCGGAGCTGCGAAGTTCCCGAATCACCTACTCAACGTGCCGGGCTTCATCGGCGAATACTGCGACTACACACTCCGAACCGCCTACGCAAAGCAGCCTGTGCTTACGCTGTTCGGGGGAATCTGCCTGCAGGCAGCACTCGCAGCCCGCAAACTGACCGATCCATTCGGCAATCAGACTTCGCTGTACGTTGTGTGCCTCGCTGAGAGCGGTACAGGCAAAGACAGGCCGCGAAAGGTCAACCGCGAGATCCTGAGCCTTGCCGGCAGTGGAATCGAAGGACCGGAAGACCTCGCGAGCGATTCCGGGCTGCTGTCGGCGATCAGTGAGAATCCGGGCTGCCTGCTGCAGATCGACGAAATAGGCAAACTGCTGACGGTCGTCAATCAGTCGGGAGCGTCGGCAGGTCACCTCTACAACATCCAGACACTCATGTTGCGGCTGTACAGCTCAGTCGGCAGCATCTATAAGGGCAAAGCCTATGGCGACAGACGGAAAAACGTCGAAGTGTACATGCCGTGCCCGGTCATCTACGGATCGACCGTGCCTGATTCGTTCTGGGGTTCGATGTCGAGCGAATCCATCAGCGACGGATTCCTCGCTCGCCTTATCCCTGTTGTGGGCGATGATGACCCTGAATGCTCGACTCCGTTCAGCCAGCCGGTTCCACAGAGCCTGATCGATCACGCTCAGGAATGGGATCGCCGAACGTACGGCAGCGGCAATCTGGCGGCTCAGTGTCCGAGTCCGCCGATCGCTCCGTACGACGATGCAGCTATGGAGCTGATGCGGGCGAAATCTGACGAGTGGCGTCAGCGGGCTCGTACATCGAACGAGTGGCGGCCAGTGTGGGTGCGGGCAGCCGAGAAGGCTTCCAGACTCGCTCTGGTGTACGCGGCCAGTCGGTCGAGCGAATCGCCGCAGATCGACGCTGAGGCGTATCAGTGGGCCGCTGATGTGATTGAGTGGAGCACGGAGCTGTACGAGTCAATGGGGACGCACAAGATCGCAGACAGCGACTGGGAGCGAAAATGCGAGCGAGTCTATTCTGCGATCGCGGCCAAGAGTGACTGCCTGACGCGGCGAGAGCTATGTTGGCATCGTGCTTTCAAGACTCTGAACAGACGGGAACGAGATGACGTCATGTCGGTGCTCGTCACTGATGGGCGAATCGAGTCGTGCGAGTCCGTGCTAGGCTCGCCAGCGTGGCGTGCTGTTGGCCGCTGACTCGGTGGCCGCTACGGTGGCCGCTACGGTGGCCACCACGAAAACCTTTACTGCCAAAGGGTTACGGCTAAAAGTTGGCCGTTTGGCCGGGGGTGTGTATATAAAAGAGGGCACAAGGGCTGCGGCCACACGGCCAACATATGACGTAAGTCGCCGAAGTGCAGAGAGGAAGAATAGACGTAAGTCTATAGAATATATATAGTTATAACCTATACCTTAATCATCCTTTTGCACACTTAGGCGTTGGTCACTGCCCGGCCACAAGCGGCCACAGTGGCCAACGTAGCAACTTGAACTGTGACAATGGAGCACACGATGAGCATTGCAGGTAAGTGGGGATACAGCGAGGACGGCGAATACTACTCAGGAGCGTTTGAGACGCAGGCTGAGGCGATCGCTGAAGGCTTCGCTGAGTCTGAGTCGGATTCACTGGAGATTGGCCGCTACAGGGCTCCTGAGCGGCTCAGGGTGGATCGCTGGCAAGCTGAGCGATTCATTGAGTCATGTGAGGACGACAGGGTAGAGGAAGGGTACGGCTCCGATTGGGACAACCGCA